>Ga0208763_1000117_pt1 | contig 17825 bp, 19 predicted proteins | sample ETNtaG_20_FD_185756 | JGI IMG/M metagenome (GOLD analysis project Ga0208763, IMG submission 185756) | Marine microbial and viral communities from oxygen minimum zone, Eastern Pacific Ocean - ETNP201306PF45B (SPAdes) (version 2) | ecosystem: Environmental > Aquatic > Marine > Oceanic ... | reverse complement strand
CCTTAGCAGATTCGAACAAACCGGCCTCTCCGTATGTCATCACAGAAAAGAATAGTCCCAAAATTACGCAAAACCCTACTAGAACCTCTCCGACGAAACCGCCTTCCATCCTAAACAAGTTTAGTGAATTCGCATTCCCCTTGACTCTCACAACCCCATTATGCATCTCCTTTACCTTGGCAAGATGGAACTCAGGGATGTTCATGTCATTAGGGCGAGATTTATGTTCTAAATATGTGCATGTTTCCGCTGCCCTATGATGCGGGATACCAGGATGCCCAAGACTTGGGTGTCTCCCTAACGTGGAATGAGTGTAATTTGAGGGAATTACCGTAGGATGACGAAATGTGGGGTTCTACTTGTTCGAATGCCCACTTAGCTAGGTTCTCTGCTGTCGGAATGAAAGGCACAATCAGCGTTCTATGTTCATTTCCCATATGAGAAAGTGCGACAAGGGCTTCCTTGTCCCCTTCATATACGATGAATGCATGATCAACTACATCGTGAATGTATTCATTCAGGATAGCAGAGACATCTGAGAAATCCATCAACATTCCCTCTTCAGAAGCTCCGCCTTGGGTTACTACATCACCCTCAAGTTCTGCTTCCCAGCGATATCTATGCCCGTGCATATGTCTGCACTTACTTTTGTGATTGGGAACCCTATGTCCAGTATCAGTTTCTACCCATCTTCGAATTCTAGTTCCCATTTACTCACCTTGAAAATCTAAACAAATTGAATTGATACAATATCTTGGCCCTCTTCGTTCATGGAATAAGTGACCTAGGTGCGAATCACAATGACTACACCTAACTTCAATCCTCTTCATACCATGGCTTGTATCTATTAATTGCTCAATATTGGCGTTTTCCAACTCATTGGAAAAAGCCGGCCATCCACACCCAGAATCAAATTTAGAATCGGAATCGAATAGTGCTATGCCACAATCTGCGCAATTGTAGACTCCTGATTCGAAGTGTTTGTCATATTCACCAGTAAAGGGTCTTTCAGTACCGTTTTCCTTCATTACATGAAACCGTAATTGAGCCTTTAGAGCCCCTTGTAAAACTTCATTCCAGGTTGTGACATATTCAACCGGATCTTGCCTACCTATTGCATGGAAAGCGAGAATTCTCTCAACATCTGCACCACTCGTTCCACTGCTTCTACCATCTTCATCGGGATTGTATGATGTGTTTGTATTCCTGAATATTGTATCAAAGTCTATATCCAATATTTTGCACGATTCTAATGCATCTCTGAGGATTGTTTCTTTGTCTCCATCAATATATGGTAGATGGAAGGATATTCTTTCACTATCCCAGTTTCCTATCGTAAAAGATTGCCCTAATGACTCATAGAATTCAGGCCTGCAGTCTGGATAAATTGCATGGTCCCCAGAATGTACTCCAAGCGCAATAATTACGTCTGTATCTTCTTTTGTTGCTATCGAAAGTGCATAACCATACAAGATTGATGAAAAGATTGCATTTCGATTAGGCACTACTGTCGCTTTCATTTGTTCCTCTTCGTAATGACCCTCTGGAACATCGATTTCATCATTGGTTAGTGCCGAATGAAAAATACCCATTACACCTGACAAGTCTACGATTCTGTGTTCTACAGAAATACCTTTAGTTGACAGATAGGCAATATTTGCTTTGGCCCTTTCAATTTCTATGACATGTTTTTGGCCATAATCGTAAGTTATACAACTAACATTGTACCCATCTGCTAGCAATCTACACAACAGAGCGGTAGAATCCATACCCCCGGATAGTGCCATTACTGCTCGCATTAGTCAACCCCCATCCACTTGTGAGTTTGTAGACTCAATCGCCAACCAGGATTTTCTTTGACTAACTGTTCGACAAGTCCAAAGTTCCTCCCATTCTGTTCCACTGTTTCTTCATCTAAGTAACATGGTTGGAGATAATGGTGGTCAAAGCCAATCTTAAGTTCATCATACATGGATAGGTCTTGTCCACAATATACAATCTTTAGCTCGTGCCCTGTCCTTTGTTTGATAGATACATTCGGGTAAAGTTGATCTTTTGGTGAAACACAAATCCAATCGATAATTTCTGGTATCGGTATCGTGCCATTTGTTTCTATTGAAAGATGAATTCCATGCTGCTTCAATTCTCTTCCAATAGTTTGTAAATCCTGCATAGCAGGTTCACCACCAGTAAATATTACTCTTTTACAGTCGTATCCTAATACTTGGTCTACGATATCGTTTAGTTCCATTTCGTCATAACTAAGGAAATCGGTATCGCACCATTCGCACCTTAAGTTACAGTTCCCGAATCTGATGAATACGTGTGGGACCCCTGTGTGAAATGCTTCACCCTGAACGGAGTGGAAAATCTCTACGATAGGATAGCTAGGCATGATAATCACCTACGAAAGTGGTGGGGAACGAATTAATTGCATCAATTCGGTTCTGGCTTGAGTTTTTTCGAAGAATACACCCCTCATCGCCGATGTTGTCATTACACTATTTTGCTTCTTTACCCCTCGACATTTCATACATCCATGCGAAGCCTCGATAATCACTGCTGCCCCTAATGGTTGCAAATGTTGTTCTAAATCATCCGCAATACCTTTGGTAATGCGCTCTTGATTCTGCATTCTCCTTGCGTGTAATTCTACAATTCTGGCCAATTTACTAATTCCAACGATCCTTTCTACAGGAATATATGCAATGTGTGCTCTACCCGTAAAAGGTTGTAAATGGTGTTCACATGTTGAATGGAATTCAATATTTCTTAACAACACAATACCATCATAATCTTCTGCGTTGAAAGTGGAACTCAGAACTTCGGCAGGATCTTCTTGGTATCCCGCAAATATCTCCTTCCAAGAATTGACTACTCTCGAAGGAGTATCTTTCAAACCCTCCCTATTAGATTGGCCGGGTTCAATATATTCCAATATCGTCGATATGGCATTTTTGGCTTCAATCTCTGTAACCATACATCATTCCCCCTTTGCCCGACCATGACGTTCGTCAATTGCATCTAATTGATCCAACATTTTCCGGCACGCGGTTCGAATAGCATCTGCAACGGAGACGAATTTGTGATCGTCGCCTACATGCAGCTTCAGGTCATCGAGAAGTTCGTTGGGCATATCGAGGCTTATCTTTGGCATGGTTGCCGGTAAACGTACCCATTTTAGGTATTACTATAGTATTATTCCAATAATACTATTCAAGAGTCGACGTTAATTCAGGGTAATTTGTACAAATGGTGGCTGCTCTATCTCTTATCTGGGTAAAATGTACCATTATTTCAGAATGATTTACATCAGTTGCTACCATGTTCGCTAGGATTGAAATTCCACCTTGAATCACACCTGCTTCGAGGAAGGCATCGTTACTAATTTCACCGGAGTTCCTTTGTGATGCTAGGTCTAGTGACATTTCTTCCGCTATCTCATTAGCGGCATCAAAAGTCAACATGTTTTGTTCCAATAAGCGACCTAGTTCCTGCAACATGTCAAATCGTCTTACAATTTGCTTTTGACTATTACTTTTCATGAAGTTTGGTGTTCCACGAGCTCAACTAGAACACCGCCCGTTGAAGAGGGGTGTACAAATGCTATTTTTGTGTCATTAGCTCCGCTAACAGGAACATCATTAATCATTCGAATCCCCAATGATTTTAATTGACTGATTGAAGAAAAAATATCAGTTGTTTTAACAGCAATTTGTTGTATTCCCTCGCCCTTTTTTGCTAGAAACTTACCAATCGGTGTATCTGAATCTAGAGGTTCTAAAAGTTCTATTTTCGGCCCACCCGAAGAGGTTTGAAAAAACCTGATTTTGACACCTTGTTCTTCATTGACTTCGTCTTTACCTTGAATAAAACCAAGACTGGACCAAAATTCACTGTGAGCATCTAAGGAGTGGGTAGCGATTCCTATGTGGTCAATTCCCTCGTTCATATCAAACACCACTTGGAGCAATCCATGTGCCAAATTTGTCACGGAGTATATCGTTAACCTCGCCCAATGTGACCTCGGCTTTGAAGGCCTCAATCAATGGTTCCATCAAGTTTGAACCATCAGTTATTGCCTCTTCTATAGAACGTATGCATTGGTCGGCTTTGGTCGAGTCTCTATCTTCAATTAATTGTTCAATTTGATTTTGTTGCAATTGAGCGATGGCCGGGTTTTGAATCTGACCAACTATATCTGTAATTTGACCTCCTTCGAATTTATTCACACCAATGACTTTGGTGGTTCCGCCCTCAATGGATTGTAACTGGTTCCATGCGGCTTCGTGAATATTCCGTTGTTGATATCCAGCAATAACGCACTGCATAGCTCCTCCCATATTGTCTATTTCTTCTATCAAATCTCTAGATTTTCGATATAACTTGGAGGTCAACTCTTCTACTAAATATGATCCTGCCAATGGGTCTACTGAATTAGGAACATTTGTTTCCTCGGCTAGTATTTGTTGTGTTCTAAGTGCTAATAGGGCTGACTCTTCAGTGGGTAATCCAATAGCCTCATCGTAAGAATTAGTATGGAGGCTTTGTGTGCCTCCCAAAACTGCAGATAATGCCTGGTAAGAAACTCTTACAGCATTATTGAGCGGTTGTTGTGCGGTCAATGTGACACCTGCAGTTTGTGTATGAAATCTGAGCATAGATGATTTGGGATTATTAGGTTGAAAACGTTCTGATACTAAATCATGCCACAATTGTCTAGCCGCTCGGAATTTCCCTACTTCTTCAAAGAAATCATTATGACACCCGAAAAAGAATGACATTCTTGGCGCGACGTCGTCAATATCCAATCCAGAATCAATTGCTTGAGATAGGTATTCCAATCCGTTTGATAGAGTAAAAGCGATTTCCTGCGTCGCGGTACAACCTGCTTCTCTCATATGGTAACCGCTTACTGATATTGTATTCCAATTAGGAGTGTGCAATTTACTCCATGCCATTAAGTCCGTTGTAAGTCTCATAGATTCCTTTGGAGGGAAAATGTAGAGGCCCCTAGCAATATATTCCTTGAGAATATCATTTTGTACTGTTCCTCTCAAAGCCTCCCGAGGGATACCACATTCATCCGCATAAGCGACATATAGTGCAAATAATGAGGTGGCTGGTGCATTAATTGTCATCGATGTAGAAACTTGAGATAGATCAATGCCACTGAATAGGGCCCGAATATCATGAATAGAATCTATTGCAACGCCTACTTTACCGACCTCTCCTTCAGCCAATTCCGAATTTGAATTCAAACCTAATTGCGTGGGTAAATCAAAGGCTACCGACAACCCTGATTGGCCATTGTCTAGTAAATCTAAGAATCGTTTGTTTGTGGACTTTGCATCCGAAAATCCAGCATATTGCCTCATAGTCCAAAGCCTATCGAGGTACATATTTTTGTGGATTCCGCGAATGTACGGGGGTTCTCCTGATGGACTTAATGTTTCATGTGAAAAATTGACTTCATTGAGAGTATCCATTGTGGGGTGACTAGAGCGTGACGTGTTCAGGTCACCCGCTCCGAAGTCTCCATCCATGTTTATCCGAAGAGGATAAGATGCATGAACTCTATGATAGAAAGGTTGTCTATCTTCTGATTGTATAATCATCGACAACTGAAATCAATTTTTCAGCTTGCGCGTCATCTATGATTCCTTCATTTTGTTTATCGAAAATAAATTGTTTAGCATCTTGGGCAGTTTGTCTTTCTCCCTTTGCCCATATTGAGCCTAATAGTGAGGAATGGTATTCCTCTGCCACATCAATTTCCTTCAATAGTCCTCTAACTTCGTACTTATATTCCATATGTCTAGAACGGTCCAATCTTTTTTCTTTGGTAGCGGGTTGAAATTGGGGGGTTGGTCTTCTTCTTGGCTTAGCCGGTTTTTGTGGAGCTGAATTGCTTGTTCTTTGTTTTTGTTCAACAGTTGCGTTCGCACTAGCCCTAGCTTTCGTGGCTTCAATGATTTCCATAGCCTTAGAACTGGTAGTGGGTAATTCTGGAGCCGATTCTGGTGCTTCTTCTACAGTCGTTAAACCTCTAGATCGCCGTTTCGGTATTCCTAGGACTTGTTCTTCAAGTATTGAGTCATCTTCTTTCTCAATAGTTTCTTCTTCCGACTGCTTAATCGGTTGGGATGTTGTTTGTGGGGGGACCGTCTTTTTGGCTTTAGGTGCTATTTGTGTGGGGGGTAAATTTGGTTTTGCAGGTGTGGGTTTAGTTGGTGTAGTAACCACGTGTTTCTTCGAAGGTGACTTCGGTGGTTTACCTCCTGAAGTTTTATCGAAAATATTCCGTGGTTCACTCCGGGGTTTCCTACGCCGCTGCACTATATTTCCACCTTATACCTCTAATCGCACGTAGAATCCTAGTTAAGACTTCGCAATTAGCCACTTAATCCCATTGGACTATGGTATGATCGGTTCTCAACGAGGGGTTTACTAAACTATCATCGTAATTGGTGATTGAATTTGATTCTAACATTCTTCTACCTAATTCTGCAATCATAGTTCCGTTATCAATACAGTATTGTTTTTCGGGCCAGACACCAATTGCCCCTCTTTGTTCACACATTACTTGTGTCATTTGTCTGATTCTTTCGTTACAGGCTACACCACCGCCAAGTAATAGTTCGGATTTTCCTGTATGAGCCAATGCCCTTTCCGCTACCTCAATACAAGCAGAAAATGCATGTTCCTGTAACGACCAACATACAGCGCCTAACTCATGGCCTTCATTGATTCTTTGTAAAGCAGCATTCAACAAACCAGAGAAATTTAAATCCATACCTTGAACACTGTACGGTAGAGGAATATCTTCAACATCAGCATTGGGATTTAATTCGTGCCATTCTTGAGCCAATTTCTCGATTTTAGGACCCCCAGGGAATGCTAATCCTTGTGTTCTAGCAAATTTGTCCAACATATTTCCTATACCAATATCCAATGTTTCCCCTAATACTTGGTATCTGTCACCAGCTCTAGCGATGACTTGAGTATTACCACCGCTCACATAAAGCAAAACCGGGTCTTTACAACCTGTTTGATTTCTGCCGATCTCAATATGTGCAACACAGTGATTTACACCTAATAGGGGTACTTGCCAATGTTCAGCAAGCGCCCTTGATACATTAGCCCCAATTCTAAGGCATGGCCCTAATCCTGGCCCTTGGCTATAGGCTATTGCTTCAACTTGCGAAGAGTCGATTTGTTCTGTTTTCAATAAATTATCAATTAACTGACCAGATAACTTTGAGTGGTGGTCGGCTGCTTCTCTGGGGTGTATTCCTCCCTCTTCCGGTCTATACAATGCGGAGTATGATTTACGGGGAATACCACCTAATGTTACAAGGCCAAATGAAAAGGTGTGAGCGGTGCTCTCTACCCCTATGATTACCTTGTTCACGTGTCTTTGAGTGGTGAACTACATATCAATGAAACGTTTGTATCAATACAATGAGGCTCTTGCTGCTGAATGCTGGACCTATCGCTACCATTGATAATGGAGATCCAACAATCCCGCTCAAGGGTAATGATATGTCCGATACTGAGAAACTCACCCTACCACGAGGATATGGAATTTTAATTGAAAATGGTATTGTCAATAAAATTGATCAAACAGATTCATTAAACAATGAATTTGGCTCCGAAGATACAGAATCTTTGTCTGTAATTGATTGCAATAATCAAGCCATAATCCCTGGCTTTGTCGATTCCCACACTCATCTATTGTGGGATGGCGACCGAGCTAATGAAATGCATTTACGCCAACAGGGCCTCTCCTATTCTGATATAGCAAATCTTGGAGGCGGAATCAGCAAAACTGTCGAATTTACAAGAAATGCACCCATAGAGAAATTAATTGAATTAGGACGAAAAAGAATTGCACGAGCAATGAACCTTGGAACTACAACAATGGAATGTAAAAGTGGATATGGCTTGGACAGTCAATCGGAAATAAAATTGTTAGAAGCCTCACACATTTTGGGTCAAAAATCCCATTTAGATATTCATTCAACCTGGCTTGGTGCACATGATTTTCCTAAAGGTATGAAGGTCGGAGATTATGTTGAATCATTAATTTATGACCAGTTACCATCGGTTGCTGACCAAGGATATGCGAAATATTGCGATGTTTTTTGCGAACCCGGTTGGTTCACTCTAGAACAAACCGAGGAAATAGTAAACGCTGCAAAGATACATGGGCTTACACCAAGATTACATGTAGACGAATTTGTAGATGGTAATGGATTACAGTTAGCAGCAGAACTAGGTGCAGTGAGCGGAGATCATGTAGGTCACTCATCTGATGATGCTAGGGAATATGCAAGTCAATCAGGAACTATGCAAACTTTTCTTCCCGGAACTCCATACGTTCTTGGTGACCAACTTAATTCACCGTTACGCAATTGCGTAGATAATAATTGGCAATTTTCCCTAGCCACTGATTTCAATCCAAATTGCCGTACATTGTCAATTCCATTTGTAGGTAGTTTAGCAACACATCGACTAAATTTATCCCCGTTAGAAGCACTAGTAGCTGTAACTCGTAATCCTGCAACTACACTGATTGAGTCGACGGGCGACCTCGCCCTAGGCAGTATAAGAGAGGGCGGACCTGCAGATTTACTAATCTTAAATTCAGAACACATAGATGCTTGGTGCCAGATGCCAGGTGATAACCCAATCAATCACACAATCAAGTCTGGGCAGTTATTGTAAAATAATAAAGAGACATACAATTCACAATTTGGAGAAATATTATAATCAAACTTGATTTGATGTTTTACAATAAAGAATTTTAGGTCCTACAATAGGATTTTACTAATGTCCTGATTATTTCATTCTAAACTCGCATACCTGTAAACCGATAACAGTAGTTATCGGCCCTTGATAACTAGCCCCGTCTTCAAACAGGCTCTCAGTACAACGGTTCTGAAATTATTGAAGAAAATTACAAATTCCCCCCTCATAGACGCATTAAAATTTCTCCAATAGATCGGAGGCACATGACAGAAGGAATTTCTGGCTTCTGTATGAAATGTAAACACAGGCGAATCATATCTAATCCGACTAATGTTAAGATGAGTAATGGTAGAATTAGAGTTACAGGACATTGTAGCTGGAAAAACTGTGATGGAAAAATATCCAAGATCATTTCTTAGTTTGAAGATTATAGGCAGAATCATTCATTTGGGAGAATATAGCCCACCAAGATATCTGGGCTCGTGGTCTAGGGGTTATGACGTCGCCTTGACATGGCGAAGATCGCAGGTTCAATTCCTGCCGAGCCCACCAGATAATATAATTCCGCTATTAGTGTTTTTCAAAAGTATAGGAAAATCGGATTCGACCCTTACCTTTGTTTTTCTTCCCAACATATTCGATTAAGGGGATATTTGCTGTATTGTCAACATGTGTACCGGCACATGGGCACAGGTCAATGCCTTCTACTTCTACAACCCTTAATTCCTTAACGGAGGATGGAATTCTATCCATGAATTTAGTGTGTCTCATTTTTTCATGTTCCATTATTTGTTCACGTGACCATTGATGGATGTTGACTGGTATGTTTTGACTTAAGATTCCATTTACAGTAGACACTAATTCATCGGGGTCAAATTGCGATTTATCTTCGAATAATAAATCAACCCTTGATTTATCAAAAGTCAGTTGATTTCCAACCGTTTCTGCCCCCCAAATATCTTCGGCTATCGCTGACACAATGTGTTGTGCTGTGTGCATCCTTGTGTGCCTATTCCTCCGTTCTACATCTATGTGACAGGTAATCAATTCACCAATATCGAACAGATCTGGTTCGTCAACAGGATGTGGAATCAAATCCCCTGAAATCACCTCCTGCATACTCGATTTACTATCTTTAGACTCGATTATGCCAGTATCGCCAGGTTGGCCTCCTCCCCTAGGGTAACAATAAGTAGATTCCAGGAATATATTGCTTTCTTTGATATCTACGATTTCAGAAACAAAAGGAGGTGGATCTAGACCTGAGTGTTGTGTCATATGCATTTTTTCTTGCATGGACTCACCCAAAAATATCGTGCGGATCAACTGACAAAATGGAATTTGCTAGTGATTGACTTTCATGACTCATTACCCTATCACCTGCAAATGGTGCTACGAATTTACGAACCCAATTTTTCAATTTAACTACACCATTTCCAGGTTGAATCTCTAATCTGTCAAGTGATTCTATTGAACATACTAGTTCGTTAGCAATAACTTGAGATAGTAATGTTGTTGATTTTAGAGAGCGAAATGTTCCTGTGGCCCCCATTGAAACATGATCTTCCTTACCCATGCTAACTGGAACATTTGAGGTAGTTACTGGATTCGACAAAAGATGTAACTCTGCTATACAGGCCGCAGCGACATATTGTACAATCATATATCCGCTTTCCAATCCTTCATCAATGGCTAAGAAAGCCGATTGACCACCCCAATTCGGATCGAGAATTTGGTTTATTCTGCGCTCCGCAATAGATGCTAGCTCGTGGCACGCAACCGCTATTGAATCACTAGCGAGGGCTAAATTTTGTCCATGGAAATTTCCACCACTTATTATTTCAGAACCATTTTCACCGTAGAAAACTAATGGGTTATCTGTAGCGCTATTAATTTCTATTTCTAGTAACCTTCGAGTCTCAATAGCTATGTCAATTACAGGACCGTGGACCTGTGGCACACACCTGAAACAATATGCGTCTTGTACTCTATCACAATCCTCGTGGGATAGTTTGACTTGTGAGTCCTGCAATAACCCAGTGATTCTTGATGCGGATATCAGTTGTCCTCTCTGAGGTCTACTGTTGTGAATTCTTGGGTCAAAAGGGGAATGAGAACCCCTAATGGCTTCTAATGAACATGCTGCCGAAGCATCTGCGAATAGTAATAATCGTTCTAAATTTAACAACGTTAGAGAAAGGTATGTGCACATTTGGCTTGTTCCATTAATCAGAGATAGTCCTTCTTTTGCCTGTAACTTTACAGGCTTCAGATTATTTTCGATAAGTGCCTCTGAGGTAAGATATTCCTTCCAACCCGATTTATCCCTAACCAAACAACTTCCTTCCCCAATTAGACCTAAGGCCATATGGGACAACGGGGCTAGGTCCCCAGATGCTCCTAATGAGCCAATTCTTGGTATGATTGGGGCGATACCTAGGTTAATCATGTCGATTAGTAATTTGACAACCTCCGGACGAATTCCTGAAACGCCCTTTGATAGTGAATTAGCACGATATACCATCATTAAAAGTACATGTTCTGGGTCCATATTTTCCCCAACTCCACAAGCATGGCTACGTATCAAGTTAGTCTGTAACTTGGCTAATTCAGTCTCATCTATCTTGACTGAAGACATCGCCCCAAATCCAGTATTTATTCCATAAACTACTTGATTAGAATTAACAATCTCCTCAACTACCTGTCTAGATTGCGACATTCTATCGATAGCCTGGTCGCACAGAACTAACTGGGTTTGGCCAATTGATGCAGAATATGCAGACTCGATAGTGAGTGTTTGACCATCGATTAGAACAGTGGCCATGATGTTGCCGAGGCAGGGCCCTCAAATAGACTCATCGTGCATATCAAATAGTTTATCCAATAGATTTCGATCGACTAAATTAGGAATAGTTATGCCAAGTTTAGCGTCTAAATCCATGGCTCTTTCAACTGTCCAAATGGCGCCCTCATTTCTAGCCCATGATCGTCTGGCTAATCCATTCAAAACATCCCAACTTATCATTGAATTAATTCTATCTTGAGAATCTTCTGATCCGTCTATCATTAGCCCAAATCCGCCGTTAATTACTTCCCCCCAGCCTACACCTCCTCCGTTGTGTAAACTCGTCCATGTTGCTCCTCTAAACGAGTCACCAACAAAATTGTGAATAGCCATATCGGCAGTGAACATGGAACCATCGGTAATATTTGCTGTTTCACGATATGGGCTATCGGTACCCCCAACATCATGGTGATCTCGGCCAAGAACAATAGGTGCTGAAATTAACCCCTGGTTAATTGCTTTGTTAAAGGCGCTAGCAATCAATGACCGACCCTTTTCATCAGCATACAAAATTCGGGCTTTACTACCCACAACCAAATTGTGGTTTTCCGCCTCTAAAATCCAACGTATATTATCCTGATATTGTGTCTCAATTTCATTAGGACAATTACTGGCTAATTCCCTAAGTACTTCTACTGCTATTTCATCCGTAATTCTTAGGTCTTCATCAGAACCTGAAGTGCATACCCATCTGAAAGGTCCGAATCCATAATCAAAGCACATTGGACCCATGATGTCCTCAACATATGATGGATACCTGAAAGAACCATCTTGCTCGACGATATCCGCATTTGCTCTGCTTGATTCTAGAAGGAAGGCATTACCATAATCCCAAAAAATTGTTCCTCTACTACATAATCGATTTATGCTTTTTACGTGTCTTCTAAGAGTACTTTGAACCGCTTCTTTGAAATTCTCAGGTTTATTGATCAATAGGGATTTAGATTCAGATAACGTATAATCTACAGGCATATAACCACCCAGCCACGGATTATGTAAACTGGTTTGATCACTGGCTAGCTGTGGTGTAAATTCTATTTCCACCATATATTCCAATAAATCTACTATATTCCCTACATATCCTAATGATACTGCTTCTTTCGATGTGACAGCGTTTTTCGCCCTCTGGATTAACTCATCCAAGTTGTCATAAATCTCGGTTAACCAACCTTGTGAATGTCTTTTCTCAGCTACAATAGGGTCAATCTCAGCAATGATACATACGGCACCAGCGATAACAGCTGCTTTGGCCTGCGCCCCACTCATTCCACCTAGGCCAGAAGTTACGTAGACTATACCGCCTAAATCTGAGCCATTTGGCACATTGAGGTATTTTCTAGCAGCATTCAATATTGTAATTGTAGTACCATGAACAATCCCCTGTGGGCCAATATACATGTATGAACCAGCGGTCATCTGTCCATATTGAGAGACTCCTAGTGCATTCATTTTTTCATAATCGTCTTGTGAAGAATAATTAGGAATTACCATTCCATTTGTTACAACAACCATAGGTGCATTTTTGTTCGATGGAAATAGCCCTAATGGATGCCCAGAATACATAACGAGAGTTTGGTTTTCTGACATTGTTGCGAGATATTTCATAGTTAGAAGGTATTGAGCCCAATTTTGGAAAACAGAACCATTGGTACCGTATGTAACTAATTCGTGAGGATATTGTGCCACTTTTGGGTCTAGATTATTTTGTATCATCAACATAATTGAAGCTGCGGATAGTGATTTTGCATTGTAATGATGAATTGGTCGTGCATGCATTTCATATTCAGGTCTAAATCGATGCATGTATATGTGACCATACTCATTCAGCTCATTTAGAAATTCTTGCGCTAATTCTTCATGCCAAATTTTTGGAAAATATCGTAGAGCATTTTCAACTGCGAGAATTTTTTCAGTGTCTGACAATACTTGCGGCCTCTTTGGTGCGTGAGGAACTGAATCATCAATTATGGATGCAGGAGGTAAATCACCAGGAATGCCAATTGTGTAATCTATCATTGACTACCACCCTAATCGCTTTGTGAATATTTTATTGATTTCAATTATTGTTTTGTTGCATTGATTTAATTTGTCATCGCATTTCTCTTCCAAATCTCTCTTCGTATCTCCTTCTAGATATTGTGTATTGATTTTCACATTGTAAGCTGCTATTTTTGCAGATGCCAATGCCAATTCAGAAGCAGAAGCTAGGTCTGTAAGTGCATTTACATTACAATTAGGTACGAGTTTAGTAATACAGGTAAGAAGATTACAAGCACTATCTAAAATCTCCAAGGGAGATGATGCTGCTCCAATTGTAGCCTCCGTTATTGCTGTTTTCTTGGTCATTGCATCGGTATCCTTGGGTAATCTGTATGCATTCATGACTTCATCAAAGGCCAGTGCATCATTTTGAGCTAGTTGGATTGAATGACCTAAATTAGCATCTTCGGTTTCTATGATTTCGGTCGCAATGTCGTGGCCATCTATCCATTTTTCACTATTAAGAGTTAATCGGGCTACCATTATCGTCAGGGCATGAGCATGGGCTAATGTGAGCCCAGCCACAGAACCCCCACCAGGAGTGGGTGCGGAAGAAGAAATTGAATCTAAAACATCCCTGTAACCATCATTCAATTTAATCACCTCTAATTGCCCACTCGATTATATTTTTATTAGGGTCAAAATCTGATAGTTTGTTTAACATCAATCCGTTAATTGCATAATCTACTAATTCCTGTTCACTAGCATTTGGATCATTTCCATAATGCTGCCCGGCGGCTAGAATTGCATCCAATGGGACTAATCCAACCAATTCAGAAGAAACTGCCTGTAAACCTAATTTGGTTGCTTCCATTTTAATTACATCCGTAACCTGATGTAAGCCTGTCAAGTTAAAATCTAACAAATTCATGGAAACTTGAGCAGTATTTTCGTCAAACATCCATCCTGCAGCCTGCAGATTAGAAAATATCCCAGGTTGCCTTAATGGTTTACCATTTTCATCCTGAATCGAATTTCCTTCATCATCTTTAATGACGTATCCACTAGTTCGAATTTTTCCAGCGATTTGGTTAGCTTGTGATTTATTGTCCGTATTCAAATTAACATTGTATGCTATCAATAAATTTCGCCCACCAGTAGCTGTCACCCCCATCTTTGGTAAAAATTGACTTGGTCCGAAATCAGGTTTCCATTCTGGTTGAGATAATTTAACCTGAAATCCTTCATATTCTCCCTTCCGTATATCGGGTAGTCTAACTCTTTGAGGTGATGTGGCCGATTCGGCATAGAGATAAATTGGTAGGTTATGTTTGGTAGAAATCGCCTTGCCATAACGGTGAGATAAGTCCACACAATCAGCCATAGTTACGTTACTTATGGGTATGAATGGAACCACATCAACTGCTCCCATCCTGGCGTGTTCCCCAGAATGAATTGACATATCGATTAATTCTAATGCTATTGATGTACATTGAATTACGGTATCAAGTACAGTTTCTGGATCTCCTACCATAGTTACTACTGTTCGATTAAAATCCGCTCCCATATCAATATCCAATAATGTGACTCCTTCATTATCGAGTATTGGTTGTATTATTCTGTCGATTATTGTTTTATCCCTACCCTCACTAAAGTTCGGTACACATTCAACCAAACGGGATGTCATCGGCATATCCTCGAATTAGATGTTGATGAGGCTTATCATCATCCATACAGTGCTTCTGGATTGCTATTTCCTAGTTCTACTCTGTTTTCGTTGACAATATCTAATGCTAATTTCATGTCTTCTCGTGAAATTGATTCTCGATTATTGCTAATCGCGTTCAATCCGGCTTCCATAATTAGTGCCTTCAATTCTGCCCCGCTAAATCCTTTTGTTTGTACGGAAACTTGTTGAAGATTGACTTCCTTATCTGTAGGGATTTGCTTTGAAATTATTCGCAGTATATCTAGCCGGCCATCTTTATCTGGCAATCCGATTTCAATAATCCTATCTAATCGACCAGGCCTCAACAGTGCTTTATCCAATAACTCCGGCCGATTGGTAGCAGCGATAATTTTGATATTGGATGTAGCATCGAACCCATCCATTTCAGCTAATAATTGCATCAAAGTCCTTTGAACCTCCCTATCACCAGATGTTGAGGAGTCTAATCTCTTTGACCCAATAGCGTCTATTTCATCTATGAAAATAATGGTTGGTGACTTTTGTTTCGCAAGGTCAAATAATTCTCGGACTAATCTGCCTCCTTCGCCGATATACTTCTGGGCGAGTTCTGATCCTACTAAGCCGATGAATGTAGCAGATGTGGAATTTGCAAGCGCCCTTGCCATCATGGTCTTGCCTGTTCCAGGGGGCCCAGTCAATAAGACACCTTTAGGTGGAGTTAAACCCATTTTCTTGAATGTGTCAGGCTTATTCAATGGCAATTCAATCGCTTGTTTTAATTGGTTGATTTGTTCTTCCATTCCACCAATTTCTTCATACATAGTATCTGGTTTTTCAATAATTTCTCTAGAAGCCACTAAGGGGTCCCAGCCATCATTTAGAATGTCGATGACGGTTAGGGTATCCTGATTCATAGAGATTCTAGTCCCTGGCTTGAGTAAATCTCTATCAATACTAGAATTCACCGAAACTTGGAATACTGTCCCGTTAGAACTCCTGACGATTGCATGGTTGTCTGTTAAATCTTGAATGTAACCTACTATGAATGGTGGTTCTCGCATTATTCGAATTTCATCATCAAGTCTTGATATGCGCTTTTTTAATTGGTTAATCTCATTCTCTAAGAATAACTTTTCAGTTAGCAAATTTTGCGAAGTTTGGGTTAATTCATTGACTTGTTTACGCAATTCTGTAACAGGGGTATTTTTTAGAGAATTAACACGGTCTTCTGAACCTGACCCTGCTGACATGAATATGGACATGTTACTCATGTTTTGAGATTTACTTCGCGAAGATATGATGACTGAGTACCTTTTCGGATAGTCGTGGCTGATTGTGAGCTTTGTGGGTCAAACCAGGTTGGCACATACCGCACTAAAGCTTCTGGGGCAGTAATCTATGCTTGTATGAGATGTATTGATAAATTAGGTTTAGACAAACCTATTTTGACGAATAATCGTCCTAATTCTCCTAATCCAAACCGAATAACTGTCCCTCGTAGAAATGATATAATGAAGAAATCAGAAAAGGAATTAGCACATGATTTCCACATTCGAATCCGTAAGGCTAGGGAATCAAAAGGTTGGGAACAAAGAGAATTTGCAAGAAGGATGAACGAACGATTGAATATTGTTCAAAGAACGGAAAATGGCAACCGCCCTCCTGACAATTTAATTAAAAAAATAGAGAAGGTGCTGGATATCGAATTAATGGTTGATTCTGAACCATCTAATACCAGACAAACTTCTACAGGCACTTCCCGGAACATGACTATTGGAGACGCTTACGAAGATCTGTTTTCACGGAGAGAATGACTTGGAAGATATACCACTACATGTCATTCATCTAGCTCAAGATGACCCCAAAAAGTGTACTAGTCGGAAATTATCGAGACATGGGATGTGTCATTTACACACAAACCTGCGACAAGCACCAAAGAGGGGGCTGTTACTAGACCCTCTATCTGGTGTTTTAATTGGGCCCGAAGACCATAATACTCTCAAAAGGGGAGCCGCAATTGTAAGTCTAGATTGCTCGTGGAAAGAAATAGATAATTCAGTTAAATATCTAAAGGAAAATACAAATTTAGACAACAGGACGTTACCGGTAGTACTCGCTGCAAATCCAATTTCATGGGGGAAACCGGGGAGACTTTCTAATGTCGAGGCGTTCGCAGTCTCATTAATTATTTTTGAACAATGGGAACAGGCTAGGTCTATCCTACAGCCATTCAAATTCGGTGATGAATTCTTCAATCTAAATCGACTACCGTTAGAGGCATACTCACAAGCCAAATCAAATGTAGAATTGGCTGAATTACAGTGGGAATTTTTCGACAAACCCGAGCAAGTTTAACGGACCCCGGAACCAGGGACAATATCTCCGTCAGTAGTAAGTAGGGTTACGTTCCCCTCAGAATCCTCTGCTGCTAACATCATTCCTTCTGACATTATACCACGTAGTTTTCTAGGTTTCAAATTAGCCACAAATACTACTGACTTACCTACTAGATCTTCTACGGAATAATATGATTTTAGACCCGCGCAAACAGTTCTT
>Ga0208763_1000113_pt1 | contig 18056 bp, 17 predicted proteins | sample ETNtaG_20_FD_185756 | JGI IMG/M metagenome (GOLD analysis project Ga0208763, IMG submission 185756) | Marine microbial and viral communities from oxygen minimum zone, Eastern Pacific Ocean - ETNP201306PF45B (SPAdes) (version 2) | ecosystem: Environmental > Aquatic > Marine > Oceanic ... | reverse complement strand
TTCTGGTGCATGGACGCCTACAGGTAACATTTCTGGGTCTTCTAACCAGGCTTCTACACAACACGCCGTCACCATTCCAGTTGCTCTAGCCATAGAATGACCATCGTCTCCTCCGTGGTCCTCGACTTCCCACTCAAAAATTTCACCATTTCTCGACTCAGCTCTAACCTTCATCCAAGTAAATTCAGGAATCTTGTGGTCATAACTCCACTCGAAAATCAATTCGTCTTCATTCAAATCACCAGATTCTCTTTCGTCGATAAATTTCTGAATATGGCCTGGCCATCGGACGGTGAATTCGGACATTTCAACCGCTGGAATTGACTTCAGTACAGAACGTAATCCATCTGTTAGAAAAGCCTCCATTTCACCATGCTCTCCGGTATCAACCATATGACGCTGAGTTAAGGCTGGAAGAACGACTTCTTCTCCTTGGCGAATAACCCTAGCTGGCCTAGTATATTCTGCAATTACATCAATGGGTGAAAATGGAGCCATATACTTCCATTCTCCATACGGTCCTGTAGGGTTTCCACCTACCCAAACTTCGGCTTTCTCTAAAGGCCCAATTTCTCTATCAGCATAGGCTAACAACATATTGGATAAACCGGGTGCTATACCCACGTCCCAGAGAATACTAGCCCCGTAATCCTGTGCTTTTTGGCTATCTCTGTCAGGTGTATGTTTACTGAAACTTAAATCCACTACTCGATATCTACTTTCAGCGAGATCGGTTGTTGCCATATGTCCGATATCACCTGGTAACATATTCACAACAATGTCAACTTGACCATTGTTACTCATAGACATCAGGTTATCTAAAACATCGCCTTGATGTACCGTAATTCCATCAATGCCCATTACTCGATGGGGCTGAATGTCATAGGCGTGAACTTGGTGTCCCAGTGCAGCTAGACGTTTTGCGACCCAAGCTCCCACTAACCCGCAACCTAAGCAATGAACCACAGCCATGATTCCCGAAAGCCGGTTAAGTTATTGATTAGTTCCAGTTGGCCATCTGAGGTATTTTTCAAGCGATTACTTGATTGAGGAGAGCATTTGCGAGGTATCGTGGAAGACTCCTCTCGCATAGACCCATGGTCGTCCGAGCAATCAACAGATTATGCTCGAATTCGCGATCAATTTGGCCTAGAAGGTGTCAACATATCTAAGATTCCAAACCCAAGCATGTTACACCGTAGGGGTATTATTTTCGCCCAAAGAGATTTAGACGTAGTTTTGGGTTGTATGGAGCGTAAGGATCCGTTTGGAGTTCTAACCGGATTGATGCCAAGTGGCAGGATGCACCTTGGTCATTCAATGGTTATCGAACAGGTTAGATGGTTTCAACAACAAGGTGCAGACATTACTGTGACAGTGGCTGACCTTGAAGCATTGGCTACCCGTGGAACTAGCCTCGAAACTGGTCGTGATACAGCAATCAGGGAATATATTCACAATTATGCTGCTTTAGGGCTTGATCCTCAGACAACAAATGTTTACTTTCAAAGTAGTAGACCAGCGGTTCAGAGATTAGCATTTACATTAGGTCGTAAAACTAACCTATCTGAATTTGAAGCGATTTATGGATTCAAAGGCGATACAAACCTAGCTCATGTTCAGGCTCCTTTGGTACAAGTTGGAGATATCGTCCATCCTCAGCTGGAAGAATTTGGTGGATTACGACCCATCGTAGTTCCTGTAGGAGTTGACCAGGACCCACACTTACGGCTTACTCGTGGAATTACTGGTAAAACAAACTGGTTCAATGTTAAAGTGAGAAAAGCAGGTGGACTCACAGTCTCCCTTTCAATACAGGAAGATAACTCTGAAATCTTTGGTACTTCGACCAATGGTAGGATTGACCGTACAGTTCGAGAATCTATTTTCGAGCGATTAAAAAATTCACTAACTCCTATCGGTTATTCAGATTATATTTCTAATCCAAAGCATGGGACCTTGGATATTCCTGGAGCTAAAGCATCGGATGTATCTCAGGTTAGAATGTGTGTTTTACGATTAGAGCGAGAGTTAGGAGGCATGGGGTTAATGCCTCCCAGTTCTACATACCACAGATTCGCAGTTGGAATGACTGGAGATAAGATGTCATCTTCCAAGCCTGAGACTACAATTTTCATGGATGATAGCCAAGAAGAGATGACTAAGAAGGTTAAACGAGCATTTAGTGGTGGTCAACCAACGGTGGAAGAACATCGTAGACTTGGTGGCGATTGCTCAAAAGATGTAGCATTCCAATACCTACAGTTCTTCTTCGAATCAGATGATTCAGAATTAAGCCAAATTGCTAGGGACTATGAAGCGGGAAAACTTTTGACAGGCGAAATCAAACAAATTTGCATTGATAGAGCCAGTGAGTGGCTCAAAGACATAGCCGAAAGAAGGGACATGTGGGATGGCCGATTAGAGGAGTTCCTTGCTCCAGATGCATTGTGAGTTTTATTTTTCAAATTCACTGGAATCAAAAACTGGTATTTCAGGACCCGTTGCCAAAGCAGATACTTCTTCCTTAGAAAGGTCTGAAGATTTTGCTGATTTATGTAGAATCTGTGAGTGTCCATTAGGGTCCAATAACAAAAGTTCTGCACTTTCTTTTCCATTTTTAATTCGATCAATCCTTTCTAACAATTGTTCACAGGATTTCACTTGTTCTATACCTTCTTCACCATCTCGAATAGCCCCTCTCATAACTATCCCTATGGCATCAGAAAATCGATTCAAAACACCCTCTATGTTGGAGATATATCCAGTTGCGTTATCTCCGGGTTCAACCTCTAAACCCAATTCTACAATTCTAACGGTGCAAGAGGAAGATCTCACAACTCGAATAGACATATGCTCCAATGAATCTATTTTGAATGAGCATAAAGTTGCTTTTTGTCCCTCTGAAGGGATAAAATCCGTATGTCTCCAGCCACAATCTGAACAAATCAACGTCATCTCTGTATGCTCTCCAAAGTATGGTATTTCGGAAGTATGAACATTAAGCGAAAGGCTATCTTCAGACGAACAAATAGGACATGGGTAGTTGATTAAACTCTCCAATTTAACACCTCAATAAGCATTTTTCCGATTCTCGGAGATTGCAAATGTAGAGGGGATAAGTAATAATCTGGATGTCCCTAATCTGATTACTTCTCCTGCCATATCACTTTCCACGAAATTTTGTATTCTTTCCACTGCCATTCTAAGTTCGGTTTCCACAGATAGTAATCTGGACATTTCTAAAATTACAATATCTCCATCCGAAAGCCAATCTAGTATTGTAGGAATCCCTGTAATGTCATCTAGTACTGCTCGGTGTACAATTACATCACCCACCCCCCTGGCCACTGGGGCATCTGGAAAAATCTCGCCTAAATCGTGGTAATCTTGACCGGGGTCAATAGAAATAGGTGTGCTTTGGTTTGGCAGACTAGGCATTTCTATCCACTTTGGTTCTTGCCTATTCACCTTCGCCATGAATACTGCCGAGGTAATCGGCCCTTTGATTGATACGGTCAGGATTTGCATTTTCTGTTTGATTTAGAACATTAGTGCTAATTTCGAATCAGACTGAACAAAATATACTAGATTCGATATAATTCCTCAATACGCTCCCGTCGGATTGATAAGGGGCCGGATTTGAGTTGATTCCGCAGGGAACTCTCCGTGCGGACGATTCACATGAACGCAGAAGCAGACGCGGTAAAGACCGGAACTAGCACAGTAGGCATTACTTTTGATGGAGGTGTGGTAGTAGGTGCTGATCACAGAGCCACAATGGGTCACTTTATTGCCAACAAGAGTGTAAAGAAATTATTCCAAATTTCAAACAATGTTGCTTTGACTACTGCAGGTTTGGTCGGACATGCTCAATCACTTTCCCGAACACTTGCAGCGGAATTGCGTCTTTACGAGCTAAAGCGCAACACACCAATGACTGTTCGTGGCGCAGCTACCTTAACTGCAAATATTCTAGTCGGCCGCCCACACTACGTTCAGTTGTTGATAGTGGGCACAGATGAAGATGGCCCAAGTGTATATTCGATTGACTCAGCAGGAGGCTCGATACCGGACGTTTACTGTGCTACTGGGTCTGGAAGTCCGTTCATGTATGGAGTACTCGAAGATCAATATAAGGATGGAATGACCAAAAATCAAGCTCTAAAAGTAGCCGCTAAGGCACTCCTCGCCTCTGCTCAAAGAGATGCAGCAAGTGGTAATGGAATGGATTTAGCAGTAATTACAAAAGAAGAAGGCTATCAGCAACTAACAGAGAAAGAGGTCACTGACCTTCTTTCAAAATTGTGAACATTCTCCACGGCAATTTGCCTTACAACCCATTTCTGGGTTTTTGGATGGGTGTGGAGTTCCTCATATGAGGTGTATATTATGAGACTAACACTGACAGAAGTAAAGCAACGGGTATCGAAGTTGGTACCTGAGAATATTGACTATGATGTTGATGTCGAAGCAGGATCGATTGCAATTATCACTAAACAACCAGAAGCCTTTGCAATTGCAGGTCAATCATTGACTGTAAAAATTGCAAAAAATGTTAAGCGAAGAGTAATTGTTAGACCTCACCCTGATATTCTATCCGATGAGGCTACAGTTCTGCAAAAGGTCAACGAAATTATTCCCGCCGAGGCAGAAGTAAGAAATGTCTGGCTCGACCCAGCACTTTCTGAAGTAACATTAGAGTGCGATGATCCGGCTTCAGCAGTTGGTCCTAAAGGGGTACATATCAAAAATCTTAGAGATGAAATTGGTTGGTTAGTTTCCGTTGACCGTGCTCCGGCCTTTGAGAGTAGAACACAGCACGATATTCGCCGATACAGGAAAGAGTTAGCAGATGAACGAAAGGCCCTTCTGAGGAAATTTGGCACTCGTATATATCGGCCAAAAAGACCTGGTGAACCTTGGGTCCGATTAACAGCCCTAGGGTCATACAGGGAAGTTGGGAGGGCTATGCATTTGGTTACCACAAATGAATCTAGAATACTTGTTGATTGTGGGGCTAAACCTACAATTAATAGAAATGAAGTACAACCATTTTTCAACGCCCCAGAATTATTACCTTTGGACAATCTCGATGCTATCGTACTAACTCATGCTCATGTAGACCATATTGCAATGCTGCCAGTTCTCTTCCGTTATGGCTACAGGGGTCCGGTGTATTGTACTCCTCCAACTAGAGATTTAATGACGCTATTACAAATGGATTACATCAAAGTTTCACAAGCAGAAGGTTCTGAGCCACCTTATTCGAAAGCCGATATCCAAGAATGTATCAAACATGTAGTTGATGTAAGGTGGGGAGATAAAACGGATATCGCACCAGACGTTAAAATTACCATGGAGAATGCAGGCCATATACTTGGTTCCTCAAGTGTATATATGCAGATTGGCGAGGGTAATTTTGAACACAGATTATTATTTTCTGGAGATATAAAATATGAAAGGTCGTGGTTATTTGATGCTGCTACAGTTAGGTTCCAGAAGGTTGAAACTTTAGTTATTGAGTCCACATATGGAGGTCCACAAGATTTCCAACCCAATCGTAATGATGCAACTCAAGAACTCCAAGATTTGGTTAAATTAGCTCTTTCTCGGGGCGGAAAAATATTCTGCCCAGTATTCGCGGTTGGGCGTTCTCAAGAAGTTATGATTGCACTAGATCAATTATTCAAATCAGGCGAAGTTCAACCTGTTACTGTTTGGCTGGATGGGATGATAGCAGAAGCAACCGCGATACATGCCAGTCATCCAGACTTCCTAAACAGAGAGTTACGAAGTAAGGTGCTAAAAGGAGGTGAAGAAAATCCGTTTAATTCGCCTTGGTTTAAACAGGTCGATAGTCGAGAACAACGGGAATCTATACTCTATGATCCTTCACCTTGTATAGTTCTAGCAACCTCAGGGATGATGACTGGCGGGCCAATAATTGAATATTTCAAACACTGGGCACCAGAACAAAATAATACTCTTTGTTTTGTAGGTTATCAGGCATCTGGTACACTTGGAAGAAGACTTCAACAAGGTCATGCAGAAGTGCCTCTGATGGATAAGGGGCAGACACTTATGGTTCCCATTTCTTGCAACGTAGTAACCATTGATGGTTTCAGCGGCCACTCAGATAGACGTCAGTTAATGGATTATGTCAAAGCGTTGAATCCAACCCCTAGGAAAATAATTTGCCATCATGGTGATCCAAAAACCTGTAACGCATTCCGCCAAGGTCTTAGAGATGAATTTAGAGTTCAAACCTATGCGCCAGCAAACCTTGAGACATTGCGACTGAAGTAAAATTTTGTATTCTCAACACTCCACCAAACTCAAACATAATACCCTCTCCCGAGGAATTATGAGGTTGGTTGCCAGTACTGTCTTGAGCATCGTAATTCTTTCCTCCTCTCTATCTGGTTGTCTTAGTTCCGATGAAGGAGATGATTCAATCATAGAAATCGAAGAGCCCAGTAAAGCATTTACTATAGTCGCACCAATTGATACTGGAATCAATGTTTATCATAATCACTTTATCATGAATGAATCCATTCCTGATTGGATAATAGAGGGAATGGGTGTTACCATATGGTGTAATATTACCAAAGAAGGAACTTGGCAGGAAAGATATGAGGCCGACAAAGAAAATTGTTGGGATATTATCACTTCAAATGATATCGTATATTTTGTAGGGACTAGGATAATTGGTACGACACCAGACGATCAAACAGATATACCCATTCTTGATGATCCGTCCGATGGCCACGGGACTGCAGTCACTGGTGCTGTTTTAGATGCCAATCCCAATGCAATAATTTTCTTTGTCGAAGGATTTAGTGACGCTGCAGTTTTGGCGGCAGCCAATCAGCCACTTGTGGATATTATCACCACTTCATTCGGACCAATTGGTTCAATCCCCGTTCCCGGAATTGAGGACTCAACAAGGGTTGCAGTAGTAGAAAACAAAAAGATTCACACAGGTGCGGCAGATAATACTCCATCTCCAGCAGTACAAGATTCTACTGCTGGCCCTCCTTGGTCGATTGGGATTTCGGGTTATGCCGAAGAAGAAGATGACCAGAAAGAAACCATGAGTGGTTCATATCCAGACATAGCTGCTGACTGGACGCAACTACTTCCTAATCATGATGATATTGATGGCTATCACCAAACATCTGGAACCTCTTTTGCTACACCTAGGACCGCAGGAATACTTAGTATGATTTTGACAATGTTAAGGGATGATGTAGGCGATACTAGAACAGGTGCTTCCAGTGACAGATCTGGTTTGTTAGTCAATGGTACTAATCTTTCTATTACTAATGATGACATCAGAGACGCACTTAACTTGTCTGCATGGTATCCAAGTGCATCGACTTGGGATCCAAGCTCTGGTACATTGCCCATTTCTCCAATTGCTCCATGCACACAAGTCGGCTGGGGTGTAGTTAATTTATCAAATATTGAGCCAATGTACAAACACCTAGCAGGAATAGATACTATGCCTCAAAGACCATCAGATGTTGTTGCTTGTATGGAAACCAACCAAGCAATGCGAGAAGCCTATTGGGGAAGCTGAAAGACTTACAATACTGGTACGTCAAAACCGTCTTCCACAGGATCCGGTGCATTTTTCTTGGTATTGATTTCGTCTATATCCTCGCTCACCTCGACTCCTTGATTTTTTTGTATTGATAAATAATTTGAATTTCCGGACAACGCAAAAGCCAATGCAGCCGGTGTTAAGAGAAGGTATACCCAAACCTCAATCGTCAATGCAGATTCTGAGATTAGTGAGTTGATGGAGAGTGAAATAAGTAGGAAAAAAGCCAACCAACTCAATATGACCCGTAAGCCCCACACATATTGCCGTAAAGCATTATGTTTCATTAGGGATACGTTGATTCTAGGAGTTTTGACTGAAATTATATGATTGAAAATAACAAACAATATCTTGAACCTTGACTTTTCACCAAGGTCCATGCAGACCGATTGGCTTCTACTTAGGTGCGTGTGCGGTCAATCATTTGGATCTCGTCGTGGCTCAAAGGCTTCCTGTATTCGGTGCGGTGAATCAAAGCAAATTACCACCGCTGCGGTATTTTCAGACCCAAATAAACTTACTGAAGCAGTGGCAAAAGCAAATCTACCAACCGAAATTAGAGATGAAATAAATAAAAAACTCGATGATAAAAAAAGAAAGCAATTGAAAACAAGAAATCATGCTAATCCAAATAAAATACAATTCATTCTTAGACAATCCACTGATGAAAGAGGGATATTGACACTAAGTTCGTTGCATCATATACTCCAATGTGAAGGAATTTCGGACCCCTCACCTGAACAAATTATAGGTATGGCAGAATTACAAGGAGTAGTCCAGAGAGTGGGCAATGAAGAGTGGAAATGGTTAGCGTGAACTCCATAAAGTCGACTAGGGTGGCCAAGACACTCACGGGCCTGTGGGTTAGTCTGGCCTATGCTAGATGGTTTGGGACCATTTGACCCTGGTTCAAATCCAGGCAGGCCCACCATTTCTTCTTCTCCGAGTGATAGCAAAGCCTAATCATAGAAATTTTTCAATAGCCTCTATATCAAATAATGAAACTGCAACAGACAAAGCTTCTTCCTTTTCGAACCATTTCGCTTCCTCTATTTCATCGTCCTTTGGTACTAAGTTTTCAGCGGCAATATCCGCTTCACATTTGTACGTAAATGATAGCCAACTAATACCATCTGGTGTGAAAATCTCTTGTCTTACAATTGAGTCATCGTTATTTCCATATCCTTCACTAGACTCTCCCATTGGATCGGGAATCCTAATATTGATTCCTAACTCTTCTAACGCTTCACGTTCCGCACCTTTTCTAGGGTGTTCTCCGTAATCTACGAAGCCTCCAGGTAATGTCCAACATCCTGTAAAAAAACCACGTGTAACCTTTGCTAAAAGGACCTGATTTCTGGGATTAATTACTACAACCTTGCTAACAACTCTATGTAGAGTACGATAAACAGATTCCCTTGCCACAGGGTCTACTTCACTGTCACTAATTACAGAATCTTTCCATGCCCATTCTCCAGGCCAAGGTATATCAGGAGTGGCGACTATTACTTGATGCATTTTTTGTCCTAATCTAAACTCATTAGTCCTATTTACCTTCCAACTCAACCCCATACTTTCTGCTTCATCTGGAGTTGGTAGTCTAATTGAGTAACTACCCTTTCCTTCCCTGCCCATTTGCGGAATTGCGGGGCCATTTCCCTCCAAATCTACTAACAATAATTTCCCATCATGTTCGAGATGAATGTGATGAGAAATATCATTCATAATTAATCACGGAAAGAAGAAAGGAAATGAAATAATCGGACAAATGAGAAGGCATTGGGAAATTTATCTACAATAACTCGCTTACCGCTTCCCTTTCTTGCAGTAATGCTTGGATATTCTCAGAAATTTTTGCTTGAGCAAATTCGTCAATTTCTAAGTTGTCTACAACATTAATTTCTCCATCTTCACATTTGCATGGGAAGCTGTAGACCAACCCTTCTGGCACACCGTACCAACCTTCAGAAGGCAATGCCATTGACACAATACGTCCATCCGAACCTTGCCACCAATCTCTCATGTGGTCAACAGCCGCTGAAGCAGCTGAGGCGGCTGAAGAGGCACCGCGAGCCATAATCACTGCCTTCCCCCTTGTGGCGACTGTGTCTAGGAACTCACCATTTAGCCAATTACGATCAAAAACTTCCGTTGCATGTTTATCTTCCACCAATGCGAACCTAGGGTCGGGGTACATTGTGTTAGAATGATTTCCCCAAATGAAAACATCCTTTATTCTTGATGAAGTAACTCCGGCTTTTTCCGCCATCAATCCAACGGCTCGGTTTTGGTCTAGACGTGTCATAGCAGTAAATTGTCTCGATGGTATATCTGGAGCGTTAGCTGAAGCAATTAGAGCATTCGTGTTACACGGATTACCTACTGTAATGACCTTAACATTTCGTGATGCTACGGAATTTATTGCTCTTCCTTGACCAACAAAAATCGGACCATTGGCGGCCACTAAATCTGATCTATCCATGTCCTTTGTACGTGGACGTGAACCAACCAAGAATATTGCCTCTGTATCTTTGAAGGCAACCTCTGGGTCATCTGTTCCAATTATATCATGGATTAATGGGAAGGCGGAATCTTTCAATTCCATTATCACTCCTTCTAATCGTTGCATTCCTGGTGGGATTTCTAGTAATTGCAATATGATTGGTTGATTACTGCCAAAGCAATCTCCACTTGCAATTCTCCATAGTAAAGCATAACCGATATTTCCTGCGGCTCCTGTAACTGCTACTCTGATTGGTTTAATCGATTGGTCTTGTCCCCTTTGCATACTATTTCCCCGTGGTTGGCGAAATTATTCCAACCCTTAGCCTTTAGTGAGTAGACAATTCATCTTATGCCGCCCGAAGACTAATTGGAGAATTTAATTTGGGGGTTGTATGGAGTTGCGCCATAAGTCCCTATTAGGGTTGATTTTGGTATCACTTATGCCAACCTTCTCTATATTATTTACATATTCAATTAGTAGCTCTGAATCTCAGTCTCAAATGTTTTTTTTGTTTGCTAAAATTTGGATTATAGCTATCCCAATATATTGGATTTACAAAATTGAAAATCAACGTTTAGTGTTAGGTAATTTCGACAGAGAATCAAAAAAAGAATCATTCATTTCTGGAATAATTATGTTTGTAATTATCTTAGGGATGTATGCTATTTTTCATTCTACTTTAGACGTTGAATTAATGCGACAAGAAATAGGCTCTACTGGATTACTTGATTTACGTTTGTACATAGTGGGAATGATTTTTTGGATTTCAATAAATAGTCTCATCGAAGAGCTAGTATTCAGACAATTTATTGGAGACAGGCTTCTCGAATTAACCGGCAAAAAAAATCTGACTGTATTTCTCTCAGCCCTGATTTTCACTTCTCATCATACAGTTATTTTGAGTTATTATTTTTCACCTTTACAGAATGCTGTGGCGAGTTTAGGGATTTTTCTTGCAGGTGCGACATGGTCCATTTTATGGCTACGCCATAGGTCTTTGATGGTCTGTTGGATATCCCATGCGATTGCAGATATTGCAGTATTTGGATTAGGGTACCTTATCTTGTTCTAATTTTACAGGAATCTTTCCTTGAGGTAACTAATCCGTTTGTTTCAATAATCTAATTCCTGTCGCTAGCATCAACATACATGAGCCTACGGCTCATTGGAACGAGTGTGGCATTTATGAGACTGGGTATATTGAAGGAACCAGAAGAAGAAACTAGGGTTGCAATCGTACCTAATTCGATTCCAAAATTAAAGAAATTAGGTTTTGAGGTTCTAATCGAATCTGGAGCCGGCATTTCAGCCCATCATTTGGATGCCGAGTACGAGTCAAAGGGAGCCTCGATCGTGGGCCGCGATGATGCGATGGCCTGCGAGATGTTGATTTGCATCGGAGCGCCTGATTTTTCTGCCCTTTCGGAGGGTCAGATGGTCGCATGTGTGTCCGATCCATTCCGTCATCCTGAGCGGGTCAAGCAAGCCATGGATGCCAAGGTGACCCTGATGAGTATGGACATGATTCCTCGCCGCCTCTCTCGTGCTCAAGCGATGGATGTGAACTCAAGCCAAGACAATCTAGCTGGTTACAAAGCCGTATTGATGGGTGCTGCACAAGTCCCCAAGGGAATTCCCATGATGACCACATCAGCTGGCACTGTTCGTCCAGCCAAGTTCGTGATTATGGGCAGTGGTGTGGCTGGTTTGCAAGCTATCGCCACAGCCAAACGTTTGGGTGCGATTGTATATGCTTCTGACGTTCGAAAGTCAACTGCTGAGCAGATTCAATCCGTTGGTGGCCGATTTATTGAGGTCGAAGGAATGGACGATTTCGAAGATGAGTCTGGATATGCAAAACCTCTCACTCCTGAGTTTATTCAGAAGGTAAACGATACAGTTTGCGAAGTTGCTGCAGATGCTGATGTCGTCGTCACCACAGCACGAATCTTCGGCCGACCTGCGCCGATTACGGTCCCCGCTTCAGCGGTTGCCAATTTCAAACCAGGATCAGTAGTTGTCGATATGAATGCGGATGTTGGGGGCAATTGTGAATTGACTTCAGCGGGTGAAATTATCACGACAGAAAATGGCGTGACCATTGTCGGGACCACCAATCTTCCTGGACAATTGGCATCTACTGCAAGTATGTTGTATTCCAACAATTTGACAACCTTTGTCTCATCTCTTGTCAAGGATGGTGAAATTGTAATTGATCCAGAAGATGATATCTTGTTTGGGGCTCCTGAAGGTAGTGATTTCTATGTCTCAGGTATGGGGGGTGTGCTGGTTTGCATGGATGGGAAAATTCATGCTAAGCAAACCCGATTGTCCGAGGTGGTTGGATGAGTTTGACACTTGCAGCATTGATTGGGAGCATTACGGTTTTTGTTTTGGCAATTTTCCTCGGATTTGAGTTGATTAGCAAGGTCCCCCCAACTCTACATACCCCATTGATGTCTGGAGCAAATGCGATTTCTGGGATTACCATTGTTGGTGCTTTGATTCTATTGAACAATAACAGTTGGAACGACGGTGACCCAGGTACTGCCGCTTGGTTGGCTTTCGCAGCTCTGGTGATGGCGACCATCAACGTCGTCGGCGGATTCATGGTTACTAACAGAATGTTAGAGATGATTGCTGGAAAGAAAAAGAGAGGGGGTAACTGAAATGGTCGATTCTGTTGTATGGGATATCGGATATTTGGCATCTGCTGCACTCTTTATCCTTGGAATAAAGAGGTTGTCTAGCCCGCGAACGGCGCCACAAGGCAACCGCTTGGGAGCATACGGAATGATGCTAGCCGTGTTGGTTACGATGGCCAAATTGTATTCCGATGGTTTCATTGGTCTAGAATTGATTGTCGCCGGTCTCATTATTGGAACCATCATTGGCGCTTGGCTCGCCATCCGTGTAGAAATGACAGGGATGCCTGAACTGGTTGCCTTGTTCAATGGATTTGGCGGTGGTGCATCCGCTTTAGTTGGATTCTCCGAAGTATTGGATCGCTTGAATAAAGGCAATGTTCCAGATGCAGGCGTTGAACTCTATGCAACTTGGATAGCCATCGGTCTTTCCGGTCTCGTCGGTTGGCTCACTTTGACTGGTAGCCTCATGGCCATGGGCAAGTTAATGGGTGGATTCTACATTCCTTTCACAAAGAAGGATGATCGCGGTCGGCGAAAGTGGGTCAGTTTCCCAACTTGGGGTCCACCTTGGTTGAATTTTGTCAAAGGAATTCTACTGATTGCCTCTTTGGCTTTGATAGCCTTAACAATTGATAATCCGACTGAAAAGGAATACGTGTATTACTTGGTCGGTACATCATCACTGCTTGGTGTTCTATTTGTTTTACCAATCGGTGGTGCTGATATGCCCGTCGTGGTCAGTCTCCTCAACTCAATGTCAGGGATTGCAGCGGCCTTCACAGGCTTCGTTATCGGCAACAATGTGCTAATTATTGCCGGCTCGATGGTTGGTGCGGCGGGTCTCATTTTGACTTTCATCATGTGTAAGGCGATGAACCGAACTCTTTCCGCGGTCCTGTTCAAATCCTTCGGTGGTGGGGGCAAAGAAACCGTCACGAGGACTAAGGTTGGTAGCGATCCAGAAGAAGTCGCTATGGTATGTGATGGTATCAGTAAGTGCGTAATTATTCCAGGTTATGGTATGGCAGTCAGTCAAGCGCAACACGCAGTCAAGGAATTTGCAGATTTGCTTGAAGCAGAAGGGGTTGAGGTCAGTTATGGAATTCATCCGGTTGCTGGTCGAATGCCGGGTCACATGAACGTCCTTCTGGCTGAAGCTAACGTTCCCTATGAGCAACTCATTGAGATGGACGAAATCAACTCTGAACTACCGGAATGCGACGTTGCTCTAGTGATTGGTGCTAATGACACGGTCAATCCCGTTGCACGGAGTGGTGAAGGTCCACTTGGTGGCATGCCAATCATCGATGCTGATAAGGCACGAGTGGTAGTTATCATCAAGCGTAGCTTATCTGTTGGATACGCAGGAGTCGACAATGACTTGTTCTATGATGACAAGACAATGATGCTCTTTGGTGATGGAAAGAAGATGATGAATGAACTCAACGCGGCGGTAAAAGAATTGTAGTAAGCAACGCCTCCCAAGGGGAGGCGAACAAGCAATGGTTATGTGTTTGAATCGGTCGCAATAAATCAAGAGGTGGCGCTAATGGGTCGGTCTACGAGGTTCATCATCGCGATTTTTGTAGTTGGCCTATTAGCAATCCCCGCATTTGCGAATAGCGGAGGACCGCCATACCTGAACTCCGATAATCAAGAGACGTCAAAATACGGTTGTACTTGTCACTATTCTAGCCCAGGGGATAGAGCTGTAGTCATGATTTCCGGCGTGCCGGTTATGTACGAATTAGGTCAATCGTATGATTTTGTAGTCACGGTTGCAGATTCTGCCACACTAGCAGGTGCTGATGGAAATACGAAAGCAGGTTTCCTAATGACAGACAATGGGGCTGGGGTGTTTTCTTGGGTTGATTCTCAAGACATTAGAGAAGCAGATGGTGATCCTAATGCGATTTCTCACTCCGCAACTGGTGAAGGCGTATGGGAAATTAGTTGGATGGCGCCATCTGATGATTCTGGGACAATCCTCTTTAGTATAGCAGGGAATTCCGTTAATGGCGATGGAATCCCAAATGAATACGATTACTGGAACATCCTAACCTTTTCAATAAATGCTCCCGGGTCTGTTACCGAAGGAGATAGTGAGGCCACCTTGCAAACTAGGACTATTGCAGTCGGTGATTATCAAACATTATTCGTAATTGAAGAAAGCGAATCTGAGAAAGAAAAAGAAAGACAAAGACATCTTTCAGATGCAGTTTTTGAAAGTGGGAATTTATTCTACTGGACCTCTTTAACCGCCTTAATCGTAGGAGCAGTCTTTCAAAGGGAACTCTTGGAAAGACGTCACAACACGGGTCCCGAATATTTAGCCATGGAATTAGCATATCCTCAAGCAATTAGACGCGGATTTATTTCCCTAGTGGCATTCTTCCTCGCAATAACTTGGACTGCAGATGGGGGCCAACATGATTTCATAATCGGATGTACTTGGTTCATCGGATTTTGGGCTATGTACGGAGTTTACAGAACCGTACGTTCCGCAAAAACTGAACCTACAGTCCATGACGTGATGTAAAATGGACCAATCTAATCTTGTAAAAATTGAGTCATCAGTCCCTAAACACTTTTCAGAACTTCATACCCTTTTTCGTACAACAGCGTTTGTGTTTTTACTTTCAACGATAATTTCATCAATTTGGCTTGAAACCGTAGTTTTAGATTGGGTAATCTCTCAATCATCTTCTAGTGAAATATCAGTCTACGGTCCATATGACTGGGTCGAAATGAGATTACTATCAATTATCATATTGTCATCTCTAATCACTCTGCCTTTTTTCTCAATCGGTTTCCGTTCTTTCGCCATTCAGGGGCTGCTTCCAAAAGAAAGGCTTTGGCTAGATCTCTACCTGTTACTTAATGCTCTACTGCTTCCAATTATTTTGTATTGGGTTTGGTTTACATTAATCCCAAATTATACAGAAACCAGTTTACAATTGGATTCAATCTCTGGAGTAAATCCACGATATGATGCCTCTGAAATTTTTTCTTTTGCATCTGGAATTTCATGGGTCTTAATTTTAACATTCAGCTCAACTTTATTCCTTTCTATATCTCGATTATTTGGACTAGTAGAAGAAGGCAGGAGCCGATTTAGGAATAGAATTTTAGCTATTACAGGTGGATTGCTAATTTTGACTTTACCTGAACCTTTTGAAGGTCTACGAATATTGATTGCGATAGTGGTTGTTGCTATAGTTGAATATATTTCTCGCACAGTTCCTAATGGCCCATTGGGGCTCCGAAATCCTATTTTTCCAGAATTCGTAAACAAAGATGGCTTCAGAACAAAAGTTCTCTTGATGAATTGTTCTTGTGAAGGTGCTTGCCCATCTTTTGACAAATCGTGGATTAACCAAAATATTTCCGTTTTGGATGCTAACGCCCTGTGTTTGGATGACACAGAGCAACTCGCACTGAGGGATTTGATTTCTCGTAATTCAATAACTCAATTGACTATCTCAGGCTGTAATGGTTCGCCATTGCCCTTGGATTTGCGAAATTTTCTTTCCGCGCATAACACTTCTTTAGATGGACTGAATTGGTTAGATCAACTAAATGTAGATAATATAAATTGGAGGAAAACTTCCCTACAAGCATATTCCTCACAATTCAATCAGGTAGATTCGAGATAACTGTATAATTTACTAAATCATAGTTCAATTATCCGTTCCCTTCAAGGTAGCGAAGTGGCTCGGTTTCAATATGAGGGTACTCCAGTCTACTTTAGCCGGTTTACTTCTCTTAAGTGCCCTCTTTGTCAACCTTAATTCCGAATTGGTAGATAATTGGGCTGAAAACAGCTCTGAATCAGAAGATTCGAAACTTACTCTTTTAGGAGTTCAAAATGAAGAAAATTGGTTGGTGCTGCAAGTAGAATTCCCTGACAATTCTTTCCCTAAATCCATAGTTACTGATTCATTGATAGGGGACAATTCGGCAGAAGAATACATCGAGCAAATGACTGCCGGTCAATCAACGCTTTCTGTTACACTTTTCGATGAAGTGTGGCAATCTCCCTACGATGTAAAGAAATGGGGTGAAGATGTCGGTAGTGAGCGAGATTACGGTTCAGACGGCAATGGGGCTGAAGATCTCCTAAGAACAGTTGCCAACGAACAATTGGAAGGATATGATTTATCTGACTGGGACTTAAACAACGATGGAGTAATTGACCGAATACTGATTCTTCATTCAGCCCAGCCTCAGGAAATTAACGGTGGTGCCGATTCCCTATGGAGTCATTTTACAGGCATGCAAGAACCACTATCAATTGGTAAATGGACTATCGAACATTTCACCATAGCATCAGCCTATTCCGGAGTTGGTACGATTGTTCATGAAATGCTTCATCAAATGGGTGCTTACGACTTATATGATGTACACAGTGATATTCCAACCAGTAATTGGAACGGCATTGGTGACTGGGGAATAATGGCGAGCGGAAATTGGAATGGCAACGGTGCAGTACCTTCCCTTCCATCATCTTCAACTCTCGACCTGATAGGTGTTAATAGAGGAGTTCTCGTTACTCCGCTTGTTTCTGATTATTCAATTACAGGGATTTCTGAGGGGGGCTCCTACCTAGAAATACCCATTGCACCTAATGAATGGGTCAGGTTTACCTTACGTGTTGACTCAGGATTTGATTCAGCCCTCCCAGGTCACGGCGTAATCGTTGAAATCCAAGATGAAAATAATGGAGATCCTAATCGAAATCTTGTGAATACTGACCCTGATAAGGCATGGTTAAAAATCATTGAAGCCGACGGAAATGCAGCTCTGGAAAGAGGAAGGAATAGCGGAGAATCTACTGACACTTTCTCGGAAGGTGATCAGTTGGGGGCAAATGGGATGCAAATACGCGATAGTCGCGGTCGGCTAGTTCAATGGACCGCCACAATTGCAAATCTAGATTCCAATGAGGCTGTAATTTCTTTCACTTTCCCAGAAAATCCATCTACAGTTGAAGTTTTACCTCCAAGGGGCCCGATAGAAATTCTCGGTCAAGAAACTGTTTTCGCAACCGTAATCTCAGACAAAGCTTGTCAGTTAATGATTGATATTTCCACCACAACTAATTCAGCGGGGTCCTCTCCAAGAGTTATTTCAATAGATCATGGAGAATCAATCATAGAACTCGCAACTGCTAATCAAATTAGTCAAGGGTCAGGCTACCTCAGGGGTTCAGTCGGGTGTGATGGGGAGGAACCTTGGCTCATTGACCTCGATTGGTTTTCAGTCGGACATAGAATTACCTCTGAGCACCTTT
>Ga0208763_1000112_pt1 | contig 18069 bp, 21 predicted proteins | sample ETNtaG_20_FD_185756 | JGI IMG/M metagenome (GOLD analysis project Ga0208763, IMG submission 185756) | Marine microbial and viral communities from oxygen minimum zone, Eastern Pacific Ocean - ETNP201306PF45B (SPAdes) (version 2) | ecosystem: Environmental > Aquatic > Marine > Oceanic ... | reverse complement strand
TGGGATAAGATGGTGAAGAAAGATATGAATTATAAGAAAGCATATAAGCTTGGTTATGATGGTGGATCTGACAAAAACCCTCATAAGTCTGGAACACTTGCTGCAGCTATTTGGGCTGATCAATATGCAGCTGGGGCAATGGACGCATAAAATTTATGAAATTAATCACAGAACATTTAGATTCAAACCTTAGTTTCATCACAGAAGCTGATGATAAAGGAAACAAGAACACCTTTATTGAAGGTGTCTTTATGCAAGCGGAAAAACAAAACCGCAATAATAGAATTTATCCAAAGTCTGTCCTAGAGGCAGCATGTAACAAATACATTAAGGAACAAGTTGAAACGGGTCGAGCTGTTGGTGAATTGAATCACCCAGAAGGCCCCACAATCAATCTTGATAAAGTTTCACACAGAATTACTGACCTTAAATGGGAAGGTAATAATGTTGTTGGAAAGGCACTCATTCTGAATACACCGATGGGTAATATCGTGAAAGGACTTATGGAAGGTGGATGTAAGTTGGGTGTCTCAAGTCGTGGTATGGGAACAGTTGAAAATAAGAATAGCAAGTCTTATGTGAAGGGTGATTTTATGCTCTCCACTGTAGATATTGTGCAAGATCCGTCCGCACCAGAAGCATTCGTTAACGGAATTATGGAAGGTGTAGAATGGATTTATGAAAATGGTATTCTTAAGCCTCAACAAATTGAAGAATATGAGACTGAAATTAAAAAGGCATCAAGTTCTGAACTTGCAGAAGCGCAGAAGAGAGTCTTTAGTGATTTCCTCTCCAAACTCTAATCATTAATAGAAATAAAGCTATGTCAGAAGAAACACAAGAAGTAGAAGACATCATTGAAGATGTCACTGAAGAAGAGCTTACTGCTAATGAAGAGCTTGAACAGGATTTACCTGAAGAAGTCTCTGAAGAGCAGGAAGTGTCCTTTGATGATTCTATCAAGTCGATTCTCCTTGGTGAAAAGAAATCATGTAAGGAAGAAGACGACGAAGAAGAGTCTGAAGAAGACGAAGACGACGAAGAAGAAATGGAAGAAGGCTACATGAAGGCTTCTAAGTCCAAGAAAGAAGAATCCGATGATGAAGAGGAGGAAGAAGACGAGGACGAAGAAGAAGAAATGGAAGAAGCTGCAAAGGTAGAAGACGAAGTAGATGGCGAGAAAGTATCCGTTGGTGTTTCTCAAGCTATCAAAAAGTCTGCTAAAGCGAAAGCTCCCGAGCCTACTGGCAAAGGGGCCCAAACAGATGATTCCGAGCAAGATGGTGAAAAGGCCATTGATGATACTGTAAAGAGCATCAAAAAGTCTACACCAGCTAAAAAAGCTAAAGTAGCTGAAGCCCTTGATCTTCTCATGACAAATCAAGCAGAACTTAGTGAAGATTTTAAGACAGAAGCTGCAACTCTTTTTGAAGCAGCAATTGCCGAAAAATCTCTCGAAATTCAAGAAAGACTTGAAGAGAAATATAACCAAGAGCGCGTCGAAGAAGTCGAAGCTCTTAGAGAAAGTCTCATTGAAAGAATCGATAGCTACCTCTCTTATGTAGTTGAAAGTTGGATTGAAGAAAATACTGAGCAAGTTGAAAATACATTACGTACTGAAATTGCTGAGAACTTTATCTCTTCGCTCAAGGATGTATTTGTTGAAAATTACATCGAAGTTCCAACTGAAAAACGCGATATTGTTGAAGAACTCAACACAGTTGCGGAAGAAACACAAGAGAAGTTGTCTGAATCTGAAAAACAAGTTGAGGCACTTAAGGAACAAATCGAAGCTTACGAAAGAAATGAAGTACTTGCTGAAGCATCCTCCGATCTTTCTGAAAATGAAAGCACGAAGCTCACAGCAATTGTTGAAGATATCGAATTTACCGATAAGGAAACATTCGCTTCTAAAGTAGGTGTTATTAAATCTTCGCTCTTTAACATTAAAGAAGAGTCTACTCTGCAAGACTCTGTAGAAGATTATCAAAACGCAGAGACTGAAGTAATTATTGAAGGTGAAGCCGATCCTATGGAAAAACTTCCGTCTTACATGAAAGCTTATGTAAGTGCTTTATCTTCGTCCAAGTAATTCCACACTTAAACTAACAACATAGAAAGAAATTAAAAATGTTAAATGCAACAAAAGAACTAAAGAAGTGGGCGCCAGTTCTTGAACACGCTGATGCTCCTGCTATCACTGATAGCTACAAGAAAGCTGTTACTGCTAAGCTTCTTGAGAACACTGAAAAGGCTCTTCAAGAAGAACGCACACAAGCCAGCTTCCTTTCCGAAGATATTAATACAGCTTCGAAGTCGCAAGTAGCTACTTACGATCCTGTTATTATCTCTCTTGTACGTCGTGCAATGCCTAATCTCATCGCTTATGATGTAGCCGGTGTTCAGCCAATGTCTGGCCCAACTGGTCTCATCTTCGCGATGAAGAGCCGTTATTCCGGTGCTGGTTCGCCAAGTGATAAGATTGGTACTGAAGATACTGAAGCATTCTTCAACGAAGCAGACACAACTTATTCGGGTGGAGGCACACAGGCTGGTACAGATCCATTGGGCGATATCGATAGCCCACAAGTTGATTATACAACTGGAACAGGGGTATCTACAGCAACTGGTGAAGGCGACTTCATGAACAACATGGGCTTCACTATCGAGAAGTCAATCGTTACCGCTAAAACTCGGGGCCTTAAGGCTGAATATACAATGGAGCTCGCTCAAGACTTGAAGGCTATTCATGGTCTTGACGCTGAATCCGAATTGGCTAATATCCTCTCGACTGAAATCCTTGCTGAAATCAATCGGGAAATTATCCGCGGTATTAATACCAAAGCTGAACTTGGCGCAAGAACTGATGATGTACATGGCGCTCAAGCTAATCGTGGTACAAACTCTACTGGTACCTTCGATTTGTCTCTTGATGCTGATGGTCGTTGGTCCGGCGAAAAGTATAAGTCTCTTCTTACTCAAATCGAGCTTGAGGCAAATACAATCGCTCTTCGTACACGTCGTGGTAAGGGTAACTTCCTTATCTGTTCTTCGAACGTAGCTTCTGCTCTTGCAGCTACTGGTTCTCTTGACTATAAGCATGATGCTCTTAGCGTAGATGATACTGGTAGTACATTCGCTGGTACAATCGGTGGAATGAAGGTTTACATCGATCCATATGCACTAGCCGATTATGCAACTGTTGGATATCGTGGAACTAACCCATACGATGCTGGTATGTTCTACTGCCCATACGTTCCTCTCACTATGGTTCGTGCAGTTGATGAAACTACATTCCAGCCTAAGATTGGATTCAAGACTCGTTATGGTCTTGTAGCAAATCCATTCGCGAATGGTGATGGTTCGGAGATTGTTAAGGACAGCCTTGGTGATGATCGTAAGAATAGATTCTTCAGAATCTTCCGCGTGAAGAACATCAATGTTGAAGATGTACCGGCAGGTGCATAAACATTAATTCATTAAATTAATTTTAAGAGGTCCTCGAAAGGGGGCCTCTTTTTTTGTCTAAATACTATTATGCAATCGACTAGTAACATTACATCTAATTATAATTTTCTATCTCCTACTGGTTTTAAATTAGTAATTAATAGAGAAAAATTTGCAAATACTGAATACTTTTGTACATCAGCATCGTTACCGTCATTATCACTAGGACAAGCTGATGTTCCACTTAGACAATTTAAGGGGTACGTACCGGGTGATGTAACGTATGATGAGTTATCAATTCGCATTGCGGTTGACGAAGATTTAGTTGTATATAAAGAAATACATGATTGGATTCAACGGAGCCGAGATAATAATATGGTTGAAGTTTGTGATGCCACTCTTTTGATTATGACCAGTCATGCGAATGTAAATAAACAAATTCAGTTTACTAATCTTTTTCCAACATCAATTGCCGCTTTAGAGTTCAGTTCTCAGAATACTGATATTGAGTATTTTCAGATAGACGTTAGTTTCAGATACGACTACTTTAAGTTTCTATAAATAATTTTATGGTTACTTTAGAGAATGTATTAGAAATGTGGAAAACCGACTCTGTTATCGACGAAAATGATTTAGATAACGTTACGATTCAGACATCAAAGCTTCATGCTAAATATCTTGAATTATTTGCTGTTGCTAAATTACAGTTGAAATCGAACGAGAATAAACTCGATGTTATCAAAAAGGATAAGTGGTTATATTTCACGGGGAAGATGACTCAACAACAAATGGACGATAAGGGGTGGGCATACGATCCATTCCAAGGTATGTCTAAACCGCTTAAGTCTGAAATGGATATGTACTATAACTCCGATAAGGATATTGTGAAGGCCCGAGACCTTATCCAATACTCAAAAACCTTGATCGAAACATTAGAAGAAATTATCAATTCGATTCGTTGGAGACATCAGCATATTAAGAATATCATAGAGTTTCGTAAGTTTACCTCTGGTATATGATTTCAATTAATAAAAAGAACGAAGCATTGCTTTACATCACTTCGGATGATTCTGGTATCTTGATGGAGCTGGGGGAGTACTTTACTTTCTTTGCAGATGGTTATAAATGGATGCCAGCATATAAGAACAAGCTGTGGGATGGCAAAATTAGACTTTATAATCGTATGAATAGTACCATTCCTTATGGTCTATTAAATGAAGTTCTTCAATTTGCAAAAGATCGAGGTTATCAAGTAAATCTTTCGAATGAGATTGAAAACAGATTCTCTTATGACGAATCATATATTGATTCCTTGCCATTGTGCTCTGGAGGAAAAGAGATTGAAGCAAGAGATTATCAGAAGAAAGCATTTGAATTTGCGACAGAGAATGGAAAAGGAATTCTAGTATCTCCAACTGGTTCTGGTAAGTCTCTTATTATCTACATGCTGATTCGTTATTATCTTCAAGAAGAACTCAATAAGAAAGTCATCATTGTTGTTCCAACCACTTCACTGGTTGAACAGATGTATAAAGACTTTGCGGATTATTCAACTAATGATTCTGACTTCGATGTAGAAGAAGATGTACACAGAATCTATTCTGGTAAGGAAAAGACATTTGATCAATCTGTTGTTATCACTACATGGCAGAGTGCTATTAAATTACCTCAACAATGGTTTGAACAGTTTGGATGTATCATTGGAGATGAAGCACATACATTCAAAGCAAAATCTCTCACAACGATTATGAATCGATTGATTCATGCTGAAATGAGAATCGGAACAACTGGTACTCTTGATGGAGGACAGGTGAATGAGTTGACATTGATTGGTAACTTTGGGCCTGTGTATAAAGTAACCACGACACAAACTCTAATTGATTCTGATACTCTTGCTGATCTGAAGATTCAGTCTCTTGTTCTTAAATATAGTGATGAAGTTCGAAAAGCATTTGGTAAACAGAAATATCAAGATGAGATTGATTTCATTGTATCACATGAGAAACGGAATCGATTCATTACTAATCTGGCTCTGGATCAAACAGGTAATACCTTGGTTCTCTATAATCTCGTGAAGAAACATGGGGAACCTCTATTCAAAGAGATAAGAGATAGAGCAGGAAAGAGAAAAGTATTCTTTGTATCTGGATCAGTAAATGCTGAAGAAAGAGAAAAGATTCGTACAGTCACAGAGAAAGAAAAGAATGCAATCATTGTCGCTTCTGTAGGTACATTTAGTACTGGGATAAATATAAGAAATCTTCACAATATTATTTTCGCATCTCCAACAAAGTCACAGATTCGAGTTCTTCAATCCATCGGTAGAGGTTTGAGAAAGAGTGAGAATGGACAGGGAACAGTGGTCTATGATTTAGCAGATGATCTATCTTGGAAAAAGAGAAAGAATTACACACTGAATCACGCTGTTGAAAGAGTAAAGATATATAATAAAGAGAGGTTTAATTATCAAATACACGAAGTACCATTATGAGTCTAATCGATAGCATACTACAAGCAGAAATATACACCTATAGATTGAACGATGGATCATATATCGTTGCTGAAGAAATAAACGTCGAACAAGAAGAAGATACTGATAATGATGATTTTCATCATGTATCGATAACCTGTCCAGCTGCTCTTTTCATGTTAGAGAGTGGAATTGTTTTAACAGATTGGAATTTCACTGATGTCTTTGATATCACTGAATTAAATCCAGACAATATAGTTTCAAGATCTGAAGCACCTGTTGAGTTAAAGATTCATTACTTTAAATATGTCGCTAAAGCTAAATTAAGACAGGAAGAAAAAGACGAATCTTTTGAAGAACTACTTTCATTGTTAGACGAATATGATAAAAGTAATAATGATGCTTTTGACAAACTAGATTCCTTTCCTTATTCTAAAAGATGGGAATGGTCTCCAAATAATAATAACTAAATCGTTAGTTTATTTGTTTGATTCAAATCAATTATATAGTTTTTGTCAAACAGTGTCAATACATTTTTATATAATATTATAATTGGTTGACATTATAATCATTTAGTATATTATACTATATTATGAAGCGTAAAAAAGAACATTATGTAAATAACAAAGAGTTCTCTCAAGCAGTAGTTGACTATGTAACATCAGTGAATGAAGCAAGAGATAAAGATGAAGTAGAACCGAAGGTAACTAATTACATAGGTTCTTGTTTCCTTAAAATAGCAGAGGGACTATCACACAAGCCTAACTTCTTTTCATATACATACCGAGAAGAGATGGTAATGGATGCAGTCGAGAATTGTATCAAGGCTATTATGAATTATGATGTGAAGAAGGCAACACGAACAGGATTGCCAAATGCATTTGCGTACTTTACACAGATATCATATTATGCTTTCCTTCGTCGAATCGCAAAGGAAAAGAAGCAACAAGATATTAAAGAGAGATACATTGATTATGCTGGCGCTGAAGAGTTTGCTCAATTTAATAATGATTGTGATTCAGAATATATTGTCGACCAAGTTCGTCATAAGAGTCAACAGATTCGCGATAGAGACAATAAGATTAAAGAATTTGGAAAACAACAAAAGAAGCGTCAAAGAGCAAAGAAAAAGGTAGTCGATCAATTCGAATCTTTTTACGCTTAATACATTATGAAGATAGCTATATTGAATGACACTCATGCGGGTGTTAAGAATGGTTCAGACGTATTTTTAGATTATTCACAGAGATTCTACGAGAATACATTCTTTCCATACCTACTTGAGAATAACATAAAGAAGATAATCCACCTTGGTGATTATTTCGATCATCGTAAGTTTGTGAACTTTAAGGTTCTTAAAAGGAATTACGATCATTTCATTTCGAAACTTGAAGAGTATGAAATGACGATGGATATCATACCAGGTAACCACGACGTATATTACAAAAACACTAACGAACTCAACTCATTAAACGAAATACTAGGACACTATGACGGCACTATTACTATTTGGAATGATCCTACAACTGTTTCTTTTGGTAGCCTTGATATACTTATGCTTCCTTGGATCAGCGTGGATAATTACGAAACTTCCATGGCAGCGATTAAAGAAAGCAAAGCATCGATTGTCGCGGGGCACCTTGAATTAGCGAACTTCGAGGTCATGCGAGGCGTGACATCAAAAGACCATGGAATGGATCATAAGATATTCGAAAGATTCGATATGGTTCTATCAGGTCACTACCATGCAAAGAGTCATAGGGATAACATTCATTATCTTGGCACTCAATTACAACTAACATTCTCTGATGCGAATGAAGATAAGTTCTTTCATGTGTTAGATACCGAAACAAGAGAATTGACACCTATCAAAAATAATGATAGTATGTTTCACAGACTGATTTATGATGAAGATTCTAAACCTATTATTGATGATCGCTTTAGTGGTACTTACGTTAAGGTTGTTGTTCTTAATAAAAAAGATCTTTATGGATTTGACAGATGGTTTGATCAATTACAGCGCACTAACCCATTTGAAATTAAAGTTGCGGAATCATTTGAAGAATACCTTGGAGAGAATGTTGAAGATGATTCTGTCAGTACTGCAGACACTCAATCGCTTCTTAACAGTTATATTGATTCGACTGAAACTAATCTGAATAGAAGTGTGTTGAAGAAATTGATGCAAGAACTATATGTTGAAGCGCAAACTCTTGACGAAATATAATGATAACATTTGAGAAACTATCTTATAAGAACTTCCTATCAACTGGAGATAAGGAAACAGTAATTGATTTGAATCGATCTTCTGCCACTCTTGTTGTTGGAGCGAATGGTGCAGGAAAGTCCACAATGCTTGATGCGCTATCATTTGCGCTCTTTGGAAAACCTCATCGTAATATTAATAAACCTCAGTTAGTTAATTCTATCAATGGTAAACAGTGCGAGGTCGAGGTCACATTCAAAGTAGGATCGAATCGATATCGTGTATTTCGTTCTATCAAACCAAATCGATTTCACATCTATCAGAACAATAAGTTACTTAATGAAGAATCTCATTCACGAGATTATCAAAAGGTTCTTGAGAGTAATATTCTCAAATTGAATCACAAGTCTTTTCATCAGGTTGTAGTTCTTGGTTCTAGTTCGTTTATTCCATTCATGCAATTACCTGCTGCCCAGCGTAGAGGTGTTATTGAAGATCTACTTGATATCGGTATCTTTACTAAGATGAACAATCTTACTAAGGAAAGATATTCGAAACTCAAGAATGAATTAGCACAGACTAGTAATAACATCAATATCATTAACGAGAAGATTCTTCTACAGGAGAAGCATATTCGTGAATTGAAGGATATTGATCTGAAGCAATCTCTAAAGAATGAAAAGAAAGTTGAAGAGTTAAAAGCGGAGGTTGCTCTTCTTATTGAGCGCAATAAAGAACTTCAAGATCAGTTTGATGCAGAATGGCCAGATCTATGTAAAACAATCGATGGATTGAATTTGAAGATTAGAGATATCTCTACAGAGAAGACGACTCATAATCACGAGATTAAATCACTTGTGAAGCAAGATAAGTTCTTTGAATCAAATGATTGTTGTCCCACTTGCGATCAGACACTCACTGAAGACTTCAAAAACATCAAAAGAAAAGAGATCACAAGTCGTGCATCGGTCATTAAAGAGACCATTACTAAACTTGAAAACGAGGATTTTTCACTTCGGAAATCTCTTGATTCTGCCAATACTTCTAAGAGTTCACTAGACAAGATTCGAACTGATATTCGAATGAACGAAGGAACAATTCACCACTGTGAATCTCAGATTCATTCTCTTCAATCAAGCGAAGAAGTTAAATCTATTGATACTACTCAGGCAGAACAAGAACTTGAAGAGAATAAGAATGAACTAACTGAGTTGAATAATACAATGCAATCTCAAACTCATGTTCGTTCTTATATCGAAGCCATCTTTGAGTTGTTGAAGGACACTGGTATTAAAACAAAGATCATTAAGGAATATCTTCCAGTGATGAACAAGTTGATTAATCAGTATCTTCAGGTTCTTGACTTCTTTGTTTCATTCACACTCGATGATTCCTTTAATGAAACTATTCGTTCTCGGCATCGTGATGACTTCTCCTACTCTTCATTTTCGGAAGGAGAGAAACAAAGAATCGATTTAGCACTTCTCTTTGCTTGGCGACAGATCGCTAAGATGAAGAACTCTGCTAACACGAACCTATTGATTCTTGACGAGACATTCGACTCCTCACTTGATTCCGATGGTGTAGATAACCTCATAAAGATTCTATACACACTTCGTGAAGATTCAAATGTCTTTATTATCTCACATAAGCAGGATCTGTTGGATGGGAAGTTTCCCGCCAAGATTGAATTCGTCAAGCGCAATAACTTCTCGGGCATCAAATAATATAAGTCATTGATACTCAACTGGTTGTATCTTTTTTTCTAAGATTGCTCCCGCGTTATATAAGCCGTTGGTAGTCAACGAGATATAACAGTGTACAAATCGAGCTAGCTATGATACAATATTAGTATAAGATTGGTTATGGCTAATAGAAAAAGAAGAAACGACCGAAACTATGTTCTCTACCGCGTGAGCGGAGGTGATGAAACATACATCGGATTGACCGTTGCTCGAGGCCGCGCATTTTATAGATCAGTTAAAACACGGGTGAATCAGCACATCTCTCGTGCCATGAATGAGAATAAGGACTGGACAATGTGTAAGTTCCTTCGTGAGACAGATGAAACCATTTATTACGAGGTTCTGGAGGTCGTGAGAGGGCGAAAAGCTGCTTATTCTCGCGAACGAGAGCTGATTGCTGAATTGTCCCCTTCCCTAAATGACTTTTAATCAACGACTTACGAAATTAAATACAACGACAATAACAGATTTCTTAAGCCCTTGACTATCAACGAGATGAATATCTTTACAAAATCGACAAAGTAGGTTATAATATTATTATAAGATTGAGATTGACCAATGAAAATTACTGAGACCAAATCCACCCTAGCCCGACTTCTAGCTAAAGAGAATATCAATGTGACATCGACCGCGAGGTCGACCGCTTACTTTGATGTGAAGAATCGGACGCTGGCCCTTCCCAAGTGGAAAGACCGCGGCATCTCAGTTATGGATATGCTGATCGGACACGAAGTCGGACATGCTCTTTATACTCCAGCTGATGCAGTTGAAAAATTTAATGAGAAGTGCCCTGGCACACCCTTTGATGTCTGCAACATCGTTGAGGACATTCGAATCGAACGACTGATTCAGTCGACTTATCCTGGTTTGCCTCGACTCTTTAAAGAGGCTTACAATGAATTGGTCGAGGCTGACTTCTTCGGCATCGGTGACAAGGATGTCAACAAGATGAAGTTTATTGATCGTCTCAACCTCCGAGGTAAGATTGGTACAATTTCCGACATTCCACTCTCTGATGAAGAAGAAGTGATTTTCAAAAAGTGTGTCGATGCTGAAACCTTTGAAGATGTTTTAGAGGTCTGCGCTGAGATTGCTGAGAAAATGAAGAAAGAGCCTGAGCCAGAGAACGATGACTCTGACGAGGACAATGAAGAAACTTCAACCGACGAGGGTTCTGACGATACGAGTGATGAGAATGACTCTGGCGATGAGAATGACTCTGAGGACGAATCCGAGAGTGACGACGGTACTGAAGCCGAGGCTGAGAAGTCTGAAGAAGACGAAGAGAACTTCGACAACGATGCTGAGGCAAGCTCTTCTGACATTGAATCTGATGAAGGCGCTGAGGAAGCCGAAGGTGATGAAACCGTCGCTGACGGTGAGAGTACCGAAGAGGTTAATAAAGAACTCGTTTCTGAAACACAAGAAAACTTTGATCGCTCTCTTGAAAAAGAAGTTCAATCATCTAAAGAACTTGGGTATAACACGATGATTCTACCTCGACGGGAATCAGTTTATAAGAACATTTGTGACTATAAGACATTGATTGTCGACCGTGAAAAAGTTGAAGCAACCGTCTCTGCGAATGAATGGTACCCCGAGTATAAAAACAAGGCAGAAGAACTTAGAAAAAAGACTAAGAAGAAAGCTGCAGTTCTAGCTCGTGAATTCGAACGTCGCAAAGCGGCTTATCAATACTCTCGCTCGACCGAAGCTCGGACTGGTGTGATTGATGTGAACAAGCTTCACTCTTACAAGATCACAGATGAGATTTTCTTGAGCAAATCAATTCTAGCTAACGCAAAGTCCCACGGCATGGTTTTCCTACTGGATTACTCTGGCTCTATGGGTTCAGTGATGAGTGATGTGATCGAACAGACTTTGAATCTAGTTGAATTTTGCCGAATGGTTGGAATTCCCTATGATGTTTATTCATTCACATCGGTATGGCGCCACGGATTTGACAAGGACGGTTATTCTCCTGCACCAAATGAAGTCGACCTGAAAGACACTTTGATTCTTCACCATCTCTCAAGTGAGATGTCTAAGAGTGACTTTAAGAAAGCTTCGGATAACATGTGGTTACAGGTTGCCCTTGGTGGAAGTCGCCACTTGGTTTCAGCTCCTTACGAATCTCTTGGTGGAACTCCACTGGATAGCACACTCACCGCGATGTTCACAGTTGTTAAAGATTTTATCGCTAAGAATAAGACTCAAAAGACAATGTTTGTGACTCTTACAGATGGTGATTCAAGTCGAGTTTCCTTCCGTGAGCCTGGTGAATATGACCCATGGGCTTCAAAGACTCGATTCAAATTTGGTAATGCTGTTCACGAGATCGGTAATTACAATACAACTTACGAGCTGATTAAAATAATGGGCGAGATTCCAACTGTTACCACGATTGGTTTTTACCTCGCCAGTAGCAAACGAGAAGTGAACCGGGAACTCTACAACTTCGGCCGAGATACGGCTAAGTTGAAAAAGACATTGAAGAAAGACGGACACGTCGAGGGTGGAAACATAAAGGGTTATGACTCCTACTTCCTACTGAATGATGTTTCTATTGATGACGAAGACTTCGCCACGAAAGATATCGACGAGGACATCGCATCGTCCAAGCGAGCCCAAACAAAGTTGGCGAAACAATTCTCGGCTCACCATGCTGGAAACAAGAAGACACGAGTTCTGATGACCAAGATCGCTACTAAGGTTGCCTAATCGATTGAATACCAATGACTTACGACTTTTTCAAAGAAAACAAAAATACTTTCATAAGTTATTGGTATTCAATAAGATAAAACGGTTTACAGATTCATTAATTTATGGTATAATATTATTATAAGATTGAGAAAGACAAATTATTATGGCTACAAAACTACTAAATAACGACCAAATCGCGACCATTCACTCCGAGCTCGGTAAACCGTCCTCAAATACGGTGGTTCGCGTTAAAGATATTATAACAGCTGGCGTTTCTGCCGGTTATAGTGAAGGACTCGTTTACCGAACGGTTCGTGAGCTCTTTACGCCTACAGGCACTCGAGGTAAATATCGCTTTCCAAACACCACGGGAGAAGCTGCTCCTGCCGCAGCAACCGCTGCAGTGACACCAGCTCCTGCTCCTGCTCGATTCAACAATGCGATGTCGGTTTCCTCTGTGACTGACGATGAGGTTTATATTCCTAAACTTGACAAGACTTATGTCAAGTGGGGTGAGTACAAGACGGTGTTTGATGTGATTATGTCCAAGCACTTCTTTCCACTTTACATCTCTGGTATGTCAGGTAACGGAAAGACCTTCATGGTCGAACAAGCCTGTGCGAAAGCCAAACGGGAATATGTTCGGGTACAGATTTCGCCTGAGACTGATGAAGACGATTTGATTGGTGGTTTCCGACTTATCAATGGTGAGACCGTTTTCCAAAAGGGCCCTGTTATTAAGGCTATGGAACATGGCGCAATTCTTCTGATCGACGAAATTGACCGTGCTACCAACAAGATTATGTGCCTCCAAGGTATTCTTGAGGGTAAGCCCGTTCTTCTGAAAAAGACTGGCCAAATGGTTGTCCCCGCTGATGGATTTAATGTGATTGCCACAGCCAACACCAATGGTCGAGGTTCTGAAGACGGACGGTACTCTGCCGCTTCAATTATTGATGACGCTTTCCTCGAGCGCTTCGTGGCGACGATTGATCAGCCTTATCCCGCTCCTCGGGTTGAGATGAACATTCTCAAGAAGCATGCCGAGAAGTTCGAAGTGAACGATGATACTTTTCTTGAGAAACTGATCGCCTGGTCAACAGTTATTCGAAAGACCTTCGCTGATGAAGCAATCGACGATGTGATTTCGACTCGCCGACTGTGCCACATCGTGAAGACCTTTTCAATCTTTAATGATCGTACAAAGGCGATTGAACTCTGCACGAATCGATTCGACTCCGAAACGAAGACTGCATTTATTGATCTTTACACGAAGATTGATGAGTCAACTCCAACAATGGAAGAGCTTATTAATCGAAGTGAAAATACAACGGAAACGGTAGCTGAACCAGCTGAACCATCCCCGTTTTAATAGTCATACTCAATCAATCGAGGTGGTGCCCTTTGGTCGGGGCATCACCTCACTATAAATTTATGAATTCAACAGAACAACCTAAACCCAACGAATACTGGAAAGAACGATACGAAGAAAGTATCGGAGTCAAATCTAGTGAAGGTATTAAATACGATGGAGGTAAACCAGAATATGGATTACTTCCTTCATATGCACTTGAGGAAGTAGTTAAGGTTCTTACATTTGGTGCGAATAAATACGATCGCGATAATTGGAGAAAACTTGACAATTTAAAAAATCGATACTTCGATGCATCTCAACGACATGCATGGGCCATTAAACGTGGCGAGATTCAAGACCCCGAGTCTGGTTATCACCATATTGCACATTCTATCGCCTGCTTGCTTTTTTATCTTGAAAGCGAGCTCAATTCTGATATAGTAGTAAATAATGAAACTAAGTAAAGAAACAATCAACGTGCTGAAGAATTTCAGTGCTATCCAACCTAATCTCGTAGTCAAGCCAGGCTCGACTATTTCTACATTGGCAGATGCTAAGACCATCGCGGCCGAAGCAAATGTTTCTGAGACATTTGACCGCGAGTTTGGCATCTATAACTTGAATGAATTCATCGGTGCACTTTCATTGATTAGTGAACCAGAGCTTGAGTTTTCTGATAGCTTTGTTACTATTAAAGGGCCCGATGGTGCAAAGGTGAAGTATCATTTCGCTGACACTGAGATTCTTACTAAGAAAGAAAAAGATATCAATATGCCTCCGGCTGATTTGAGTGTATCGCTTTCTGAAAGTGATATCAATAACATTCGTCGTGCAGCATCAACTCTTGGTCAGTCTGTTCTTTCGATTGTTATTGAAGGAGACGAATGTGTAGCACGAGTAATTGATCCGAACAATAGTAGTGCAAATACATATTCTCTTACAATTGCTAGGGGTATGTCAGATAAATATGACAAAGATTTTAGTTCACAAATTGATTTTCAATTCTTGATCTCCAACCTAAAGCTATTGCCTGGTGGATATCATGTAAGCATTTCAACCCAACTCATTTCTAAGTGGGAAGGCGCGAACGCGAATTATTATATCGCTCTTGAGAAAACAAGTAAACCACAAGTATAACGAAGTTATGACAGAAGAAGAAGTACGTAATCAACCTGTAGTTGCAACTGCAGAAGAACTAACATTGAATGACCTTGCGGTTGTTCTTCAGATTATCGATGTCTGTTCCAAGCGAGGAGCATTCGAAGGTAATGAATTGAAGGACGTGGGTACTCTCCGTAATCGCATCGCATTGTATGTAAACGCCCGAGTACCAGCACAAGAAGAAGCTGAAGGCGAAGGTGAAGCGGATCAAGCTTCAGAAAATGTTAGTGGAGAATAAAACATTGGTGGGGGTCTATCTTTAGGCCTCCACCTTTTTGTTGACTTAGCGAGTGACCTAATATATTATAACTACATGAGAGAAAATTTATTATTTGTAGAGAAGTACCGACCAAAAACAGTTAATGATTGTGTGCTTCCTCAAAAATTGAAAAAGACATTCTTAGAGTTTGTCGCAAACAAAGATATTCCAAACATGATTCTTTCTGGTCCTGCGGGAACCGGCAAGACTACTATTGCTCGAGCTCTGTGTAATGAGCTAAATGTTGACTCTATTATTATCAATGCTTCTGAAGAAAGTGGCATCGATGTTTTGCGAAATAAGATCAAACAATTTGCTTCGTCAATGACACTTGATCCGAGTTCGAAGTATAAGGTTATCATACTTGATGAGGCAGACTATCTTAATCCACAATCCACTCAACCAGCTCTTCGTGCTTTTATTGAAGAGTTCGCGGGTAATTGTCGATTTATCCTAACGTGTAATTTTAAAAATAGAATTATTAGTCCTCTTCATTCTCGATGTACTGTTATTGATTACACAGAAGTAAACGATTCTAAGATTTATCCGCTCTTTATGAAAAGAGTGATGCAAATTTGTGAAAGCGAACAGATTGAATATGATAAGCAAGCAATCGCAGATTTAATTATGAAGTATGCTCCAGATTGGAGACGAGTGATTAATGAATTACAACGTTATTCAAGTTCTGGTAAGTTCTCAGTTGAAGCTCTGGTATCAAATGATTCATCTATAAAGAGCCTTATAAAACATTTAAAGGCGAAGGACTTTAAACAAGTAAGAGCATGGTGCGCTTCAAATTCTGATGTTGATCCATCTGTAATTTTTCGTAAAATATACGATGGTGCTTATGATATTCTCGAGCCACAATCTATTCCACCAGTTATCATCTTGTTAGCTGATTATCAATACAAAGCAGCATTTTGTGCTGACCAGGAATTAAATCTAGTGGCATGTCTTACTGAGATTATGGCATCCGCAACATTTAAATAATGAGCCCGTTTGATTTTCTAAATTCAATTAATGAGAAGAAGGCTTATCTGTTTGATGATGTTCGGGCAGATAACTCTGAGGAAGCATCTGATCTAGACTCAGTAGATCGCAAGTATCCACCCTTTATGGTGAATCGTGGTTTATCTTATTTTGTCGATACAGTAATGTTGGCAAATGAGATGAACCAACGATTCGAACTTGCCAAGAAGATGCAATATGATTTCTTATACCATGGTGTGAGAAAGAAACGCAGATTCTCAAAGTGGCACAAGAAGGAAAAGGATAGTAAAGACATCGAACTCATTAAAGAAGCATATTGTATCAATCGTGAAAGAGCCGAAGAGGTTTATGATCTTATCGATATGGAGAAACTAAGAAGGTTTATGGATAAAGGAGGAACAAATAAATGAAATTATTAAAGTTTGAAGCTGGCTGGTGTGGCCCATGTAAAGCGATGGATCATATCTTGGATTTAATGGATCTTAACATGGAAGTTGAGAAAATCAATATTGATACCGATTTAGATATGTGTAAGCAATATGATGTACGTGCTGTACCCACCTTAATTAAGATTAATGAAGAAGGAAAGGAACTCGGAAGACTTAGAGGACTTCAGAATAATGACGATATAATGAAACTTTTGGAAAGTTAAAATTTTATAAATAATAGTATGAATGATGATACTATTATAAAATGGACACCTGATGATATGCTCGAAGTTCTTCTGTCGGAGCCAGATGATTTTCTAAAGATTAAGGAAACACTGACACGAATAGGCATTTCTTCGAAACGAGACCAAAATACTCTTTTTCAAAGCTGTCATATCTTACATAAACAAGGTCGATATTTCATTGTACACTTTAAGGAATTATTCATGTTGGATGGTAAACCATCTAATTTTACTGAACAAGATTTGGCCCGCCGCAATACAATAGCAACTTTATTATCCGATTGGGGGTTGGTTGATATCGTAGATAAAGAAACTGATTATATTAAAACATCATTAAGAAATATTAAAATTATTTCTCATAGAGATAAAAATATGTGGAATTTAGAGTCAAAATATTCCATTGGCAACACAAAAACATATAGATAGTATTATGCAAGACTTACAAAAACTTACAAAGAAAGAATTAGAAGAACTCGGCCGCGAATATGGTGTAGAATTAGATCGAAGACTATCAAAGAAAGCATTAGTTGAAGAAGTAGAATCTATTCTAGTCGAGCAACCAGACTGTGGTTGTGGTCAGACCGAAGATGAAAATGGTAAATGTGATGGTTCTCACAATGACATCTCGGTTGATCTTGAAGAAGAAGTAGTTGTTAAGCCCAAAAAACAAGTGTCAGTTCCACAAAAACTTTTAACTAAAAGAACAAAACCCGCTGGAAGAAAAAATAAATATTTTGTAGATAGCAATGGGGAAATTCTTAAGTTTGCAACCGAATCCGCGGCGCGTTCCACTGCTCGTAAGTACGATGGTAAGAGAGTGGCTAAAGATGGATACTGGATTGTAAGATCATACTAAATTTTAAGGTAACACGACGTTATCTTAAATGAGATGCCTTCGGGGTCTCACAACAATAACCCTGCCTAATAGGAGGACAATAATAATGACAAATACATATACATGGCCTGGTTCTACATGGACCGTCGGTTTCGATTCTATTTTTGATAGACTCGAAAAACTAAACACACAACAATCTGGTTATCCGCCTCACAATGTAGTGAAGCAC
>Ga0208763_1000109_pt1 | contig 18403 bp, 8 predicted proteins | sample ETNtaG_20_FD_185756 | JGI IMG/M metagenome (GOLD analysis project Ga0208763, IMG submission 185756) | Marine microbial and viral communities from oxygen minimum zone, Eastern Pacific Ocean - ETNP201306PF45B (SPAdes) (version 2) | ecosystem: Environmental > Aquatic > Marine > Oceanic ... | reverse complement strand
ATAAGATCCGCAGTAAATTCTATCGCAACAACTTGTGTTCCTAAGTCAACAAATGAAAATAGTTGTTGTTGATTATCCGACGTCCTTGTTTTAGAAATCGTGTGCAAAAAAGTATTAACATCTAAAATAGAAACTAAATCAATAGTATCGCCAGATTCAGTTTTATTTTCAGTTAATACATTCTGAAACCTATTTATTTTTAAAACATTAGAAAAATGACCGGTTGACCCATCATTGAAATAAAATGGAGAAGTGGTAAGCGTTCTATTGCGAAGTTGTGCTTTGAAAAGAAGTTGAGCCATGATATATTTATCATTGTTCTTCCCACGTAAGAGCTACACCAACTTTACCAGTCCAACTTGTATCATCTGTTTTTAAAGTGAAGAATAGATTATCGGGTATATCGGTAAGTGGGAAAGAAATGTAATCTTTATTATAATCGAAATATGGACTTAAGTCATAATAATCACTACCCTTTTCTAAGAAGAATGAACCAACCTTTGTTCCAGTACCAACAATTGGTCTTTGTTGTTTTTCAACAACCTTTATAGAACTTAATCTTTCAATCTCTTCAGAATTTTGTTCATCATTTGAATCCGTTGTTCGGACGGAACCATCTGCTTCATATTGCCTTGCATATAAGAATGCCTTATCATTAAATTGAAGTCTTTCAGTATAACTTTCAAGCGGGAAGAACTCAAAGACACCATTTGAAATTTTATATACATATCCAAATAGTGCTCTATCATTTCCGCCATCAGTATTTTCTACATAGAACCAACCATAAAGTTTTTCACCAATACTTAATGAATTAAAATCACCCGATGAATTGCTTGATGTTAGTCTAGTTGCAAGTCCTGTTACTTCTAGTGGTGTTCCTACATACGGAGTAAGAGATTCTGTTGCATTCACAACATCATGTACAGCATTTTCTTGGAAAATAACATTCTTGTTCATCTCTAACTTGACCGCATCGGCTTGTGAATTTACGGATGTAAGTGCCGCGGCTAATTTAGTAGGATAGACCTGAACACGATTTCTAACATTAAATCCTTGTGATGATGTGATATTTGTTTTTGATGTGAGTCCGTATACGGATTGACCAGTTTCTGTTACAAACTCTAGTCCTCCGCTATTTGCATTGATAGCATTATTCAAATATAATTTAATTTGAGTACCACCACTTAATCTCTCAACAAAAATAACTCTTAAGTTTGAATCAGCTGGATCTTCTGTTATAACTTTCGAGTTAATCAAAATGTCATCAACATTACCAAGGGAGTATGTTTCTCCCTTTAAATTAATATCATTATAATTTATTGTTACTTCATCGGCCGATTTTGTAAAACTAGATGCTTCATACACATGAGATTTTAAATCTACAAGATTATCATTTGAATAATTAAACAACTTAACAGTACCGCGGTCTCCTCCATCGATATAATATGATGAACCATATTTAATAACGAATTCAGATGCAGTTTTTCCTCCTGCATAAGACTCAGCAGTCTCTAAATCATTTCTTCCCAACGTTTTTCCAGTGCCTCCTCCATAAATTGTATATGTAAGAGGTAGAGTAGCATTACCAAGAGATGCAACCTTTAATTGATTCGAAGCTCTTAAGTGGTGAACCCGAACCCATCGCGCTTCCCCATTTCCAACCGGAACATAAACTAAGAAGAGAGCACCCACAGCACCGTACCATGAGAACTCAATCTTATTCATCATCACTTTTTCGAAGTCGATTTCATAGATTGAATTTATTTCATTTTCTATACCCGCTACTTCATCACCAGGTAATTTCTCGTTTCCATCATTACCTCCTGCGATTCTTGTATTATCAGAATAACGTAATCTATTACCTTGAGAACCATCAACAAAATCAAAGGAAAATCTTGAGCGGGGAATACGATATTCATAAACACCATAAAATTTAGATTTTACGTTGTGGCGAATCCATTGAGACCATGCATGTCTTAAGTATGAATTTTCCGCAGTAAATGCTGTTGGAAGCGTTCCCAGTGTAACACATGACTTACCATTATTTACATCATCAATATCACCTTTGATATCTAGCTCCGAATTAAATCCAAATTGTGTATCAGTATGTACAGCTCCGACTGCATCTCCGCGCGTCGGACCAAAATTAACTCTTTTCTCAACAGAATCTGTTTTAAATCCAAATCCTCTTGCATAGGGCCACATTATATCTGCGGTAGAACCTCCCTCACCTTTTTGAATAGCCGATGGAAATATAAATGGAACAGGTGTTTTGAGAGAGTGTTTAGAAGCTGTTAAAGTTCCGCTAGTAAGATTTAAAGAATCACCATTAACATCAATAAGTGTTAATGTATTTGATGCATCAAACTTTTGTTTAATGATTAGAATCGAAGTTTCAAAATAGCCATCGCCATTAGTTTCATCTGATTGATACATCACCATCTGGCCTTCTTCAAGTTTATCATAATCAGCCTGAGATAATGTAACGTGTCCAGTCGTGCCATCTGTTACAGCTGTAAATGTATATGTTTCTTCATCCTTTAAAAGAGTTGGATCATAAATCGCAGCATGTGTCATCATTAGTTTATCCCGAACAATAACAAGATCACCAGAAAAATCACAATAAAATTGAGTATTTGTACCAGTTGTTCCATTGATACTGTTTGAAAGTGTAATAGTAAATTCTGATCCATCTGGCGAACCATCTGTTTGAGTTACAGTTTCAATTCGAGTATTCGCAGGAATAAAACCTTGACCTGACGCATTATAATTATCTTTCGTATCATAAATAGACATTCCTGCCTTTGGCGGATTAGAAAGATCCGTGATAGTTACTGTTAATGATGCACTAGACTGAGTATTAGCGGTAATCAATGATGTTGAAGCATCATCTGATCCAACTATAGAATAATCTTCGGTTTGATCCCCAGTGGCAACACCAAAATTACTTCTATATTTAATTAATGCTTGTGTCCGTCGAACAACACCAAATTGATCTCCCTTTCCAGTATCCCTTGTTTCCCAATAATATCCATCAAAGTTATCGTAAATTCCATACTTTCGAATTGCGGGATTTCTTATGTCATTATCAAAATCTCCCGGTGTAATAGAAGATTTAACACCAAATGTCGCGGCGGAAACACGCCCCGGTTGATATCTAAAGAATCTCTTTGATGTGAGAACAGCAGATTTATTTCTAGGAGCTTCTAATAGCGCCCCTGCTTCTTCTGGTACATGACTTAACCCATGTCCCATTTTTACGCCCGCACTTAATCCTTGAAACTCATGTGGACTTGTAGTGGCATCAAATTCTTGTCTTTCAACTGGTTTTTGTGACCATTCACCAGGATCAACATCATAGGTATTCACATCCGCAAAAATACCAAGGGCAACTTCAGAACGAGGAATTCCTAACAGAGAAAGCGCTACCTCAGACTGAACTTTATTTTGTTCTACGACTGGCACCGCAGGTTGATTATCTGCTATGACTACAGGTAACGAATTATCTATACTCCCTTGTCCAATACCAACGGGAGCGGTTTGGCCAAGAGTTACAATATTATTTGGTCTATTTATTTTTGCCATTATACAAGTATTCTACCTTTTGCTATTAAAAATGTGTTTTTGAATCCTACGAGATTATTATCTGTGGAATTAGTTAAGGAAACATTAAAACTATTTATGCCAGCTTCACTTTTTTCCAATGTAACTTCATTTGCTGCTGAATTAACCGATACAACTTTACATACTTTATAATCATCTGGATCAGTACCCGCGGGGTCAATTATATTTATAAATTTCGCGGGGCCCGTGGATAAATTACTCGTTGAGTTAATTGACAAAAGCACTTCTCTATCAACGATAAAGTCACTCAAATCTACCTCATTGCCAACCTCAATAATAATTTGATCCGCACTACCATTTTTATAACTTAAAAATTTTATATGGTCATTTGAATTTGTTAAATTAGTAAATTCAGTTGCATTAATTTGATATCCTAAACCAACTAATGACTGACCCGCTGGTTGATTTGAAAGAGCATTATATGTACTTCTTAAATTTGGAGCAGAACCAACCATTGAAAAACCATTTCTCAAAGTATTAATCTGCGGCTGTTCTATTCTAAATTTTATATTTCCATCTTCTCGATTTGTACTAGGAAAGCTAATTATGCTAGTTGAATCAGTTACAGGAATTAAATCATCAATGAAATATTCGTATGGCCCTTGTTTTGCAAGTGTGTGGATTTTAGAACTTAATTTGACGCCACTGCCTGGTATTTTATTTGTATCTTCATCTTCTTGTTCTTCTTCAGCGAGATATGCCTTCTCTCCTTCTACTGAAAACGTAATTGAAAGAGATTCAAAAGCACTTGTATGTTGAAATAAATCTACATTAATAGAGTCAAATTCGCTATCTAGTGTATCAGTTGTTCCTAAGTATTCATTATTTGGTCCAAGGATAAGATTAGGTGTCGTAATAAGATTAGTTGACCCATAAGTAATCACACCACTACTAGTATTCTTAACAACATTACCTATAAGACTTCCTCTTATGGTATTTGATAATTCAACAGATGAACTTCCATTCATAAGTTTATTATTTGTGATATTAATATCTTCACACGCAATGGCATGAAGTGGAGTATAATATTCGCTATCCTTTAACGCTTGACTATTGTCTAATATATCACTGTTTTCCAAAGAAAACCTTTTTGTGTTAGGAGCATAAATACCACCTCCAACTGCATTCTTTATAATAAGACCCCGCAATAAACATGTATTTATGTTTTCGGCCCTCAAAAGAGAATCTCCAAGAATATTTTGTTGCGAGGTATCATTTGATAAAAACCTATTGATAAAATTACCATCAATAGTTAAATTCTCGATTGATATATTGTGTTTTTCTATATCAAGTTCACTCTTTGATAATCCTATTAAAGTATTTGCATAGTTTTTTCCAGAATCATTAAATACTTCAGAAGTTAATGATGATACATTTGCTCTAGCTATTTTATTATCAGAATAATCATCGAGTGGAGGAAGTTTCAAAATCGTTCCGAATCTAGATTCTCCCTTTAGTTGAAAACCACTTGGTATTGAAATAAGACCGGTATGGTATGTACCCGAAGGAAGTGTAACAGAATTTGTACCATCTAATTTTTTATCATTAATTAGCTTTTGCAATCCACCGATTAGCACCCCATCATCATCATATACTACACTATTATTATGAAAAAATCTTAATTTATCACCAGTGATTGGACTACTTTGTTCCCCAACAAACGTTTGGCTACCACTTTTTGCCTGTGTTCTAATCGTGAATGTATTATCATTTACTTCATGCACACGAACATATTGATATCCATTATCGTATAAATGATCATTTTCATTTCTATCTTCATATGTTTTTGGTATATACTCTAAATCAACGTTTGTATATTTTCCGTGATCTTCCGCTCTACCCGACCATTGATTTATAATAAAATTACCAAAATCACTAAATACAGCTGAATTAGCCCCAAACATTGAATTATCAACGATTCCCACTAAATGAAATTGTGTTTCACTACCAGCTTTTCTGTATAATAATACAGCTAAGTCTTGAGTATCATTATCCGAGGAAGAATTTCTAGTTATATTAATCCTATTAAATGACGTTTCATCAAATTCATCGATTGGGACATTACTGATTGTAATACCTCCCCCGCTGGACGCTGAACTAATCTTTCCGGTTCTTCTATTTAATGTAAGAGCTTTATATTCATAATTTGTAGATAATACCGAAGCCCCCGCGGCATTCGCATCTTTTGAAATAGTAGGAGATACAGGTCTAGAAACAGCAGATTCCCCAACACCAAATATTTTAATAAGTTGATTTGGTTTTAAGTAATCTTTTACTTTTAAAAATTTTTTTAATGTATATGTTTGTTGATTTTTAGACCATTGAGAACCAACAAGATAATTATCACTAGCTGTACCACTTAGATCCTTAACATATATGTATTTTTCTTCACCATTAAATACTTCTATTATTTTTCCTCTTTTATGATTAAACTCAACTTCGTCGTTGACGGTGAGGTCATCCGCTTTATCTAAGAATAAAATAGAATATGCTAAAAATTCATTTTCAACCCCGGTATATTCACATAATAAATGCTGATTGAATTTTGTAATAGAATATTTTTCAAAAATAGACCTATTATCTATTTCTCCATTTACTTTTATATTATTTACTTGAATATCTCCATCAGTAGTAAATGTTGCTGTGCTATCCCCTAGTCCCCCAATATCAATAGATTTTGCTATGATATGATTTGAAACAAATAAATTACCAGATGAACCTTCATCAAATCCCGCGAAATCCTCTTCTTCTGTATCTCTGATCTCTACATTACCTTCAACAAACTGATTACCAGTCGCATCTAATTTATTTTTTTCTAAATTAAGAAAGTTTTCGTCAATCTCTTGGTTTGTAAGAGGCTCTTCTTTAACATCAGCGGTTGTAAATGTAATTGTAGTATTTGGTGAAATAGAAGAAACACTATCTCTCATGGTCAATCGACCATTATTACCAATTGCTTCTATTTTATTCGAAGTTGTTCCATTATTCGCTAAGATAGTCATGCCCACAACCAATCTTTTAAGATTAGAAGATTGGACATTGCAATATAAGTAATTATTGTTCGTATTGACCGAAGTAATCAGTATATCAATTTGAGTATACTTATCTAAGCTTCTAGCATTTCTTGTTGTTATTAAACTCATTTTAGTTAATTGTAATTCTCCATGTTATTGTAACAATATCTGTCTCCTCTTTATTAAAGCCAACGGAAGGACTATCATCGAATGTTGTACGACATATTAAAACTTCTTCTTGAGGGGAATCATCATTGAGACCAATTAGAACTAACTCTTGGATTGCCGCTCCGCCGGTAAAAGTATCTTCAGCAGTATCAAAAAAAGTTGTGACATAATCAATAGCATTATCAACTCCATTTACTGTTTCTATACCTGAACTCTCTGAATTGATAGATTTTTTAATCTGTTGATATGAACCATTATTAAATGATGTCATATTATCATTAACTGTCTGGTCAGTAAGATTTGTACCAATACCAATTTTAGCAATATAGCCTATAAAATTATTATCAAAGATTTTCTTAGCAAAGAATTCTTTTCCAGTATTTACTACAATATTTTCAATGGTATGATTATATATTTCACCATTTGATTTTTGTAGCTTAAGGAAAACAGTTCCTTTTATATTTAAATTATCTTTCATTTACTAATTTATATACAATTTCTTTAAGATCTTTGATTTCTTCCTTTAATTCTTGAACTGATTCTGCCTGCCTTCTTTCACGCATAATCCTTTCATATTCAGTGTCATCATTATTTATGATAGCTTTACTTATCGTATCTCTTAATAATTTCATATTATGCTAATCCAAATGCCGCAAAATTTTGTATTCTGCATACTTTACTTGAATCAGATGCTTCAAAGACAACCTTAACAATCATTGTATTAACATCTTCTCCTAGTTCAGACGGATTTAAATTAAACTCTGTCGTAATAAAATCTTCTTCGTTTGCTGAGATAGGAACCTGTGATGCATTAACGCCCGCAGCTGAAATAACTGGAACATGTTTATATACACGAGTACCATCTTCATTACTTTCTTCATTTATATTAACAAAGACTTTAATATCAGATGATTCTACTAATCTTAATGTATCCATCATAACTCGTACACGAGTTGCGGGTTTCAATAAAGGAATCTGCCTAGTAACATATCCTTCTTTTTTCGAAGCCGCTTCTATTTCTGAATCTGTTATCGATCTAGGTCCAGCTTTAGTATTTGAAATACTAATCAAAGAGTATCTTTCAAGGTCAAACATCGGAGATACAGACGTATCTTCCGTAGTCAATGTAACGGTTGATTCAATATTTTGAGCATTAGTGATCGCTCCATTTAACGGATAACTTGAATTACTTCTCAGATTTTCTAATGATCCATTCGGGACTACTGAATTGTTTTGATTTTTGAATTTCAGCGTATGTGTGATATTAGTATTTGGTAATATAACAGATGATTCATTTATATTAATTAAACTAAAATCAAAATTTTCAACTCCCTGGGTTCTTCCTTCAATTCTTGTTTTAAATGTAAAGGATTTTTCGCTAACAAAGACGCATCTATTCATTTTAAATGCTAAATCTCTTGTTTGATCAGGCGTCCATGTTCGTGTGTTTTGACTCTTTAATAGTACACCTACACTTGGATTCTTATCAATAATTGTTTCGGAACGTATATCCTTTTGGCCAAGTACTGATGTCCAAACTCTATAATCGATCGATGTAGAGAATACAATCATTGCATATTCTTGACCGGCTTTTAGATGAAGTGGATTTTCAAATTTAAAATTAGTTGGAACTATATCAGCACTTGGGTTAGATGGTTCTCTACCAGATACATTAACTAGATGATTCGATTTAATAACTCTAGATCCAGGTACAACATCTTGAGTTGGTATACCAAGTTCTGTAGGAACTATATAAATTTCTACATCTACATTCCAATTAGGCTTTTCCGCAAAATATACATCAACGTCACTTAAGAATACACCATTCTGATGCTGGTTTTCATCGATTAAGAATGTTTGTGCGATTGGGTCCCATCGGCGAACTCTAGTCCTCGTAGTAGTTCGAACAAAATCTACCGATTGTCTAAGATTCTCAGTCAAAATGCCAGTGGGTTGTCTGGTCGACATGATGGTTTGTTCCTTTGCCTGAATCATTCCAGATGCTGAATATGTTGCCTCAGCGACAGAATCGGCTTCGTCATCATTATTATTAGGCGAAGAAGTAAGTTTAAACAAACGTTGTCCTGTTCTAAACTTAAGATCGGAATTGTTTGGAATTCTAAATGTACCAGTGAGATCACCCTGCTCTAATGTAGTAACTATAGGAGACGCATATACATTAAATGTAGGACAAGAAATCGGCCCTACGAAATCGTCATCAGTAGTATCAGGTGCTCCTTGATTATTATAAGTATCAACTAATGTAGTTTCCGAAAATCTTACAAATTCCGGTGTTGGTGCACAATATCTAGTAACATCTTCATCATCAAAGAATACGTAATGTTGTGTTCCTGGTTTTAATCCAGTTACTTTGAATGAAATATCCCGTGAACGAATAAATGGAATAATGTTAAGATCTACTACTCTATCACCTAAATCTTGTTCAATTGTTTCTTCAGCGAGAGTTCGATTAGTACCAGTTCTAGTTCTAGTTCCGGTCGTTGTCGTGGTAGTTGTTGTGCGTTGATTTAATGGCCATCGTCCTCGACCATTAGTTCCTCTCCATATTCCAGACCTTGTTGTTGTTGTCGTTCTACTTTGAACGTTAGTCTCCCAAGCATTCCACTCGGTTCCAAGTACACCCTCAAATACATCAGTGTTTTCTATAAGAAAATCAATAGCATCCATTGCGCCATTGTTATTGATAACAGTAGCTGGGCGACGCTCCGTATCAATCCATTCATCACTAGATGGAGAAAGGGTTAAATGACCATTATAATTAGAAACTTCGAAGGGCTGAATACTGAGTGTTTGTGACATCAACTCTTGAGAAAAGAGTTCGGTTGTCGTTCCTTCCCATAATGAAAGAATTTCGGCTGTTGATGCACCATCAACTTGTTTATTATTTTTATTCTGAGCAGCTACACTTTTATTAGCAGTGTTAATAAGACTACCACTCTGACTAAAAAGCCTTTTGATGGTAGCAGTTTTGGTGCCGCCTTGCTCAGATAATACTTGACTTGTATTTTGACTATCATATATTATGTTCCCATTATAATACGTAGCAAGTACCCGCTCATTCTGACCAATCGGCAATATTTTACTTGTGAAATGACTTCTAATAACTCCATTCGGATGTGGACTGTATTTTTGCAAAACTGCATGTTTTTTATCTAAAGCAAGCTCGGTCACGTTGATTGCATTCGCGACATTACCTGTTCTAATATTAACATTAGCAATTTTATCTGTTGGTTTAAAAATAACTAGCTTATAATAGTCCTCGCCATTTAACTCTGGTGTTTTATCATCATAAATATCAGCAAATTTAGTACTAGCAACAAGATTTAATACAATACTGGGTGATCCATCAGAAAATGATATCTGATGTGCAGTGGGACGGGTTGTACTAGTAGGATCAACTACAGAATCTCCTTGATTGAAGGTATAAGTATTTGAATCATCATATACATCTTTTAAATTTGTTACAACATTATCTGATCTGTCATTAGAATTCGATGCAGAAGGAAAATTATAAAAGAATCTAAAATTCTTTTGTTTATAATAAGGACGCGCTTCTCTAGCAAGTCTATCAATTGCTACTAAATAATCTGGAGCTTTAACATCTCCAATACCATGACCCGCAAAATTATCTGCAAGGAAAGCTGCTTTAAATAAAAGCGATTGACCATCATCATTTAAAAATGAAATAGCGTTCGCTGACTTTTCAAAGTCCGATAATGCTCTGTCATATTCGATTCTTTGTAAGCGTTGATCAATATCACCAATTTTCCGCATTGTATATCTTGAATTATCAATATATACATTCTTAATATCTCGTAAATCACCAGTATAATAAGGAACAAATATTTCGTATAAAGTTAAAGAATTGTTTGGAGTGTCTGGTGTTGTGGGATCAATGCCAGGAGTTCCTTTAATTATTTGCAAAGCACCAGTATCATTAATAATAAGCTTATCAATTCTTGAATTGTAAACACTTACATCTTTAATATTAGCGGTTGAATTAACTCTTGGGATAATCTGATCATCTGCTGCTGCTGCATCTTCAGTATCGGGCTGTTCTTTCTTTCTAAAATCAACATAATCTGCTAAACTTATATAATTATAAGTTGGAATATCACCGTATTCAAATCCAGCATATGAATCTGCACAGAAATATTCACCAGACCCGTGAGCAAAATAAGAATATTGAACAGATGCATCATCTCCGATTGTGATAGGAGAAGTAATACCTATAACAGGACGAGTATATTTATCCGCACGTTGACCATTATCAACAATTCTAAATTTTACATTAGATACCTCTACTCCATTTCTTAAAAGTTTTAAATCATCTAATGTTTCATTAAGTAATACATCAGAATGACTTAATGTGATAACCGTCTCTTCATTTGCAGATAATCCATTTAAAGAAGTAGCCCCGATTCGCTTGGTTTTACTTCTGGCACGTCCTGATGTTACTTTTTCAGGTGCAAAAACCTTGAAGGGAGGATTAAATTCCGACGAATCTAAAATATTAAAAGTAATAGTAGATGCAAATGTATTGTCAACATCAATATTAAAATCTTCATTAGCAATTAAAATTTTATTATTAGCATCTAAAATACCATAAGATGTTTCGTCATTAGACTGGATTTCTGTAAAAGTACCAGCAGAAGATATAGTAATTTTACTTCCACTAAGTGTAATATTTTCATACAATTTTACTTTTTCGTATTCAAATGATGTTAAAGATTTAACACCCTCGTATGGCAATCTGAAAAGCAATGGTGCAGGGTTAGCATTTTCTAGTCCTATCCCTAAATCTTTTCCGTCACGAGTATAAATTCTCAAAATATCGCCATCTTTTACCATACTTTTTATATCAGGTATATCAGTGCTACTTATTGTGGGATGTGGTACATCTCCAGCTTCATCTATATTCATTTCTACATAATTACCGTATCTGATAGTAAACTGAGTATCTTCGAATCTAGAATCTGTTCGGGCTTTATCACCTTTTAACAACACTTTTTTAGGATAATCATATCGATATCCGTTTACATAAGAGGTTGATGTATCGATTTCTGCGACATAACAATCTTTAGCGTCATCCTCATTGTTTATTCCAAAGATAGGACCTTCTTCAATTTTTTCTGCAGAATAATATCCATCAATGTATTTTTTATCATTAGGATCTTTATAGAATTCTTGGAATGTAACTCTAAATGGTTGTAGTACATAATGACCACTTTCTTCAAAGGTTCTTCTCGCAAGACGCGCATCTAGATTACTATATAATGAGGATGTTTCTTGCTTTACACCATTAACATCAACGGTTAAAAGTCTTTTAGTTGTACCTAAATTCGGATCTGTTTCTAAAAATGCAGTTGACGAACTATCTCCCCCGTTCAGATTTCGAATAGCGCCCCCTTCTGTCTTATCAATAAAAATAGCTGTAATAACTATTTGATATCTATCAGCACCTGGCGCTGAAAAGTTAAGAGAACCATTTGCATTATCCAAAAGAGTACTATCATCTGCACTAGTTATCTGGTTTTCTTTTATTAAGAATCTTAAGTCACCTTTTACATCAGCTCCATCTGGTTTTTTTAAAAACAATGATGTCTCTGGAAAATGGACAAATGATCCATTCATATAATAAATGTTTTCACGAATAGCATAACTAAATCCACTTCCGACCGAACTTATTGTTCCAATATTACCTAAAAATTCTACGGTACTATTTAATGCATTAGTATACTTGCTATCAAAGAAAAATAATGCATTATCAGCTTCATCTTCTTCAACTATAAATTTACTATCTTGTTCATATTTAAGATAGAGTCTTATTTTATTAATAGAATCTTCTTCGAAACTTTCTACTTTTAAAATTTTAGCGGTAGAATCATTATTTGATATCTCTTCTTGTAATTTTAAAATATCAGCAAGTCCACTTGGGGCATCGTCTGCGGGGATAAATTCAATATAATCAACATTATCTGTAAAGATTGGTTTGTCATCACCAAGTACAGCAGTTCCTTCTTTATACAAAGAGTCACCGAACCTCTGAATCTGACTCTGAAGGATAGTTTGTAATTGATTTAACTCCCTTGTCTGAACCGCAAACCCAGGTTGAAAAAGAATACGTAGATAATTCTTATCAGCTACTGTCTGATTATTGCTGTTAACGTCTTCGATATTAAAATCATCGAAATAAGGAGCTTGATTGAATGTTGTTAATGGCATCTTTAGAAATTAAATATAAAATTATTCGTTTCGCTTTGTTCAGTTGTTCTTGATATGGCGTTACTATTATTTATAAATAAAATCTCGCCACTAAAAATATCAATATTTGGTTGTGTAACATCAGTAACTTCAAATCCATCTGTTCCCGTTTCTGATGAAATATCTACTGTCTCACCAATTTCGAAGGATTTTGTATGGGGTACATTTGCATCATTTAAAAATCTTAGTTCTTTTGTACTTGGATCTCCTTCAACATCTAGAATATCAACTAATCTACCAATATTAAGACTTGTTCTTCCTTCAATAATATCATCTATTGCAATATTTTCAAAAGTTGTTTGACCAATCCCTTGAATTTTTATAGAAGACATTGCATCAATAAATGTACTTTTTTCAATAGTACTACTATTATCCAATATATTTGTTATTATGCCTATCTGCCTAAAGTCATTACTTTGAGTAAAGATTCCGCCGCCGGATGAAATTTTTACATTAATAAAAAGAGACATAGCATTCAACTCTAATTTAATATTACTTGCATGTCCTAAGAACGGCGATATAATTGGCTTAATAATATTATCCGCAGGTGCAGAAACAGAATCACCTGCAATAGAGATAACCGATGCATTTCTATAATTCTGACCTGCTTTTTCAATATCAAAACTATCGATTATACCCGATGAATTAATATTCATATAAGCTATAGCTGAAGATTGTATAATTATTAATTTTGTTGACCCAGAGGTTGGATAACCACTTCCAGAGTTAACTACTTCTAAAGAAGCAATTTCACCACTATCATTTATAGTTGCTATCCCATACGCAGGACTAAAGCTCTCGCCCGCGGTTCGTTGATCTGCTAATTTAAATTCAACTGGGACTGTTCCTCTGTTAGGATCAACATAGTAACCATTGCCAGTTGAATCACCTACCCCACTGAAATCAGCACTTTGGAGCTCTCCACTGACCCCATCCACAACACCAGTTGCAATAGCAGTTTTTATATCATCACCATCTCCTTTAATAAATAGAGGTATTTCTGATGATGGCGAATCAGCATTTGAGTAATCATATGTAATCGGCGATTCATCTTCTAATTCTAACCTATCAATTTGGCCACCATCTGTAGAAATAAAAATTTCTGAACTTACACCCGATTGTTTTGGCAATGGTAAATGCGTATCTGAAGTAAATTTTCTTATTAAAGAAGCATCAAATTTAATTATAAGTTTCCACTTATAACCATCCAAAGTTTGGTACGGGGTTCCATCATCACGATCTGGTTTTATTGTACTAATAGCTCCATTGTTATTATCTAAACATATATAGAGTTTAGCTTGTTCTTCAACAAAAACATAATAATTTAAATTTTCTAAATCTTCATAATTTGAATATTCGTTATAAACAGTACCTTGTGTCCATTCTATTTTTTTAATGCCAGGAACAACATCATCGGATCGAATTCGACGTAATGACATAATTCCTTTTCTGATATCATAATCGTTACTAACCGAATTTATCGGAGCAGGAACCGCGGGTGAATCGTTTTCAAAATCATATGGGCGACCATAAAAGAGATATAATATATCATCTTCATTATCAATACGTTCTTTAAAATCGTTTAGAAACTTTGTTCTAATTTCCTTCTTAGATAAAGACCTATTTACTTGTGCAAGTGCTGTATACTGTGCATGTTCTGAAACTGATATTCCCATAATAATATTTATACTGAGTTATCTATTATTTTTTTCGATGTTTGCAAATAGTCTTCTTTGACGTATGGAAGATCGGGCCCTCCATCATCTATATTAAAATAATCCTGCTTTATTAAAAATACAGTTTGAGGAAAGAACACATCGTCATCATCGGGTGTAACATCAACTGGTAAAAAAGTATTAAGCGTTATTTCTTCATTAGTAATCTCCAATTTTTGTGTTGGAAGATTTTTCTTTGTATCGTGAAAAACTTTTTCGCCAGCTGGATGTAATAATTCTACATAAAAAGATTTATACCGTGAAAATTCTTGGTCAGTTGAAAGCTCATAAGAGAATTTCTGATAAAAATTAGAATCTTGAAGAACAGTGTGATTTGAAAGACGCCCATCGGTATTAATATATTCACCATCTTCGTCAATCAATAATCCAAAATTCAATGTCACTTCTACACCCGATCCAGAGCCATCAGTGTCTAAGGTCGTAATAATGCCTTCTTCTGGAGAAGCATCCTTATTTGCAAAATCGACATATGTTGTTATAGCATTTGGATCTTGTGTATTTCCAGAACCATAATCTATAATTTGTATTTTTTTAATTTTATCATCATCAACTGATATCACCTTGGCATAAAAAGTAACATCAGTTCGATCTTGAAGAAATAATCTATCACCCAACTTATATCCAGTACCTCTTTTATTAATAGATATGGATTTTAATGTCCTATACGGTTTTCCAATACTTTTAATCTGCCCATTATCATCTTCGTATTGTACATCAACGCCTTCTTTAAAAACACCCGTAACTGTTCGCTCTTGAAATTTAAAAAATGTTATTTTTTCGTCGTATTTATTTACTTTTATAGATGAGACAAGCCCTTGCGCAATAATTGACCCTCTTTCTGTTTTTTGAAATATTCTTTTAGAAATAGTATCATCTGGTAAATTATTAGTATTATTAAAGGTTCTTAAAAACAAGTTAGATTCATAATGGCCACTGGATGGAATTAATACTCTATCAAATGGTTTATCTACACTAACTGCTTTATTAAAGAAAAGACGAAAAAATGCATCAATCATCTGAGTGTTACCCCTAACATCATAGTAATCGACTAATCTTTTTATAAGAAATTTTCTAGTTACAACACTAGAACCTGGAATATTTTTAGCTACAGATTGAGCTAGTTCTTCAATAAAAGCACTTTCACTTACTTGATCTAGATCCCTATTTTTTGTAATATTAGAAATCAGTGAAGAGGCAACATCTACATATTCTTCATTCTCTGTTCTGGACGCAAAGAATTCTTTATCATATTCATTTTCGTAATATTCTTTTAAGAAAGCAACAAGATTTGCTGAGCTCTCTTTTAAAAACTCAGGTATTAAGCTATTTACTCTGCTGCTTTCGTAATTACTCATTTATAATAACTTCTTGCGTTTCAACGTCTTTATCAGTAACACTAATATTTGTTTTATTCAAATCAATGCTCAATATATTATTTTCAACGCTAGAAATATTATATGCACTAGGTATTACGAAAATTTCAATTGTTGTATCTATGTCAGTTGGAAGTGGATTAATTTCCATTAATCCAAGTGAGGGGTACAAATAACCAACATCAAAATCAACAATAATACGTTGATTATCATCATTGATTCTAACTAATCTTAATTTTCTTTTATTGTTATCATTTGCGATAGGCGTGTCTTCTAACTGATATCGTAAAGAATTAAATTTCCATTCTGATGTAGTAATAAAAGATTTCTCTTGGTCGATATTACCAAACATTTTAAATCTGAAATTAATATTTCTGATTTGCGTGTTATCTCTTGAAATATTAAATTTCTTATAACATAAAACCTGAGCTAATGAATTAATTATAGAAGTATCAGTCTCATCTATTTCTTTTAAGAAGGTAGAATATCTAAAATCATTATTAAACTCTTGGAACGAATTATTAAAATCTACAATGGTTGATTGTATTTTAGATACAACTTGCTTCTCGGATAAAGATGTTCTATCTTTATCATACTTAGTAAATATATTGAAATAGATATAGGTTATATCTGGATCGACTATTTCCGTTTCAATCGCAATAATCTTCTTATCTTGTAAATAATTTTTTATTTGATTCTTTTGAAGTTGGGTTAATACTTCTTCGTCACCTTTTGGTTTAATTGAAATGAACACTTTTCCATATTGAGGTGGTGTCATTTCTTGCCCTCCAAAAACCGATAAGTCTTGAATAATATTTCCAAACTCTTTATTGACTAAAGCTTTATAATCATTTGATGTTACTGCTCTATTCTTTGAGACAAATGATAGTGGCGCATTAAATTTAATGTTTTCAATAGTGTTCCTATCAGCTCCACCCGCTGATCTTGATGCTGTTTCTATTTTTTCAATATCATTGATAGGAAAATCATCTCCAAAAGTACCAAAAGAAAAAGCATTAATACCATTACCATCTTCTCCTTTTGTTGATACGAATTCACATGATATAATGGAACCAACGGTTGGTTTTTTACCTAAAACGCCTGTTCCAAATTCTATCTGATAATTCCCTTGATAGTTTTCGTAAATAAAATAAACCTCTGACGTATCATTAATGTCAGCACCTATTTCGAATAGTTTATAGGTCTTTGCATCTGCATCGTCAATCGATTCATTTTCTTTCACCTTTACAATTAGCGTTGTTTTATCAATCGATTTATCGTTAATAACAAATTGCTGGTTGGCTAAATCATTATAAACAAATTTTTGTACCTTAGTCGTGCCTTCTCTGACTACAATATTATTAAATGTATATTTGCCATCAACGGGAGTTTGCTGTTGAGAATCACTTATAGTTTTAAATGTATATGTTATACCATCAACTTTTCCGGTAAAAGATGTGCCTTCGGGTATACTCAATGCTCCTGTTTGACCTCCGGCTGCAATTGTAAGATTTAAAGAGGCGGTCGCAGCTAGTTTACTTTGAGGAACATATCCAATTAATTTAGCATGAGAAACAACGTTTGAACGAATTTGAGCAGAATCTAAGAATGATTCATTCACGGCCATATGAGCATTCACTGCATTATAATGTGTATTATAAGCAAGAATATCAAGTATCTGATTTAAACCAGATCCGTCAAAGTCCAAATCCTTAAAAGGTGAATCCTGTCTTTTAAAAAAAGTTTTAATATTATCCTTGATCTTATCAAAATCAAGTTCTGTTGTTTTTAATTGTTTTGCCATTATCGTAATCTTTCAAGTGCGAATGAAACATTTTCTTGTGTATTTGAAGATTGAACAACAAACGCAATTGTCACATCAAATCGATTTCTATCAATATCAGCTGATACAGCAACTTGTATATTTCTTACCCTTGGTTCGTGTCTTCGAAGTGTTTTAATTATTTCTTGTTTAAGCGAATGCGCAACAAATGGAGTTACCGGTTCAAATAGATATTTTGTAACATTTCCTCCAAGTCCCATTTGAAAAGGTCTTTCTCCCTGGTTTGTTAGGATTAAACTTTTAATAGATTGCTTTATTGCATCTAAATCTCTTAGGGGAAGAATATCTTTTTTAACTGGATGCTCTTTAAACTGTAAAGGAATATCAGTATATACATTTCTAAAAGCAACATTTGTAGCC
>Ga0208763_1000107_pt1 | contig 18639 bp, 17 predicted proteins | sample ETNtaG_20_FD_185756 | JGI IMG/M metagenome (GOLD analysis project Ga0208763, IMG submission 185756) | Marine microbial and viral communities from oxygen minimum zone, Eastern Pacific Ocean - ETNP201306PF45B (SPAdes) (version 2) | ecosystem: Environmental > Aquatic > Marine > Oceanic ... | reverse complement strand
CGTTCATAGCGCATATATCAGAAATATTAACTGTAATTGCTTTATAACCTAAATGTTTAAGAGGGGTATATGCTAAATCAAAATGAACTCCTTCAACCAACATGTCAGTACTAATTAATCTTAACATGCCATTACCATCATACACGGCGCAATCGTCACCAATACCAAAAACAGTGTTTTTATTGTATGACTTTACATCACTTGTAAGGTGATTAATTAATTTAAATTCTCCAACAGAAGAAATTGGAGTTATACTTGGCGTTTTATCATCAATTAAATTCATTATACAAAAGTAGTTATAATATTATACTTCAATTTAAACAATTTATTTTGTATAGCTTTTTTTTCAAAAAACTATATTTTTTTATAATTTTATGAGAAAAGATTTCTTTTTTTATGTTGCAATTTTGTAATTTTGCAAAAAATCAATTATTAATGATAACAATTAGTGATTCTGCCAGAGACAGGCTTCTCCAAATTATGAGTAACGAAAATTCTAATAAAGAATTTGTTCGTGTTGGCGTTGAAAGTGGTGGGTGTTCTGGTCTAAGCTATAAGCTTGAGTTTGATACGGCTAAAAATGAAGATGATGAATTAATTAAAGACAATAAAATCCAATTGCTCATTAATAAAAAAAGTTTCCTATACCTAGTTGGGACTACTCTAGAGTTTTCAGATGGTTTAAACGGAAAAGGGTTTGTTTTTAACAACCCAAATGCAAGTCGAACTTGCGGTTGTGGAGAAAGTTTTTCACTTTAATTCTCAAACTAAATAATATGAAAGAAGAATTGTCAGAAGACGAATTATTAGAAAAAGTAACAACAACTGAATACAAATATGGTTTCACAACAGAAATTGAAACAGATAAAATTGATAAAGGTCTTAGCGAAGATGTTGTGAGGTTAATTTCAAAAAAGAAAAACGAGCCTGAATGGATGTTAGAATACAGGCTAAATGCATTCAAAACATGGCAAGAAATGGATGAGCCTGACTGGGCAAATATTGATTATCCTAAGCCAGATTACCAGGATATAATTTACTATGCCGCTCCTAAAACAAAGAAAAAATTAAATAGTTTGGATGAGCTTGACCCTGAATTAAAAAAGACTTTTGACAAGCTGGGAATATCTCTAAATGAGCAAAAAAGACTAGCCGGCGTAGCTGTTGATATAGTAATGGATAGTGTCTCGGTTGCAACTTCATTTAAAGATAAGTTAGCAGAACTTGGTATCATTTTTTGCTCTATCTCAGATGCTATAAAAGACCATCCAGAATTAGTAAAAAAATACTTAGGAACAGTAGTTCCAACAAGAGATAATTTTTTCTCAGCATTGAACTCTGCTGTTTTTTCTGATGGGTCTTTTTGTTACATTCCAAAAGGGGTTAAGTGCCCCATGGAGCTATCAACATACTTTAGAATTAATGAGGCAGGTACTGGCCAATTTGAAAGAACACTTTTAATTGCTGATGAGGAAAGTTATGTAAGTTATTTGGAAGGTTGTACCGCTCCTCAAAGAGATGAAAACCAACTTCATGCTGCAGTTGTTGAGCTTATAGCAATGGATAATGCAGAAATTAAATACTCTACTGTCCAGAATTGGTATCCTGGCGATAAAGATGGTGTTGGGGGAGTTTACAATTTTGTTACCAAAAGGGGTATTTGTCACAAAAACGCTAAGATATCTTGGACACAAGTAGAAACAGGATCAGCAGTTACTTGGAAATATCCATCATGTATTTTAAAAGGAGACAATTCAATTGGTGAGTTCTTTTCTGTTGCAGTTACCAACAACTTGCAACAAGCAGATACGGGAACAAAAATGATTCACCTTGGCAAAAATTCCAAAAGCACAATTATTGCAAAAGGAATATGTGCTGGTAAAAGTAATGGTAGCTATAGAGGACTTGTACAAATCAGCAAAGGAGCTAAAAACTCTAGAAACTTCTCACAATGTGATTCTTTATTGATGGGAGATAAATGCGGGTCTCACACCTTCCCTTACATTGAAGTTAAAAATAACAGCTCTCAAGTTGAACACGAAGCAACTACATCAAAAATTGGTGAAGACCAATTATTTTATTGCAATCAAAGAGGGATTGGCACTGAAGAGGCAATTGCCTTAATAGTAAATGGCTATTGCAAAGATGTGTTGAATCAGCTCCCAATGGAGTTTGCTGTTGAAGCTCAAAAATTATTAGAAATAAGTTTAGAAGGAAGTGTAGGATAAAAAAAATATTATGTTAAAAATAAAAAATTTAAAAGCTGGAATAGAGGGGACTGAGATCCTTAAAGGAATTAATCTAGAAATAAATGCAGGAGAGATTCATGCAATAATGGGGCCAAATGGTTCGGGAAAAAGCACCCTCTCTGCCGTTATTGCAGGAGATGAAAATTATGAAGTGGATAGTGGAACTGTTCATCTTGAAGGTGAAGACTTGCTTGATCTTGATCCAGACCAAAGAGCTCATAAGGGAGTCTTCCTATCATTTCAATACCCTGTTGAAATCCCTGGTATTTCTGTTTCGAACTTTATGAAGGCTGCAATAAATGAAAAAAGAAAAAATTTAGGTATGGAGCCAATTTCAGCAAAAGAACTTCTAGATAAAATGAGAGAAAAAATGGACCTTCTTAACATGAAAAAAGGCTATTTGTCAAGAAATATGAATGAGGGGTTTTCAGGAGGAGAGAAAAAAAGAAATGAAATTTTTCAAATGGCAATGTTGGAGCCAAAACTCTCAATTCTTGACGAAACAGATTCAGGACTTGATATAGATGCTTTAAAAATTGTTGCAAATGGAGTAAATAAGCTGAAAAATAAAGAAAATGCGACAATAATTATAACACACTATCAAAGACTTCTAAACTATATTGTTCCAGACTTTGTACATGTTCTTCATGATGGAAAAATAATAAAATCTGGCGGTAAGGAATTGGCTCTTGAACTAGAGGCTAAAGGCTATGATTGGGTGATTAAATAAAAATTAAATGGGATTACTAAATTCAATAGAAAAATACTGCCATGAAAACAATGTGGAAAATGAGGCTATATCCTCTTTTTTCAAGTCAGGTTTTCCAACAACTAAAAACGAGGAGTGGAAATATACTTCGCTAAAAAAAGTTGTTTCGGAAGACTATCAAATTAACAAAGAGGAGGCAGAGATTACTGATGAGGAAATAAAAAAACAAAGCCTAAATATTGGCGATAAAATTGTCTTTATAAATGGATTTTTACATAAAAAACCAAATATCAAAGGAGTAACAATAGAAAATAATTTTTTTGACAACTTGAGTTTTGAAGATCCTATTACGGCCTTAAATTCTGGGCTTGCTGAACATGGATTTAAGATTTCTATTGATAAAAATGTAGTGGTTGAAAGCCCTATTGAGATTCTTTTTTTAAACAAGTATAATTCCAATTCATTTGTTCAGTTTAGAAATAAAATAATTTTAAATGAAAACGCACAAGTTAAAATTGTTGAAAATATTCAAAACTTATCAGAAAACCTGTGTTTTGTTAATAATGTAACTGAAATTAGTTTAAGTAAAAACTCAAACCTTGAACTAAATAAACTACAAAATTATTCGAGCTCTCAAAACACTATTGACACAACAAATGTTAATCAGCAAGAAAAAAGTACTTCAACAATAAACACTATGCTATTTGGAGGGACGTTTACCAGAAATAACCTTAACTTTTTTCAAAATGGACAAAACTGTGAAAGTAATATGAACGGCATTGTTATTTTAAGTAATAATGAGTTAGGTGACAATCACACATATGTAGATCACAAAAAAGAAAACTGTGAAAGCAACGAGCTTTATAAAGGTATTTATTTAGAAAAATCAAAAGGTGTTTTTAACGGTAAAATTATGGTTAGGCCCGATGCTCAAAAAATAAATGCTTTTCAGGCAAATAATAATTTGCTATTAAGCGAAAATTCATCAATTAATAGCAAGCCACAACTAGAAATTTATGCCGATGATGTAAAATGTAGTCACGGTTGTACTATTGGCCAACTAGATGAAGATGCCTTGTTTTATTTAAGAACACGTGGGATATCAAAAGAAGATGCTAGTGCAATTTTAACTTTCGCTTTCGCAGCTGAAGCTATGGATAAAATATCTATAGAGCCTCTAGGTAAGATGGTAAAGAATTTGATGGAAGATAAATTAGGTGTTAATCTGAGTATCTGATTATGAAAGCTGACTCATTAAAAAATTCTTTTTCTATACTAAATAGCACTATTAACGACAACAAATTAGTTTATTTTGATAATGCAGCTACAACACAAAAACATCAATCTGTTGTTGATGAAATAACAAAATTTTATTTAGAAGAAAACAGTAATATTCATAGGGGGGCTCATTATTTAAGTCAGCTATCAACGAATAAATTTGAAGAAACAAGAGGTGCTATTAAAAGTTTTATTAATGCAAATCACAATCATGAAATTATTTTTACAAAAGGCACTACAGAATCAATTAACCTCCTCTCAAGTTGTTATTCAAAAATCCTTAAGGCTGGAGATGAGATAATTGTTTCAGAAATGGAACACCATTCAAATATGGTTCCCTGGCAAATGTGTTGTGAGGAGTCAGGTGCGAAGCTTAAAATTATTCCAATAAACAATAATGGAGAGCTAGAGTTAGATAAGTTTGAAAAAATTATATCCGAAAAAACAAAACTTGTGGCGATTACTCATGTCTCGAATAGTTTGGGAACAATTAATCCTGTGAAAAAAATAATTGACCTAACCCACAAGCATAAAGCAAAGATTCTTATTGACGGGGCTCAGGCTGCCGCTCACATTAAAATAGATGTTCAAAACCTTGATGCAGACTATTATTGTTTTTCAGCTCATAAGCTTTATGGGCCTACTGGTGTAGGCGTGTTGTATGGAAAGGAAGATTTATTAAATATGCTTCCACCTTATCAAGGCGGGGGAGAAATGATTCAAGAAGTAACCCTGTCCAAAACTACTTATGCTTGTTTACCTCATAAATTTGAAGCAGGCACTCCAAATATTGCTGGAGTAATTGCTTTCAAAAAAGCTATAGAATTCATTAATGAAACTACTGTGGAAAAAATTCATGAACATGAAGATTTTCTGCTAAAACATGCAACCAAAAAAATGCAAGAGATTGAAGGCTTAAAAATTATAGGAACTTCTAATAACAAATCTGCAATTATTTCATTTGTGGTTGATGGGGTACATCACTATGACCTTGGAATTATTTTAGATAAAATGGGGATTGCCATTAGAACTGGACATCACTGTACTCAACCGGTAATGCAAAAATTTGAAATTCCAGGAACATCTAGAATTTCATTTGCCTACTATAATACAATAGAAGAAATAGACCTTTTTTGTAACTGCTTGCTAAAAGCAATAAAAATGTTGTCATAGATGAGGTCAATACAAGAAATAGAAAATGAAATTATAGAGGAATTTTCATTCTTTGATAATTGGATTGACAAGTATGATTATCTAATTGGTCTTGGAAAATCTTTGGAAAAAATAGATGAGTCATTAAAAACTAAAGATAATGTAATCGCAGGTTGTCAATCACAGGTTTGGTTGCATGCAAAAAAAAACGAACAGCTAATTGAATATGTGGCTGACAGCGATGCGATAATGACAAAAGGAATTATTGCGTTGTTAATTCGTGTTCTTTCCAATCAAAATGCTAAAAATATAATTGATGCAAAATTAGATTTTATTCAAAAAATTGGTTTAGACGAACAATTATCTCAAACTCGAGCAAATGGATTAAAATCAATGATAAAGCAAATGAAAATTTATGCTTTAGCCTTTAACAAAATTTAAAATGTCAGATAAAGAAACTAAAAATTTAGGGGAAGAAATAATTAAGGAAATATGTAAAATATATGATCCTGAAATTCCTGTTAACATCTACGAATTAGGGTTAATATATGACGTTAAAATAAGTGATGATAATGATGTGATGATTGAAATGACTCTAACATCACCTAATTGCCCGGTTGCAGAAAGCCTCCCCCTTGAAGTAGAAGAGAAGGTTGGAAAAATAAATGAAATTAACGATGTTAAAGTAAATATTGTTTTTGAGCCCCCGTGGACAAAAGAAATGATGAGTGAAGAAGCAAAATTAGAGTTAGGCATGTTATGAGCACAGAACAAATTGTAAATAAAGTTGCAAAAAGCGGACTTATCAATATAGACCTGTCAGATTTTGGTCCAAAAGAAACTATTATAGAGCTAGACATCAAGCAGTTTTTACATAATGGGTTTATCCTTAAAGAAAAAGATTTTAGGAAAGGATTAAGTGATTTTGATTTTGAATTATATAGAGAAAAAACAACTGCTCTTTATTGTAGTGCTGAGACGGTAATCCCTATGTGGGCTTACATGTTAATTACATCTTATTTAAACTCTGTGGGTTCAAAAGTTTTTTTCGGAAATAAAAAAGAAATTTTTCAATTAATGCTTTTGAAAAACATAGAAAAAATAGATGGAAAAAAATATAAAAATAAAAGAGTGCTTGTAAATGGGTGTAGTAATATTGAGCTAAATGAGAGTTTTTTTATTGCAATTACCAAAAAATTACAAAATGAAGTAATAAGTTTAATGTTTGGAGAAGCTTGCTCTGCTGTTCCAATTTATAAGAAAAAAAAATGAACCCAAGAATACATACGATAAATAAAAATTTAATTCCATTTAGAGAAGAAATAACCAATCACAATTTATACAAACGACTTAAAAACGTAAACGATATTGCTGTTTTAATGGAGCATCATGTTTATGCTGTTTGGGATTTTATGTCATTATTGAAAGCCCTTCAATCTAATTTAACCTGCACATCTTCGCCTTGGAAGCCTGTTGGTGATAGTGCTGTAAGAAGGTTAATTAATAGTATTGTTTTAGAAGAAGAAAGTGATGTTGACGCTGATGGAGTTCCTTCATCTCATTATGAAATGTATTTAGATGCAATGAAACAGTGTGGCGCAAATACAGCTCCTGTTGAAAAATTTGTGTCTCAAGTAACTACAAATCATATACCTTCAGTCAACTCAGGTGTTGATGATTTTTTAAATACAACTTTTAGTGTAATTGATAGCAATGAGCCACATAAAATTGCTTCTGCTTTTACCTTTGGCAGAGAAGATTTAATTCCTGATATGTTTACTGCTATTGTAAATGAATACAATAAAGAAAATAAGCTAGATAAATTTGTGTATTACTTAGAAAGACACATTGAATTAGATGGAGGGGATCATGGCCCATTAGCTCTTGAATTAATTTGTAGTCTATGTGGCGATGATGAACAAAAATGGAAAGAAGTTGAGGAAACAGCAATTTTATGCTTGAAAGCAAGAAAAAAGCTGTGGGACCTAATTCTTGAAAATATTAATTAACTGTTGCCATCATAAGTCTTTGTAGACTTTATCACTAATTGATTTAGTGTGTTCAACTCATTTGCTGTTAAGTCTCTATATTCACCAACTGGCAAATCTAATTTCACATTCATTATTCTAATTCTTTTTAATGAGATAACACGATAATCAAAGTATTCACACATTCTTCTAATTTGTCTATTTAAGCCTTGAGTAAGAACAATTTTAAATGATTTTTTTCCAGTTTGTTTAATAAAACATTTATTGGTAATAACATCTAAAATTGGCACACCACTTCCCATTGATTTGATAAATTCTTTTGTAATGGGTTTGTTTACCTCAACAACATATTCTTTTTCATGCTGGTTATTTGCTCTTAATATTTTATTTACAATATCACCATCGTTAGTTAAAAAAATTAATCCTTCAGACGGTTTATCCAATCGGCCAATTGGAAAGATTCTGGTTGGATAATTAATGTAATCAATTATATTATTTTTCTCTCTTCTGGTGTCGGTTGTACAAACAATTCCAATAGGCTTATTAAAGGCTAGATATATATATTTTTTCTTTTCTGGTTTTTTAACTAGCTTATTATCAACCTTAATTTGTTCTTGTCCGCTAACTTTTTGCCCCATGACTGCTAGCTTTCCATCAATCAAAATTCTTCCTTGTTCAATTAAAGTGTCTGCACGCCTTCTTGAGCAAAACCCTATTTCGCTTAGATACTTATTTATTCTAACTAATTGTTCTTCACTCATATATTCACAAAAATAAACTAAAGTTTATTTATATAGTTTTTAATAAAGCTATTAAAATTGAAGTATCTTTGTTGTTTAAAAATTTATTACCATGAAACATTCTATAATCATACTTTTTACTTTGCTTTTTGGCTTTAAATCTCTTGTTGCTGACGAAGGCATGTGGATGCCAAACCTCATCAAAACTCTAAATGAAAAAGATATGCAAGAAAAGGGGTTACAATTATCTGCTGATGAAATTTACAACATAAACAACTCCTCATTAAAAGATGCTATAGTTGCTCTAAATGGCGGGGGGTGTACTGCGGAAATGATATCGGCTGAAGGCCTGATGCTTACCAATCATCATTGTGTAGATGATCTTGTTCAAAGTCATTCAACTGTTGAAAATAATTATTTGAAAAATGGTTTTTGGGCTATGAGCAAAACTGAAGAATTAAAAAATGAAGGAGTAACCGCAACATTCTTAGTTAGTATTGAAGATGTTACAAATTTGTTTAAAGACAGTTTAAGTTCAGATCTATCTGAGTCTGAAAGAAATCAAATGATTTCAAAAATTTCAAAAAAAATTGTAAAAGAAAAAACTGACAGCACTTCTTATTCAGCAAGAGTCAGATCGTTTTTTGGGGGTAATGATTTTTATCTTGTGACATATCAAACGTATAAAGATGTTAGGCTTGTTGGAGCTCCACCAGCTTCAATTGGAAAATTTGGAGGAGATACTGACAACTGGATGTGGCCAAGACATACTGGAGATTTTGCATTACTAAGAATATACATGGCTCCCGATGGATCGCCAGCAGATTATTCTGTTGATAATGTGCCCTATATACCAAAACACCACTTGCCAATTCAACTAGATGGGGTTGAAAATAATGATTACACAATGATAATGGGCTACCCTGGTAGAACAAATAGATTTTTAACTTCATATGGTGTAAAAGAAGCTCTTGAAACAACTTATCCTGAAATTATTAGAATTAGAACAAAAAAGCTTGAAATCATGAAGGCGGGCATGGACGTTGATGAAAAAACAAAACTTCAGTATGCTTCAAAATATTCAGGAATTTCAAACTATTGGAAATATTATATCGGCCAGTCAAGAGGCTTAAAAAGAATGAGGGTTTATGATAAAAAACTAAAAATTGAAAATCAGTTTGGTGAATGGGTAAGTTCAAGTGAAAGCGCTAGCAAAAGCTACTCCAATGTTTTGCCAATGCTTTCAGACGCCTATGAAAGAAACAAAAAAATTGCTTTTAACAGGACCTACTTAACCGAAGCAATTTTCCAAGGAGCTGAGATTCTTTCATTTTCCTACACTATGAAAAATAGAATTAGCTCACTACCAAAAGGAAAGGAAGAGAGGGCAGAAAAACTAAAACAGCTGAAAAAAATTGCTAAGGATTTTTACAAAGATTATAATGCTGAAATTGATCAAAACCTACTTTCATCTATGTTTGAAATGTACTATTATAACGTTCCTAAATCCCAACACGCTTCTGTTTTTAAAAAGATAGAAAATCAGCTTTTAGGATTAAAAAAATTAGATTTTGAGTTTTATGCAAAAAACCTTTTTAGCCGATCTTATTTTTCATCTGAAGAAAAATGCTTAAAATTTTTAAAAAACCCTTCAAAAGCATTAGTTGAAAGAGACCCTGCTTATGTTGCGTTTAATTCTATTTATGAAAAGTATTTAAATGAGTTATACCCAAGCAGAAAAGAAATACGAGATATAATGAGAAAAGGAAACAGGATGTTTATTGCAGGAGTTAGGGAAATGGATACAGCAAAAACTTTCTATCCTGATGCTAATTCTACCATGAGGGTTACATATGGTCAAGTGGGAGACTACAATCCTGAGGAGGCTGTTCATTACAATTATTACACAACGCTTAGTGGGGTAATAGATAAAGAAGACCCGACAAATGACGAATTTATCGTCCCTGAAAAACTAAAAGAGCTTGAAAAAAACAAAGATTATGGGAAATATGCAGATAAAGATGGAACGCTAAGGGTAAACTTCATTTCTAATAACGACATAACAGGAGGAAATTCAGGATCGCCTGTAATAAATGCATTTGGAGAGATTATTGGTACTGCTTTTGATGGGAATTGGGAAGCAATGAGTGGTGATATTGCATTTGAATCAGAAATTCAAAGAACTATTTCTGTTGATATAAGATATATTCTTTTTGTAATTGATAAATATGCAAATGCAGGTTATCTAATTGATGAAATGACCTTAGCTCCTAGCAGAAAAAATAACGTTGAGAGTTTAGAAAATTAATAAGCTCTTGACTTATCTCCTTCAACATAATTAATGAAGGCTTTTGTAACTACTTTATTGCCTCCTGGAGTAGGGTAATCACCAGTAAAATACCAATCTCCTGTATGATTTGGGCATGATATATGAAGGTCTTCAATGCTTTGGTATATAATTTCCACCTCAGCATTTACACTCTCTGGGGTTAAAATTTTACTAATTTTAGTTGAAATCTGCTCTGGAGAAAATGGGCTATAGATTTCTTTAACATAATTTTTCATGTCTTCTTTTGCAAAAGCCATTTGCTCTTTACACTTATTGTAAACATTATCTATCACGCCTTGCATGTTGTTTTCTTTTAGTAATTCTATTGCGGCTTGAAAAGCAACAAAATCACCCAGTATTGCCATGTCTATTCCATAACAATCAGGATATCTAATTTGAGGCGCAGAAGAAACCACTACAATTTTTTTAGGGCCTAATCTGTCTAAAATTCTTAGAATTGAATGTTTTAATGTTGTTCCTCTAACAATACTATCATCAATCATTACTAAATTATCTGTTGATAGCACTTTTCCATATGTTATATCATAAACATGAGCAACCAAATCATCTCGGTTAACATCTGAAGTGATAAAGGTTCTCAGTTTTGCATCTTTAATTGCAATTTTTTCAGCTCTTGGACTGATATCCATTATTTTATTTATCTCATCAACTGATGGATTATTTCCAAGGGATTTTAATTTTTCTGACTTAACAAGATTTAAATAATTTGACGCCTCTTGAACCATGCCAAAATAAGAAACCTCTGCAGTATTGGGAATATATGAGAAAACAGTATTCCTTAAATCCTTATTAATAGCATCTAAAACTTTGTTGAATATTTGTCTGCCCAAATTCAATCTTTCGTTATATATGTCTTTATCATTTCCTCTTGAAAAATATATTCTTTCAAAAGAACACGCTTTTCTCTCTTGTTGTTTAAGCACTTCTTTTTGTGATATTTTTCCATCCTTTTTTACAATTAGTGCATGCCCTCTTTTTATTTCTTGAACTTTATCTTGAGCTACATTAAAGGCTGTTTGAATAACTGGCCTTTCAGACGCCACAACTACCACCTCGTCATCACTATAAAAGTATGCAGGCCTTATTCCATTTGGGTCTCTCAAAGCAAAAGAATCTCCATGCCCAAGTAAACCACACATAACATATCCTCCGTCCCAATGTTTAGATGAGTTTGATAAAATATTCTGAATGTCAATTTCTTCTTCTATTTTTTTTGAAATCTCTTGCTTAGTAAAGTTTTGTTTGTGTTTTTGATATATATTAATGTTTTCCTCATCTAAAAAATGCCCTATCTTTTCAATTATTGTTATTGTATCCGATTTTTCTTTTGGATGTTGGCCTAAATCTGTTAGCTGACCAAACAATTCGTCAACATTAGTCATGTTGAAATTTCCTGCTAACGCTAAATTTCGGGTTTTCCAATTATTTTGTCTTAAAAAAGGATGGCATTGTTCTATACTGTTACCCCCATATGTTCCGTATCTTAAATGGCCTAAAAACAACTCACCTGTAAAAGGCATGTTGTTTTTTAACCAATCAATATCGTTTAATTTATCCGGGTCGCTTTCCTCAAGATCTATAAATCTTTGATTAATTTGAGCAAACAGATCTTGTATAGGATTGTCCGTTGTTGATCTTTTGCGGCTAATGTATCTTTTGCCGGCTGGCGTATCAAGTTTAATATTTGCCATCCCCGCTCCATCTTGACCTCTGTTTCTTTGTTTTTCCATGAGCAGATACATCTTTTTTAATCCATAAAAAGATGTGCCGTACTTTTGCTTGTAAAATTCGAGAGGTTTGAGTAGTCTTAACATTGCTACCCCACATTCATGCTTTAAAGCATCACTCATAGATTATTTTTTGAAATACAAATGTATTAATTATTGCATTATAAGCTTTGATAATTCTTGAATTCCGGGGTTAGTATATATTTTAGAGTCAATAATAAAAGTCGGTATGATTCTTTTACCTCCATTAACACTCATAACATATTCTGCGGCATTTGAATCTTTTGTAATATCAATAAGCTCATATTCAACCAATTGATCATCTAAATATTTTTTGGCAACTCTACAATCAGAACACCAATCAGCACTATACATTTTAATTCTCATATAACTTAAATATAAATTTTTTTTCGTTTTGTAAAATTGTGCACAAACTACAGTGTGACAAATAAGTAAATGTGTAGTTCTCAGTAATTTTAAAACAAGCATCTTCAGTCTTAAATACCCCTCTGCACTCTAGCTCTCCTTTTGGAGAAAATCTACTTATCTCATAATTTTCATCCTTTTTTTCAATATAAAACCAAGACCCTGCGCCGATACCCCCAAGCCATTGAGCTTTTTCAGGAATATTTTTCAATTTGTTTGGTGGTGAAAAACTCATGATCTTTCAATGCTTTTAAAATATGATTCAAGCCAATTTCTTTTTATTTCCTCAAATTTGTTTTCTGTTATCTTATAAAAATTTGCATTAGCTATTCCAACATTTCTCTTTGGAGAAGGTGAGATACAAATTGGAAATTTCAGTCTTGCATTTTTTAAGTATGTTGGGCTTGAGCTCCTCATAACCGACGCGACAAACCTTGAGCAGTTTGTTCCATTATATACAAAGGGGCCGTATGGAATTAAGCCTCTGTTCTGAATTTTTTTAGCATACTCATATGCCCTAGAATATGATACGTCATTTAAAACTGATGCATATAAGGTTCCCTCCCCGTGAAAACTCTCATTACTTTTTATTTCTAAAAGTATTTCTTTGAGGTTGTTGATTTTATTTTTTTCAATTTTAGCATTTGTCTTAATTGCAACATCTCTATCTGTTTCAACATCTCTCACTCGACCAAAATCTTTAGGGGCGTGATATCTGCCAAAATCAAAATATCGAAGTTTGCCCGAAACACTATCTACTAAGGCTAGTGCAGAATGCCCAACCCTATATTTTTTGTTTCTTGCAAAAAAAATATCATACCATGAGCCACAAGCAGAAACCATTCCTTCTGGCCAAGCTAGAGCAATAATAAAATCTGTTTGCATATAGCTAATATAGCTAGTTTTTATTTAATTGATTTTTTTAATTTGACTGTCAAAATCTTTAGAAAACTTTTCTAGTAAACAGAAAAAATTGTCTATGTCTTGTTTTGTGTTTTGAGAGTTTATTGTAACAAGCCTTACGAAGCACTTATCATTAAAATTACCATGCCCTACCATTAATACATTGTTTTCGTATAACTTTTTACACAAATCCATTGGCTCATAATTCTTATAATTAAAACATATTGATAATGAATCTTTAAAACTATACAAAGTATAATCTTTATTATTATTTATATATTCTCTTGCGTGATGTGCTAAATCAAATTCATGCTCTACCATTTTTTTTAATCCATTAGTTCCAATGGCTTTCCACAAAACCCAAAATTTTAAAGCATTATTTCTTCTTCCACACTCAAATGAAGTTTGTCCTAAGTTATAGTTATTATCGTGAGTTTGATAAAGGTATGAGGCTTTATTGCTGAATGATTTTTCTAGAGCAGAACCTTCATTAACAACTAGAACAGATGTGCTTAAAGGAACGCCCAATGTCTTGTGAGCGTTAAAACAAAATGAATCTGAATTTTCAACTCCTTTTAAAAGGTGAAAATATTTATTTGAGAACAAGACAGATCCGCCAAACGCCCCATCTACATGAAGCCAAATGTCATATTTTTTTGACACTTTTGATATATCCTCAATATTATCAAATGCACATAGCACTGTTGTTCCAGATGTTGCGTTTATATAAAAAGGAATCAGGCCCTCTTGCAAATCTGATTTTATTTGATTTTCAAGACAATCAACGTCCATTTGGCCAAATTCATTGCACTGAATATATCTTACATTGCCTTTGCCTAATCCACAAAAAGAAGCGTTTTTAGAAATTGAATAGTGTGATATTTCAGAAGAATAAGCAACAAAATCGTGCTTAAACCCTTTTTCAATAATCTGACTTTTTTTAGTGTCTCTTGCAATTACCATAGACATAAAGTTGCTCATTGACCCTCCTGTTGGAAAAGTTCCAGAGGCATTATTAGAATATCCTATTATGTCACATACTTTTTTAATTATTTCTTTTTCAACGGCAACTTGTGGTCCTGCTATTTTGTATGTTGCCATAGAATTATTAAGCATAACAGCTAACAAATCTCCCAAAACCCCCTTACTATGTCTTCCTCCAAAAAGCTGATTAAAAAAAAGCTTAGATGATGATTTAGGAGTAGAAAGAATAAGTTTTTTTAAGTTTTTTTTAAATTCCTCTTCAACAGAAGGATTATCATGTAAACTTAAATCCAAATCTTTCAATAAATTTTCAGGATTGATATAATTTGCAACAGGACTATCTAACTCATCTTGTAGAAACAAATCTGCAATTTGATTGAATAAATCTAAATCTTCTCTAATATTGTTAGGGTCTTGCATAATTATTTTCGAAAGACAAAATTAGAAAACCATATCTAATTTATAGACATAAGAAGTCCGAATTATCACTTTTTAAATTATTTAATTTAAACCTTTAATATCGATAGGAATAGTAGCGTATTTACTCTAATAAATATTGCTTATCTTTGTAAATTATAGATTATTACAATGTTGAGGTACTGTCTAATTTCTGTTTTTCTTGCTTTTTTGCACTCTAACCTTTTGGGTCAGATTGTGATAAATGAATTTTCTGCATCAAATTTTGATAGCCATCAGGATAACTATGGTGAATACGAAGATTGGATTGAGCTTTACAACACATCTAATTCTGATGTTGATCTAAACGGATGGTATCTTACTGATAAGCCTAACAACCTAACAAAGTGGCAATTTCCAAGCTCTTTTATTGTAAGCGCAAATAGTGTTGCAATAATTTATTGTTCTGGTCTAGATGAAATAAATGGGGGTGTTGCTCATAGTAATTTTAAAATAACACAAACAAAATTTAATGAAGTTTTTGTGTTGTCTGACGCAAGCGGAAGTGTCGTTGATTCCATTTCTGTTGTGCCTGCGCAAAAGTCTCACTCTAGAGGAAGAGATGTAAATGGAGGTTCTACATGGTCTCTTTTTACCACCGCAACTCCAAATGCAAACAACACCGGGGCAATGCTTGAATACGCACCAATGCCCTCTTTTTCTCAAACATCTGGGTACTACAGTGGTCCGTTTGATCTTACACTTTCTTCAACAGACCCAAACGCATTAATTTACTATACAACGGATGGAAGCAGGCCTGATAATTCAGCTAGTCTTTACACTGGCCCATTTAATATTTCATCAACTTCTGTTATAAAAGCTGTGGCTTATAGCACTAACGGAAGTGTTCCGCCTAGCTTTATTGATTACCACACATTTTTTATAAATGATACTCATACAATTCCAATCTTATCAGTTTCAGGAGATAGTGTTGCAATATTAATTGAAGATGGTTTACAAACAATTGGAAGTTGGTGGAACGGAGTGCCTCATGAACCTCAAGGAACAATTGAATGGTTTGATAAAAACGGGGTTTTACTTGACAAAGGAACGGGTGAGTTTAACAAGCATGGAAATGATTCTTGGGCTTATGATCAAAGAGGTTTTGACTATGTAATGAGAGATCAATTTGGTTACAACCACGCGCTACAAGACAAAGTTTTTGACACAAAAAGTAGAGATAAATTTCAAAGAGTTATAGTAAAAGCAGCTGCAAACGATAATTATCCTTTTTCATTTGGCAGTAGTGGCGCTCACATCAGAGATGCCTACATACAACACTTATCACAGCTTGCCGACCTTCGCTTAGATGAAAGATCAACTAAATCATGTATATTATATTTAAATGGCCAGTACTGGGGTGTTTATGAAATGAGAGAAAAAGTAGATGACCATGACTTTACAGATTATTATTACGACCAAGACAAAAACAATCTTCAGTTTTTAAAAACATGGGGTGGAACATGGATTGAATATGGAGGGCCTCAAGCACAAACCGATTGGGATAACCTAAAAAATTTCATTACAACAAATTCAATGGCCAATCAGGCTAACTACCAAACTGTAAAAAGCCAATATAACACTGGTAGTATTATTGATTACTTTTTACTGAACTCATATGTGGTTTGTGGGGATTGGTTAAATTGGAACACTGCATGGTGGAGAGGGATGGATACTGCTGGAGAAAAAAAGAAATGGCGTTACACTTTATGGGACATGGACAACACTTTTGACCATGGTACAAATTATACTGGAGTTCCAACAATGTCAGTAAATGCAGATCCGTGTGACCCAAGTAGCTTAAGTGACCCTGGAGGCCAGGGACACGTGCCTATTTGGAATGAGCTTTTAAACAACTCTGATTTTTTTGATGATTATCTTAACAGATGGCAAGATTTAGCTAATGGTTATTTGTCCTGCGACACAATGATTTCAATTTTAGACAGTATGATTGCTGTTATAGATCCTGAGATGCCAAGGCAAATTGCTAAATGGGGTGGAACATACACTGAATGGCAATCCAATGTACAAGATGTTAGAGATTTTATTAATGCTAGATGTAGTATTATGAATGCAGGATTTGGCCCATGTTATCCTGCTCTTTCAGGCCCTCATAACATTACCGTTCAAATTCTTGGTATTGGTGAAGTAGAAATGAGTGATGGGAATATAATTAATCAAACAAATACAGGTTGGACAGATCAAAGATACGGAGGGGTTAACCTTCCTTTTGAAGTGAAAAGCGGGACTTTCCAAAACTGGGAAGTGCTTCCCTCAGGTACATATGTCTATGATCCTTTAGTGGACACATTGGTTTTGGATTTACAAGGAGACGTTACTGTTATTGCAAACTTTATTCCCCCTGTTGAAACCAGAGATGTTACGTTTAAAATTAACCCACCCGGAACAATTTCAGATATTAGTGTAGATGGAAATGTCCTTGGGGCAAATCCAACAACAGTTAATTATGTTTTAGGTGACACGGTTAGTGTATCACCAATTATTGATCCTTTATATGGTTTTAGTAGCTGGTCTAGTGATAGTTGTTTTATAATGCCGCAAAACACAAGTGAAAATATTTCTTTTTATGCAAATCATCATGATACAATTACGCTAAACCTTTACCTGCTCCCAACAATAACTGCGTTTATATCAGGAAATGACACAATTTGCTCAAACAAACAGAGCCCTGCAAATGTAAGCGTTGCCTTTACCGGCATCGCACCATACACATTCTCATATTCAATAAATGGTGTTGCCCAACAACAAATTACTACAATGGATAATCCATATATAATTTCAACTAGAGATGAGGGGGTTTATGATTTATTAAGCTTCTCTGATGCCGTAGAGCAAGGTAATTTAAGTGGGCAAGGATTTGTTACAATTTCAAACGCTCCTGTTGCTGATTTTCAATTAAACCCAAATGAAACCAGTATTCTTTACACAACAATCGAAATGATTGATAAATCTTCTGAAAGCGTAATTAGTTGGGACTGGGATTTTGGTGATAATATTGGCTACAGCCTTGCTCAAAACCCAAAATACACTTATCCTGAATCAGTTGCTCAATATCAAATTTCATTAAGGGTAGCTGATGCCAACGGCTGTGCAGATTCGACATATAGGATTCTAAGCATAACTGACGATCACTGGATTTATATTCCAAACTCATTCTCTCCAAACTCTGATGCCATCAATGACCTTTTTTATATTAGCTATCACGGCATAAGGGAAAGTAGTTTTACGATTAATATTTATAATAGATCAAATGAAGTTGTTTATTCAACAAAAAACATTTTTGATTTATCAATCGATAATGGATGGGATGGAACTCATCAATCTAAAGGTTTCAAACTTCCTTTTGGCACATATATCTACGAAGTTTCCTACCAAGATATCGAAGGGTGGAAGTATTTTAAACAAGGTGGTATAAACATAATTAGGTAATCATGGGTTTGGGCAGATGTGTGACAAAACTAGTTACTTGTTTTTTTCTTTTACTAATTTCCAACTCTGTGTCAAGCCAAACTTTATTTGATTATGACCCTCAAGTTTTATATGACACACCAGGAGGTATATATGAAAAAGATTCTCTAAGAACTTTATATATAAACTTTCACGACCCCAACTACCATAATGTTTTACAAACAACTTTTTTTACAAATCCATCATAT
>Ga0208763_1000105_pt1 | contig 18917 bp, 19 predicted proteins | sample ETNtaG_20_FD_185756 | JGI IMG/M metagenome (GOLD analysis project Ga0208763, IMG submission 185756) | Marine microbial and viral communities from oxygen minimum zone, Eastern Pacific Ocean - ETNP201306PF45B (SPAdes) (version 2) | ecosystem: Environmental > Aquatic > Marine > Oceanic ... | reverse complement strand
GAAATTGCTGAGATGACTAACATACCGGGGAAGATAACGTCACCTAGACCCATGAATAAGGCATCTCGACTCTTCTTTTTCGGTTTCTTATCCTCCCACCAATCATCTAGTTCTGCTTCCATTACTTCTGTAGGTGGAGGTGGTGAATCTTGCATAATGTCTCCTTCTTGTTCTAGGAAAGAGTATCCCTTTTCTTTTGGAGCCACGAGTAAAACAGGCAGTTTGAGTCCGATCATCGTATCTGCAAGTTCAAGCATATGCTTGCTTTTGTGAACAGCCCAATAATCGTAAATCGCGGCTAGAACCATGAAAATTATGACGAGTGTTGGAACGAATGAGATTCCAATCATCACGATTACTCCCGAACCGACCATTACTCCAACTGAATTCACTACCCACCATTCTGGATAGCGATATAGTGTGACCATACTTCCAATGGTTATGACTAGCGCGGATAATCCGACAGAAGCAGTCGTAGCGAATCCAAGAATGTATAGAATTAGCAAAGTAAATGGTTGGATTGCATAGAATAGGCTCAGTCCAAGGGCAAGCATAACTATTCCCTTGATGAGGTAATCCAATCCCTTTCTTGCCAACCAAATAATGGCGACAGTAAAAATTCCAATGAGCAATAATTGAAGCAAAATGAAACTTGATTGCGTAGTACCTTCATCGCCATATGCTCTTGCTTCCGGGATATCGTATAATGGTTGGATGAAAATACCGATTCCGATGGTCACGATAAACATCCCAGCCATACCAGCCATCGATTCCCATTGGTCCTTCATCATCGAAAGGACACTCTCACTTCGCTCGGACACAGTCTCCCCCAAGTTCAAGTTCCATATCACCTTGACCCGTATCTGCGCCTACTAGCGAGTCGGGGGATGTGGAACAATGGAAGACCGAGAATGGCTCATTGATAGGCGATTTGCCGGTATGAATCTCGGTCTGCAGAGGGTTGAGTTACTATTGCAAAAGTTAGGTAATCCGCATATGGATTTCCCATCGGTTCATGTTGCTGGAACCAATGGAAAAGGAACTCTCTGCAGTTTTCTTTCAAGCGCTGCAGCAAATAGCGGACTGAAAGTAGGTCTATTCACAACCCCTCATTTGGTAGTTATTGAGGAAAGAGTTAGGATTGATGGTGAGGTAATAGATTCCAAGACATTCGATAATCATCTTTCTAGAATCAGGGCTGCAGCTAGAGAAGTTGGGAAGGAGTTGGGAGAAGAACCTACATTTTACGAATGTACGTTTGCTATAGCCATGCTTGCTTTTTCAAAAGCCGGAATTGATCGAGGGATTATCGAAACCGGTCTTGGAGGAGAAGGAGATGCGACTTGCTTGGTTGACGCAGATCTATGTGTAATCACTACAATAGGATTAGACCATACAGAAATTCTTGGAAACACGCGCGAAGAAATCGCCCGTGCTAAAGCAGGAATCCATAGAGAAGGTGTTCCGATGGTGGCTTATCATCCCGGAGAAGATTCTGTTTTGGCAGCAATTGCAGAAGTCGCAGGAGATGATCTCTATGTTCATGAGGGTTCGAGATCGATCGTTGATTATTGGGAAGATTGGTATATTTTCTCAGATTATCTAGCGACATCATTTGGTTGGGAGGCTCCAAGCAGGGAAATAAATTGGCCGGGGCGTTCACCAAACTGGCCTCCATCTGAATTATTTGAATCAAGAATTTCAGTAAGCGCAGCGCATAATTCAGATGGTTTCAATGCAGATTTAATGGCTATCAATGAACCAACAATTCTACTTATTGGAGTAACAAAAAAGGCAGATCTAAATCAAGCACTTGGAGAGAATATTCGTAATTATTGGCATATGGATAATTTACGTCACATAATCGTCACTGAACCAACCACGGGAAGGAATCCGGCGGTAGATGCTGAGGACTTAGCCAAGGTAATTTTTGCAAATAGAAAGGACGAACCAATTATTGAAAGAAACCCAGTCAAAGCGCTAGAAATTGCAGAGATTATGGCCACAGAAGAAGATTACAAAATCTCCGTTATGGGTAGTGTCTATTTAGTTGGAGATTTGCTTAGATTTACAGTCGAAAGAAGTGGTGGAAATCTCTGGGAACACCTTAGGGTACATTGAATATCAAAAGGGATGACCCACTTCGAGGGGTAAGTATGACGTCCAAGGCAGATGACAAGGTCGAATTAATTGTCAAGGTTGAGTCGAAAGACACGAGTTCGAAAGTTATCCTAATTATGTTGATTATTGTACTCGTTGGATTAGTAATTGCAGTAATGATGCAGGGAGGTCCGGATGCACTTCTTTCAGGAAATGATCAAAGTGGAGTTGGAAATTGTGGAGATGGTATAGACAATGATAACGGCGGTCAAGCCGACCGGGACGATCCTGATTGTTATTCAAATCCAGAAATTTGGGAAGGCTATGATTCAAGCAGGTCCGAGGCAAACCGAGATAACGACCCTCCAGGTGGACGGCCCTGAGGTGAAATCATGAGTGGAAAATGGGACGCACGTTTCTTAGACCTTGCAAAGCACATTTCAGATTGGTCAAAGGACCCATCAACCAAGGTTGGTTGTGTGGTTGTTGGTGAAGATAGGGAAATCCGCTCAACTGGATTTAATGGATTTCCCAGAGGAATTGAAGATAATTCCGAGAGGCTAAACGATCGCGAACAAAAGTACCCCATGATTTGTCACGCTGAAGAAAATGCCATCATGCATGCAGCAAGAATCGGTATCTCTCTGAAAGACTGTGTTGCATATGTTACATGGCCTCCATGCTCAAGATGTGCTAGATCTCTGATACAAGCAGGGGTCAGAGAAGTGGTATTTCCTGCGGATTGTGAGATACCAGAGCGATGGGAATCAGACTTTGCGATTGCTACCGGTATGTTCAATGAATCAGGTGTAACCTATCGTTCAGCCTGATTACTCTGAAAGCATTGTCCAAAGTTCTTCTAGGTCAGAGTACAACTCTTCAAGGGTTCCATCATTGACCAAAATTAAGTCTGCTAAGGCTGCAGTTGCATTGAGTGCCTGTCCAGACTCATCTTTCGCGACAGCTTCCTTCTCTTCATTTGCAAAGAATGTCTCTTTGTCAGAAATATCTCCGGTTCTTGCACGCGATTGAGCTCTCTCCCAGCGTGCATCCATCCCGGCTCTAACCTCAATTAAAATGAAATCCTCACGCTCACGCAACGCTTCGACTTCACCAGGTGTCCTAATCGAATCGATAACCGCATTTTTCCCATCTAATCTCTCAATCAGCATTTCTGCAAGAATACCAGGTCCGCCCAATCGACGTAATTCATTTCCTCCATTGATTAAATTCTCACGTGACTCTTCGATTCCGTTCTGTTTGAGATGAGAACGTATAGAATCAGAGCATGATTCACTTGCCAACCCCTTGGATACAAGAAAGTCAACTACGGTTGATTTACCCGAGGCATAGCGTCCGGTCAGTCCTATCAGCATATGTCTCGGAATGGTTGGCATTCAATATCGCTTTCTAACTCCAATAACGCCTAGTCTTTGCATATTGCAGTTCTGCATTATGGATAGATCGCAACAAAGCCACCCTATTTCCTCGAGATAGACCTCTCAATAATCTGGTAGCAGTTTCTTCTCCAACACCTCTTCCCATCAAGGCTAAAATTGCATCATGGCCATGAGTTTGAATCAATTCGGCATTCTTTTGCATTCTGCCTCTATCCTTCTCATCATTACTTGTAATCCATGTGATTAGCATCGATTCCATACGTTCAGGAGCACATGCACGCATCCTACCCCCGCACTTCGAGCATGGTTCTATTCGATTATCCATCCGACCTACTCTACTTCGGCTTTTATCCTTACAATTGAGACAAATTAATACCGCTCTTTCCGCTAATAGACGGGTTTCTAATCTATCTCGCAATTGTTCGTCTGACCAGGCAGGTAACAACAAGTCACGTTCTGATTTTGGAGACAAACCGAGTGGACCAGAGGGTGTATGAATAATCTCAACCCTACCTTGCTGAATATCTCTAATCAAATCCATTGTTCCTTCTATATCCATTCTTTCATGGAATAACTTTGACAGCGCTTCTTCGACTACTGGAGTCCCACGATAACGTTGCATCAAACCCTGCATATTGACTCGACGCGGGTCGGCAGCCTTCTGTAAAACACCCATTTTTCTTGCAACTTGGACCATCCTCCAGCGCAATGCTCTGCCATTCGGAATTGTCATTCTAAGCACTGTTTCAAGCGCATCTGGAGAAGTTGTAGTCAACCATTCAATTACATGTGCAGGAGTAGTTCCCGGTACTTGGAATGCAATTCTATATGGGTCGATGAGCGTAGTTCCCATCTTACCCTCTCTCATCGACCCCATAGCTTGAATGAAGTGTGCAAGAGTTTCATTTATTCTGCTCCCTCGACAGGTGTTTAACACCACGGTTTTGTCTCTATTTTCAAGAGTAATTATATTGTCAGTTGGTAGATTTTCAGTCGCATCGATATGTTCTGCTACCGCGGTCAAGAAATCTGCCCGCGCCTCATCTGATAGTGGATAATCAGAGTAATCAATGTCTCCAGGAATCGCTTCCATAGCGCCTATGGCGCAAGCAGCGCTTCTTCGTAATCTGCCAACTTCCAATGCTACTTTTTCCGGCACAGGAGGTAACTCTCCTGCCCATACAGGTGCTTCTCCAGTATCTTTCACAGGAGCTACCAACAATTCGCTCTGTTCAGGGTCAGCATCAACAATCATCCATGTTCTACCCGCCATAACGAATCTTCTTGGCCTTCCAGCATCATCTTCTCCAGTATCATTTAGCGAAAGGACAAATGCTTCGTCAACTGAACCTAGGCTACGGCGGGTTACTGCGTCACGAACTCGATAAGAAATTTCATCAGGTATCATTGAGATATGTTGGGTACGATTTCTTCCTAATTTTCCAGCCGGTGAAAACCAACCAGCAGTAAGTGACTCCGGTAGATGTTTGATCATCGATTTCCGCCATTTGGTTTTCTGTGCCTCTTCATACTCCTGTTCCCAAGGGGGTCTTTCTTCTGGTACAATTTCATCAGGAATTGCCTCAGAATTAGCTTTCTCTGCCAATCCTTGCCATAATTTTGGATGCCAGATAGTTGGATCTGAATGTCGAGGTTCCTCGACTAATCGAAGAAGCCACCTATCGTCAAGAACTCGTAATACCGCAATAGTGTCAGCTTCTGACCAATCTGGAAAAATAGTTGATTTTTTCAGTAATTCAGTCGCCATTTCGATAGGAACAACTCCTCTTTCTGCGGCCATTTGAAGGAATTGATTAGCAGCAACAATGGCCGGATTATATCTCCATTCTACACCCTCTAATTCACCGGCCATGGCACGTCTTGCAATCACTGCACATTCAGCGATATCATCAATTTCCCAAGCTAAAACATCTCCTCTCCCCGTTCCTCCGAGGTGATGCTCAGCTCGCCCAACACGTTGCAACATCCTATCTACAGCCCTTGGGCTGTTCAATTGGTGAACTCTACGAATACTACCAATATCAATACCTAATTCAAGGCTCGAAGTACAAATTAGACCGTGTAATTCACCTGCTCTAAGTGCCTCTTCCATTTCTTGCCGGGTTTCAGCTGCTAAACTTCCATGGTGAACACCAACTTTAATCTCGGGAACGATTGAAGACAGCCTTTGAGCAACTGTTTCAGCAGCAGATCTAGAGTTAACGAATACTAAGGAAGGAGAGTCTTCTATTAGTGTGTGAGCGAGATAGCGAAATGCGGCAATGGACTTGGGAGAAATAGCCCATTCGCCCGCCAATAAATCATCTTCTGCGGTTGGAGTTTCTCGGTGAACGGTAACCTTGGTAGTTCTTGGTGCTGGGCCAAAAATCGGTTCACCTGTAACCGACATCCATTTTGCAACTTCATTTGGGTTGCCAACAGTTGCAGATAATCCGACTCTTTGGAACTCCCCCTTCACTCCACTCAACGCTGAAATTCTTTCAAGTCCTACCAGAAGTTGTGCTCCTCTCTCACTTGCTGCCATATCATGAACCTCATCTAAAATTACAGCCTTTACTCCAGCCAAATGCTCTCTCAATCGGCTTCCCAATAACATAATTTGAGCGGTTTCTGGAGTAGTGACTAGCAAATTAGGCGGATTCTTTGATTGCTTAGTTCTCTCTTTTTGACTAGTATCTCCATGACGGAGTCCGACACTTATCCCGAGTGGCTTGAGTAAACTCTCCAATCTTCGATCAATATCTCTATTCAATGCTCTAAGCGGAGTTATGTAGAGTATTGAGAGCGAATCCCATCCTTCACTCAAAGCTCTCGATGCAATTGGTAATATTGCAGCCTCAGTTTTTCCACTACCAGTGGGGGCAACTAAGATTCTATGCTTTCCAGTAACCAAATCCGCTGTTGCAGCCTCTTGCACTGGAGTCAATTTCCAGCCGCGCTGCTCGACTAATTCCCGCACAAGCGGATGAAGTAGTTCGAGAGCCTTGGTAGACATACAGTCAATGGTAAAGCCGAACCAACATGAACCGATTGGTTCTGAGGCTCTTTTCTTTTTTCTACGATTATGGATGGGCTGGAATCTCGTCTGACCAGTGTTCCATTTTATTGAGTGTAACTGTTACATTTGTTACTTCACCTTGTTCCCAATAATCAACTGCAATGAAAGTTGGTCTATTCCCAACTTCCTGCCAACATTGTAGAGCTCTGTTCAATAGAGTATCATATTCGTTTACCTCGGCTGCTTTATTGGCATCCGCTAGACCAAAGGTGCTCAACCAGTTATTCAAATGCCACACCGGTTGATTTGGGTCGCCTCTTCCTAGATTGCAACTCATCTCCTCTTGCTCAGATTCACCATAAGGAGTATCCCAAGTATGTTTCCAAGCCGGTAATAACTTGCTATAATTTTCTGAATATTCCATTTCAATAAAAATCACCACGTCCAGTCTCGCAAGAGACATATCACCTAATGATGGCCATGGAGTGCCTAATTGATGAATATAGGATCTTTCCAATATGCCGGTTTCATTCAAGACATATTCCAAGTGGTCGCCTGGAATCCTATGATTCTGAATTAGAAGACTAACCACATCTCCACTGCTGTTGTTATGTAGGGAATTAAGTGTACTTAACCAGGAGAATGCATCCACACTTCCAAATGCACAAGGAGGGACTGTAGCCAAACCTAGCGCATGACAAAACACTACATCATCTGGACTATTTTGTAATTCAGAGGGATGATATGGATCCAACATAAATGCTCTAATTCCATCATCCCATTGACTTTCCAACCCTGTTAGGTGATTTATTCCTGCTATTATTCCATCTTCTGGAGTAGAGAATGAATTGTGAGTCTCAGGAAAGGTGAAATCATCATACGTTCTTAGGCAATATTCACCCTTTCCATGACAGGTAATTTTGCTGTTCCAATCTCTCGGGTCAAATCCTCTTTCTTCTTCCCATTCATTTGGTAAACCATCCCCATCCATATCTAAATCTAAGACATTACATAGGCCATCATTATCAATATCCGATGGTATTGATGTATTATTTCGAGGGTCACTTTCACAGTTTAACTCTACAGTATTATTGAATCCGTCTCCATCAATATCATCGTCTTCCTCGTCTTCAATTCCATCATTATCCATATCTGGAGGTGATGGTGAATAACAACCAGAAATAAACAAACTAAATCCTATAAGGACCGTAACCAAAGCACGATTCATAGGTCTACCTAGATTACTTTCAAACATGAATCCATTGGAACATCACGCGATAAGGGACATAATCGATGGGTGTGACCGAACAGACGATGGCAGGGCCGTTCAAGAGGATGAAGACCATCTCTAGGAGATGGTGGATGGGTCAGAAGGACAACCATTTCCGCATAGTGACTTCATTGACAATTCTGTCTGTAGCGGCAACTATTTGGGGAATTCTATTCTTGTTTGTTTTGGGTGGAACCACCGATCAATCGAAAGAAATGTGGGTCTCCTGGAGTTGGTTAGGACTTATTTTAGGAGGAGTTGGAGCATTTTGGTTGGTTCCAGAATTTTTGGTTTATCTTAGTCAAAAAGCAGCCTTGGATGAGATACTTTTGCTTGATTCACGTCCAGAAGTTCTCAGAAGGCGAAAAGAAGCTGAAGAAGCAGCAGATATGCTTGGTCCTGGATATCAAGCGCATCTCGTCCGATTGTACAATGAATTAGGGATAAAGGTCAGTTCAAGATTTAAACATATCAAACTAACAGAAATAGTTCCAACAGAATATGATTCAGATTCATCTAAGGAACAGGCCGATGAATTATCAGAGCCATGGGATGAAATTAGAATAGATTCAGAACCAAGTGCGGCTGTTAATTTCCTAAAGACTTGGTTAAACACCAGAAACTCACGCCTATCTCAAATACTTCCCCGAGCAAAAATTCTAACTCAAAAAGAGGCGAATTGGGTAATCATAGGATTTAGTTTACTGAGTTCAGTGATGTTACTCTACAACATGATTTTCGGACTAGCAACTGGAGATAATGATGGTGCTAGAGAATATTCTGTTGACCTAACTCTAATGCTTGCCGGCGACGACTCAATTCACTCCTTAGCCCCTCATTTCGATGGAGTCAGTATCCTCCTTACGATAACATCTCTAACCTTATTATTCCTTACAACTCAAACAAAAGAATTTAGTTCACCGCCAAGGAAATCTAAAACCAACTTCGAAGAGGAGGAGTAATCTTGGATATTGATGTAATCAAGAGAGAAGCAACCTTAGCCATTGGTTTGGTAATTTTACTCTTAGGTTCAATGACTATTGCAACAGGCTCCTATCCTCCAATGGTCGTTGTTGAGTCTGGTTCAATGATGCATGATCCAGAAAACGGTTCTGTTGGTGCTATTGACCCCGGTGATTTGGTGTTGGTAATGTCGCCCGATAGACATCAGGTAATCACGTTTGCAGAAGCAACTCAAGAGGGAGGTGAACATTATGGATACGAAACCCATGGTATGCCGGGGGATGTCATCATTTTCAGAAAGAATGGCGGTTCCGACACTCCAGTCATTCACAGGGCTCTACTGAAAGCCGAGAGAAATGAATCAGGGGGATGGGACGTACCAGGAACTGACATTAGTGGCGTAAATTCAATTACTTTAGAATTGGATTATGATTGCTTTCATGGAAACTCAAAACTGACAATCCGTGATTGGGAACCCCAACATGAAGGATATATCACAACAGGCGATAATCGATGGAGCAATGGTTGCCAATACGACCAACAATCACTGACTGATGAAAATGGAAATCTTGTCACAGCAATCAAGGATGATTGGGTTATTGGAACAGCCTCTATGGAAATTCCTTGGGTAGGTGCTGTAAAATTATACGCTAGCGGAACATCGAATCAAGTAACTACAAATTCATGGAGTAATCTTGCAATATTGGTTGCAATGGTTATCGCCACTCCGGTTATCATAGAAATGATAACCGACCGTATAAATTCAACAAAAAAAACTAGTGAAGAAGAGGAATAATCAGCTTTTTTGGTTAACTAAACAAACGAGGAATGATGATTGGAATAATGACAATAAATAACACAATCAAACTACTCATTGAACTTAATCGATTTGCTGCATTCTCAATTTTTAGTGGGTCTCCTCCACGCATGATGAATCTCATAGTTGAGTGAGCGGCATCTCTGAAGATATGACCTCCATCGAAAGGAACCATTGGAATTAAATTTGCAAATCCAAGAAGGAAATTAATCCAAGCCAACCAGAAAAGGAAATCGAAAGCAGCCAACATTCCTTCGGTTCCAAGGTTGGAGGCAATTATTCCATCACCTGCAGTCAACATCGCCCGTTCTTCTAATGGCATGGTATGCCCATCATTTTGAATTGGGACCCCTAACATAATCAACGGTGCTACTAGCAAAAGTACTCCTTTCGTGGGTAAACTCAATTCATCATTAGCCAAGAATGCCCAGCCCTCCGCTGCTGCTGTGTTTGAGCGCAGATTACTGACTCCAACAAATGCGTCGCCTTGTTTAATTTCTAGTGTCTCCATCAATACTCTAGTTTCTTCCATATCGCAGCCACTGGTTTGTTGACATTGGTCCATATGATACTGCCAACGATCTGTAAAGGTGATCTCGATAACCCTAGTTTCAGCATCATTTTCTTGAGAAGAAATTACAGTAAAATTAGCAACCTCTCCTGATGAATACTTCTTCATCACCTCGGTAAATTCATCACTATCAGTAACTCTCGAATCTTCGATATGGGTAATGGTCTCATAAGCCATTAATCCAGCATCTTGCGCTCCTGTATCGCCAATAATACCAGTTGCATGAACTCCGGGAGTTTTTGCTACGAATCCATTGGCTGTTGCGGATAACAATACAAGGACGATTAAGGTAGCAAGTAAGTTGATTGAAGGTCCAGCTGCAAAGAGTCGCATTCTTTCCCTACGTGGAGCCCTAGACATTTCTTCATGCTCTGGTTCTGCAAATGCTCCGACTGGTAAAGGACCAGCCATAAGTAATCCAAAAGATCGAACTTGCATTCCGTGCGCTCTTGCTTGAATACCATGGCTATATTCGTGTATCACAAGTGCAAAAATCAAGGCAATAATTGGCCACCAGAATGGAACAAAACTAGTCACACCCGGTATAAGAAGAAGGTCAGATGCAGGAAGTACCTCCTGTTCTGATGGAGCCAAAGCGGTTGCGAATGCAGCCGCGACTATCATCAAAATTACACCAAACATCACAATAAAGCATAACCATATCGAAATTTCACCGTAAATTCTCCAAAATTTTCTTGGTCGAGAAAATTGTTCTAGAGCAACCTTTCCCCTACCTGTTCGAAGCATCAGAATTATTCCCAATACTCTAGTAGCATTCCATTTGTCTAATGTTCCATTAAACTCCAAATATACCAAGGAAAAATACCAACAGGCGATGACAATTATCACCCAGAGGGGAGCCCAACCTCTAATTCCAGCCCAGCCTAATAAGCCGAGGAAGAGAATTTGATTGAGGTTCAATCCCCTTTCCATATACCTCCCCCGTTGCCCACTCCTCTTGAATCCTCGTAACTAAATCCACAACTGACTTTACTAGAGACCAATTCGCCTAGGTATGACAAGCCAAGGGGATGTGGCCGAACGAAAAAAAAATCGTGAATTAGATGCCCTTCGTCGTGATACATCAGCCGTTGCTAGATTGCTAAAACAGGCTAGAATGGATGAAATCCATAGTGACGTCACCCTCGCTAAATCTCAACTAACAAATGTCGAGTCAAGACTAGCTGGAAAACCAGAGCCGCTTGATTAGTACGCCATAATCGGAAGGCTCATGTTTTGCCAGATTCGAGAATTTGATCGGTTATTTCAGAAGCACTCAATTGAGTATCGATTTTACGAGCACCGTCTGATCTACTGATTAATGCTAGGAATCTATGTAATGGCATACCGTCGTGCCAATTTAGGTATGGAGAACCATTTCTCGTAAGTGGAACATTCGGAATACTTCTAGATAGGACTCGAAGTTTTCCTGTTAGCCCATCTACTGGAACTTTCATCACTCTCCAACTATCTCCTCTTACCCCCTTAAGTCGAAAGGCATACAGCGGCTGGAGGCCGCATTTCTCACCGGTGCTTTTCAGAGCATCGTACTGATCTTTCGTACGACCAGAAAGATAGATTTTGTCTGTTTTTGAAGATTTTACTTCAATTGGCATGCACATATCTCCTCTAAGGGCGAGAATATCCCCAGTACCTTCGGAACCACTACCCGGCGCTCTCACAACTAAGAATGGGCGTTGACATACCTGCATCGCCCGTGCCCTCTCAACTTCTGTACACGAGCGGGTAATTGCAATTACACCCTTTCGCTCGCCTGCGAGCACCGAGCGTAATTCCCGCTCGTAGACCCCAGTCATGTGCATAGCGCATTGTCAGGGTTCTTGACGACATCGCTTGAGATTAATCACTAATATACCGTTTTGATGTGTACCAAACAACCCGATGTCGTCTATCTAAAGATGCTAAATTCAAAGAAATTGTGATTCGAAAATAGGAACGATTGAAGACGGAGTTGATTGCAGCAACATCGTGGCTGAGGTAGCGGTGAGGACTGAAGATTTCCGCTTAGCCTACAGATTGTTGAACCGATTAAGAGATTCAGGAATTTCTCACACGCAAATAGACCCCGATCATCCTGTGCCTAATCGAGTAAATTTCTGGATTGCATCACATGATGAGGTTGGTAATACCAAAGATGAACGTGGCATAGGTTGCACAGTGGATGAAATAGATTCGGTAATCGGTTCGATAATCAATAGAATTACCATTGGTGAAAAAGTTCAAAGAATTTGTTTCGGGATAGATCCAGGTCCACGTCCGGGTCTATCTTGGATTGCAGACGGACGACATGCTGGCTGTGTTCAAATGGAATCGGTGGATGCTACTGTCGACCAAATCATGGCAATTCTTACAGATTTCAATCCACCCGAATCAGTCGTTAGAATTGGTAACGGTTCACCGACCATTTCATCTCGAATTGCCAATGTTTGCTTAGCAAGAGGCCTATTGGTTCAATTTGTTGATGAAAAATCAACATCAATCGGCTCGCGTCACGACCATGTCTCAGCAGCTCGTTCAATTTGTAGAAAAGAGGGAATTCCTGTTACTCGGCGACTACAGGTTATCCCTACTGATGGCGAAATAAGGGAGATTCAAAGGAGAAGCCGATATATCTCTGAAGGAAGATTGACAATTCCTTCCAAGCTCGCTAGGGCCGTTGCTGTTGGAAGATTTACCCTTCCAGAAGCGGTTGAATTACACATCGACAGTCTCGATCGCTAAATTTCAACAATCAAAGATACTTACCGCGTCTATATGCTCGGGTTTGATCAACACCCGGAAATCTATCTTCAGATTCCCGATAAACAGTTTTCATGTTTTTTAGGAAATTGTTGTCATCTGTTACGATTAGAACTTGGTCGACTCCAGGGTCCTCACCTTCATCCATCCATGCTAGTACAATTTCCATAGTCATTCTAGCACCTTCTCTGTGAGGGTATGCAAAAACATCCATACAAATTGGAGGCATTACCAAGGTCTTTCTTTTCTTTACATTCTCAATTTGTTCAAACATTGAGGCATATGATTGCTTGAGTAAATCACGCCTGAACTCGTCCTGATTGGGTCTTCGACAATCTGGACCTACTACATGAACCAAATTATCGAAAGGTAGATTGAAACCTGGTGTTGTAACCGCTTCTCCAACTCCGCATGGTTGAAGATTTTCCTTACGCCTTTCAACAGCAATCCCATGACAGAATTCTCGTAGTTCTGGTCCCGCTTTCTGGTGTATTTTTTCATCTAGGCCTTCTCTTCCAGCCAGGCGATTATTGGCGGTTGTTACTAGAAGGTCACCTTCTACACGTAGAATGTTCCCATAGAGAACTCGAACGTCACCATATTGACATTGTCGGACAATGACAGTCTCCACCATACAAGTGTGAGAGGAGGCCGCCCTCTTTCACCTCTTCGTAAGTCAATTCAGTAACTCCTTGGTTGGCAAAGGGTTCATTCCCACTGACCTTTTCGGGTATAATGCAATGTCTGTTGGGTATGTACTAATCAATGTCGAACCTGGTGCTGAATACGACGTTTTCAATGCTGCATCAGAATTACCATTCGTGGTTGATGCAAATCTATTATTTGGAGACCACGATTTAATTGTCAAAATCGAGGCAGAAAATATGGGAGTTATTGCTCGATTGGTAGTCGATAATATACGTTCCATCGACGGTGTTCTAAACACAAAGACCCTTGCTTGTGCTGAATTATGAGTTATTTTTTACGCCCAAGAAAGTATCATGGATTTACTGAAAAGGTACCTACAGCGGCGCAGCATTGCGATTATTCGCCTCAAACTTCATAATCTCCCCGAGTCGCCGCCTTTGCGGAGGTGGATAATTAAATGTCTAAGAAATACTTCGTGTTGATGGAAGGCGGAAAGGATACTGCTCAGGTGTTTGTAAGCAAGCAACCACGCGGCGCCGCTCTGAAAGCAGCTACACGTGGTCACACCGATATTCAGCTGCGCGAGCGCGGTACGAATAAGGTACACATGTTCACAGGTTCGACCGCAATGGTCCCAAAACCTGCGAATGGTCCAGCATGGCTTCCTGACAAGATCAAGAAGGCCAACGTGAAGAAGAACGGCATCAAGCACCTCTGATTTACTCAGAGTGCGCTGATTCCGACTATCTGCGCTGATTTACGTAAACCCGTCCGCGATGACTTAGTGAATGCGCGGACGGGTGAATTCGATTACGTCTTCAATCCCAACTTTCTAGCAATCATTGCTATAGGGTCATAATATTCGGTAACGACCCTCTCTTTCAATGGGATAATTGCATTATCTGTTATGTTGATTCCAGCTGGGCAAACTTCAGTACAACACTTCGTGATATTACAATATCCTAGTCCGAAATCTTCCTTGATTTCCGGTATTCTATTTTCAGTGTCTAGAGGGTGCATTTCTAAGCCTGCGAGTCTAACAAAGAATCGCGGGCCGGCAAATTCATCGAATTTTTGATGTTCTCGAAGTACGTGGCATGTATTTACACAAAGCATGCACTCTATACAGGCTCTGAATTCTTGGATTCTATCCGCTTCCTCTTGTTTGAATTCCCAGTCAAGTTCCTCTGGTCCATTTACTGGTACCATTTTCTTATTCATTTCATAAGCCCAAGATATATCTGTGACGAGATCTTTAGTTATTGGGAAAGCCTGCATTGGTTTGACTGTGATTGGTTCACCTTCGGGGGTTTCTTCCATTATGTCTTCCATGCGAGTCATACACATCAGTCGAGGCATTCCATTTACCTCGGCACTGCAGGAACCACATTTACCAGCCTTACAATTCCAACGACAGGAGAGGTCAGGTGCATGTTCGGCTTGAATTCTGTGTATTACATCAAGAACTACCATTCCTTCATCCATTTCTACGGTATAGTCGACCATCTTTCCAAGAGCTTCGCCATGAGCATCTCCGACTCCTCGAAATACCCTGAATGTAACTTCTTCAGACATTTCACTCGCCCTCCTGATCTAGGTCGTCGGCATCAAGAAGGGCTTTGAGTTCTTCATCAATTGCCGGGTAACTTGTATGCTCAATTTCCATCGAACCGTCTTTTCCTTGAGTAATTACACTGTTTACTTTACCCCAGTGCTTGTGATCTGATTCAGGGAAATCATCTCTTGTATGTCCGCCACGTGACTCTTCCCTCTGAAGCGCGGCAAGTGCACACATTCGTGAAACGTCTATCATGGCTCCCAATTCCAGTGCTTGGTGCCACCCTGGATTGTAAATTCGCGACCCACCTGGGCTAGTAATCGATGCACGCTTTTCAAGTTCATCTAGGTCGCTCAGAGCTTCATTAAGTAAAGTTCCAGTTCGAATAATCCCAACCTTTTCCTGCATCATTTCTCTTAGATCTTCGACAACCGATGCGGGATTTTCTCCTCCTTCTCGACCGAATGGAGCGAGGGTTTCTGAAATCACATCTGCAATTTCTTCATCGGGTATTTCAGTAAAAGAATCAATTTTTTCTGCTCTTGCTGCAGCATGTTCTCCAGCTATCTTTCCAAAAACGATTAGATCGCTAAGTGAATTTCCACCGAGTCGATTCGCACCATGTAATCCAGTTGCGGCTTCGCCAGCAGCATACAATCCTATTACGGTCGACTCCTGAGTTTCAGGGTGAACCTTTACTCCACCCATGACGTAATGTGCTGTCGGCCCTACCTCCATCTTTGTAGTCGTGATATCGACTGCAGCCAATTCCTTGAATTGATGATACATTCCTGGAAGTTTCTTCTTGACATCCTCTGGAGTTCTCCAAGAGATGTCTAGGTAAGCCCCTCCATGTTCACTTGATCTTCCTGCATCTCTTTCAGAGTTGATTGCTTTAGCAACAACATCTCTCGTAAGTAATTCTGGTGGCCTTCTCTTTGTGGCTAGTTTTCCGGAAATAACCTCATCTACCCATTCTAAGGCTTCTTTTTCCGTATCTGCAAATTCATCTGCGTACATTTCAGGAATGTAGTCAAACATGAATCTCTGACCTTCTGAATTGGTCAACATTCCGCCTTCTCCTCTTACTCCCTCGGTTACGAGAATACCTTTGACACTCGGAGGCCAAATCATTCCTGTTGGATGGAATTGGACAAATTCCATATCTCCTATTTCTGCTCCAGCCCAATATGCCAAAGCATGCCCTTCACCTGTGTATTCCCAAGAACCCGAGCACACCGCCCAACATCGAGTAATTCCACCGGTTGCAAGAACAATTGATTTCGCTTTGAATAGATGGAGTGATCCATCGTTTCTATCGTAGGCAAAACAACCCGTAACTTCACCATTATTGGTGAACAATCTTCGAACAGTGAATTCCATGAAAACATCCATTCCCATGTGAACTCCCTTTTCTTGAAGTGTTCGAATCAATTCTAATCCGGTTGCATCACCGATGTGAGCCAGTCTAGGATAGGTATGTCCCCCGAAATTTCTCTGACTGGTTAGTCCCTTTGGGGTTCTATCGAATACGGCGCCCCAAGTCTCGAGTTCCCTGATTCTATCAGGAGCTTGTTGAGCATGGATCTTTGCCATTCTCCAATCATTGAGGTATTTTCCACCCTTCATAGTGTCACGGAAGTGAACTTTCCAACTATCTCTTGGGTCTTTGTTTGCCAAGGCAGCAGCAGCACCTCCTTCGGCCATTACAGTGTGGGCTTTTCCAAGCATCGATTTACAAACTAAAGCGACACTTGCCCCCTCTTGACTCGCTGCTATAGCGGCTCTAAGTCCTGCACCACCTGCTCCAATAATTACTACATCATGTTCGTGAGTAGTATAACTTTCTTCGGAAATATCGTAACGCATTCACAGACCCCCAATTAATACAATGTCACTCAAACCAAAGAAGGGGTCAGTGCATGCGTAGATGTAGAAGTCCGCAAACATAACCCAGAACAAGGAATAAAGCGCCCATTCTTTGTGTTGCTCGTTGAGTTTGGTGGATAATTTCCAGAGTTTGTATTTCATTCGATTCATTGGTGTGGAGGTCCAATCTTGCGAGGCTCCCCCGACAACATGTCTGAATGCATGGCATCCGAATGTATAGCCTGTGAGCATGATTACGTTGACTAAGAGAATTAGGCTACCAACAGTTACTCCGTAAGCATGAGTATCGCCTTCGTGGAAATTTAATGACAGCCAAACATCGAATGAAAGGAGTGGAAGGTAGGCCAGCATTACATACATGAAATAACGGTGTAGATTTTGTATCACTAAAATTCCAGTCTCTCCTGAATATTCATCCCATGGTTTTGATACTGCACAACCGGTTGGTTGAGCCATGAAGGCACGATAGTATGCCTTACGATAGTAGTAACATGTTGCTCTGAATCCTGCTGGGAAAATTAAGATGAACATTGCTGGACTTAGCCACTGGAGTTGTTGAGGGACCCAGGAGTGCTCCCCAGGTACGATTAGAGGTGAATAAAGAGGGCTGAGTACGTGAGATCCTGTATCCTCAATTGCCATAGTTCCAGCACCGTGGCCAACTCCTGCGGAAAGTCCAAAATCTGAGAAAATCCAAAAGTCGGCTTCCATGAATCCTCGCCATGTTGCATAAAGTATCATAAAACCAAGATATGCAGCCATTGCAGTGGGCCCTTTCCACCATTTATCGACTCTATCTGTAGCTCCAAATCCCTTCTTCATCGGGAGTGGGAAAGTGACGCCCTGACTCATACACGCACCTGACAATACAAACGCGTAGTTCGACAGCAATAAGTAATTGCATTCCACCACGTCAGGAGTCTCTTGCGATTGTTCAAAATCCGAAGGTTAAATACACCCCCCTCTTCTTGCTAATTGAGGGTGTTTGGAGAGATGATTGACGACCTAACCAGTTCTATTTGTCTCAATTGTGGATATATGCCGGGGGCATTCATGCCAGGCTTGCCCTGCCCCGAATGTGGGGAAATTATTTTTCCATGAATTTTGTTTTTCCAAAACACTCCTTGAAATGGGTCAATCAAATCAAAGTTCCATGGATGCAATGACTTGCCTACTGGTCTCAGACCCAAAGAGAAGAATGCAACGCTCTTCAGGATTAAAGAGAGGCCTACTCTGATTACCAAGGGAATTTCCAAACCCACAGTATTCCATCGTTTATGATTACTTGAATTCCAAGCATAGAAGCCCCAATTAGCGGCACTATCGAACTTCCGGATGCATCGCTTTGCCAAGCACTCCAGCTAAACAAAATTAGGAGCAAGTTTCCAGTCACGACAAGCCAGAGGCAACCGATAACTAACCACTGGGACCAAAGTGTATCCACCCGTATGTGGAAGGAAGTTAACTCGAGCCAAAACATTGAGGGAATTAGAACTAATAAGAATGCAATCAATAGTCTCTGATTTCCACCTTCAGAAACCTCTCCACTCCATGGCCAGCCTACACCTTCAACAACAGAAGCTTCCCATCCGAAAAGAAGTTGTTGAAAAACGATAAGGAATCCAATAGCTGAGATGAACATACAGGTGACATTTAGGGTTCTCCAAGATTCAGGAATACCGCCCCAAAGTGCCATTGGGTCATCAGCTCGCCGTAATCCTATGACGTAGGATGCAAGTACCATTGGCCCTAGAACAAAGACGACAGTCCTGACAAATTCTCTCGAAATTTCCAACCGAATTACCTCCGATTAAGCAAGGGAGCCGTAATCTGCGTCTGCTTCTTCCATCTCGATTTCGTCAACATCCATCTGAGCTAGTTGTAACTTTCCTGACAACTCATCGTTTACTGCATGCCAGTA
>Ga0208763_1000104_pt1 | contig 18933 bp, 27 predicted proteins | sample ETNtaG_20_FD_185756 | JGI IMG/M metagenome (GOLD analysis project Ga0208763, IMG submission 185756) | Marine microbial and viral communities from oxygen minimum zone, Eastern Pacific Ocean - ETNP201306PF45B (SPAdes) (version 2) | ecosystem: Environmental > Aquatic > Marine > Oceanic ... | reverse complement strand
GCGGAGCAGTTCTCCTTCTGGACGAGATCGACCTGGCATCCAACAAAATCCTCTGTCTTCAGTCCATTTTAGAAGGTAAGGGCGTCTTCCTCAAGAAGATTGGTAAGTGGGTCAAACCTGCTGCTGGATTCCAAGTTATTGCTACGGCCAACACCAAAGGCAAGGGATCTGATGATGGTCGGTTCATTGGCACCAACGTTCTCAATGAAGCGTTCCTGGAGCGTTTTCCTGTGACCTTTGAGCAAGAATATCCTACTGTTGCTATTGAGACCAAGATCCTGAATAAACTGTGTGATGATTCGAACTTCTGCAAGCGCCTTGCTGATTGGGCAGATATCATCCGCAAGACTTTCTATGATGGTGGTATTGAGGAGATCATTAGCACCCGTCGTCTGGTTCACATTGTGAAGGCATATGCCATCTTCGGAGACAAGGCAAAGGCAATTCAAGTTTGTGTCAATCGTTTCGATGATGAGACCAAGCAAGCATTCCTGGAACTGTATGACAAGGTTGATGTTGACTTTGTGATGCCTTCTGAGAATGAAGGTTCCGTTGACACATTTAGTGCAGTTTGATATAATTATGGCAAACTCCTGGAGCTTTCTTTACGACGAAATTATGAGCACGAATGAAATTTATGAGGACACTCTTCCAGAGTTTTCCCCCTCAGAAAAAGAAACCTCTTTATATGGGGAAGATATACTTACATTTGATGTAAATCTTCCAACGTCTTCTGTTCCAGAACTTCCCCAAACTCCCGACAATAACAACGGTCGCTGGAAGTATAATGAAGATGTTATCTTGAAAGACATCCATGAATATGTCAGTGGTACCTATCGTAGTCACTACACAGGAAATGTTAGTAGATTTAAAGGTACTCAAAATTATGCCGTTCAAACTATTGACTTGCTAGAAGCAAAAGGACTTGCTTCTGATTTCTGTCAAGCAAATATTATAAAATATGGAAGTCGATACGGTGATAAAGATGGACAAAATAAAAAAGATTTACTAAAAGTCATTCATTATGCTATGTTACTATTGCATTTTGATGATCATTACAAACCGACTACTTCCGATTTTCCATATTGATAATGAAAACACTAGACCACATGAAACTCTCTGATAAAACTATCTCCCTGCTCAAGAACTTCTCTTCCATCAATCAATCCATTCTTTTCAAAGAGGGGAATAAATTGCGCACTATTAGCGTAATGAAGAATATCTTAGCAGAGGCAACTGTCTCCGAAGACTTTACTAAAGACTTTGGCGTTTATGATCTTAATCAATTCCTCAACGGATTGAGTCTGTATCAAAACCCAGAGTTGGACTTTAAGAATGACGGTTACGTTGTTATGAAGGAAGGAAAGTCTCGTTCTAAGTATTTCTTTGCAGATCCGAATGTAATTGTCTCTCCTCCTGACAAAGATATTTCTCTTCCTAGCGAAGATGTTTCTTTCGAGGTGAGTACCGATCAACTGGACAAACTTCTGAAAGCATCTTCTATCTACCAGTCTCCAGATCTATCTGCTATTGGTGAGAATGGTGTGATTAAACTGGTTGTCCGTGACAAGAAGAATGACACCTCTAATGATTACTCTGTGATTGTTGGTGAAACTGATAAAGAGTTTTGCTTCAACTTTAAGGTTGAGAATATCAAGATTCTTCCTGGAACTTATGAAGTTGTAGTATCCCAAAAACTTCTTTCTAGGTTCACTGCAAAGAATAGTGATCTAACCTATTATATCGCTATGGAACCTGATTCCACTTTTGGATGAACAATATCCTAACTTGCATGAGAGTACTTGGTAGTACTCTCATAGTTACAGCACACTTTGTTATGTTGTATGTTGGAGTTACTTATGGAGCAGTAATTCACCTTATAGCTGATTTGCTCTGTATACCTTTCTTCATCAAAACCAAAGCTTGGGATATGGTTATTATGTTATGTTTTCTTCTTGTAATTGGAGTATCTAAACTATGGAACCCGATCCTTACGTTCAGTTTTTAGAAAATTGGATACCCGGAATAGGAGAAAGCACCGAACTTCATGATCAATTGCATATTCACTTTGATTTGGGATTTGAAATTAATGATGAAGCAAGACTTCTTGGATTCCAGTTGGGCCATCACCCTGCTGGAAATTTCTTTCATGTAATCATCTTCACTTTGATGAGTCTGACAATTTACCCAAAGAATTATCGAAATACTTGGAAGGATGTTAAAGATTTTTATGACGCCTATTTGTTAGGCAAACGATGGCAATCCGTATCCTATTGGTTTATACCTAAAGAAATATTATGAAAGAAATTCTTATTTTTCTCCTGAGTTTCTCAGACATTCTTTTTCTCCCACTTTTGTTTGGATTCTTGTTGTCGATTGTTCTTGAGATCGCCACGAAGAAACCAGAGTTTGTAGCCTTTCGCAGATTCATGTGGAGGCAAAATTTAATATTTAATTTCTTTTGGTTCGTATGCTGGATCACTCTTGCCGTGGTATACTCAAGAGAGATGGGATCAACAGATTCCTTCAGCGACCCAACTATTCTTTGGAGAGATTAGTGAACATCTTTGTCACCGACCCTTGCCCCATCAAATCTGCAATGGTCTTACCCGATAAGCACATTGTCAAAATGCCCCTAGAGACCTGTCAGATGCTCTCTATCGTCGCTTCTGAAAAGTGGGGACACGGGTACGGTAAATTGCCCAAGGTCGATGGAACGCCTTATGCGACCGATAAGGGAGCATTTCGCAACCATCCATGCACCGTGTGGGCGGGTGCATTTGTTCATAACTGGCGTTGGTTGATCCGCCATGGACTTGCTCTCTGTGAGGAGTATTCCAATCGCTATGGAAAGGTTCATTCTTGTTTGCATACTCTTGCATATGCAAATCAAATCTTTCCAGTTCCAGATCCTGCAGGTCGGTCTGGTAAAGGACCACAACCGTTTGTCCGTGCAATGCCAGAAGAGTTTAAGTTTGACGATAGCATAGACACTTTCACTGCCTACAAGATGTACATTTCATCTAAACCGTGGGTCAAAGACAACTATCGTCGTATTCCGAGTCGTAAACCTGATTGGATTTGATATGAGTTTCGTACAATATAAAAAACATCGCGTCTTCCGAGAAACCGAAGACGTAACCTTCTATGATATTTCAGTAGAAGATTCCAATGCATCTGATTTGGTGGTACATAGTGGACCAGCAGTCTCTCCTCCAAATGATATTGTGGGAGCAAAACAGTTCTATATTCACTACCACCAAATTGACCATAATCGGGTTCTATCTGGTACTCGTACATTTGAGCTTGTAAATGTTGATTGGAAGTTTCCATATCATATTGTTCATTTGAATCGTCAGAGTGGTGCATTAATTATTCCTGCTAGAACATATCATAGAAGTATTTCTGGCAAGGACGGATCAATCGTTATCAACCAAGCGATTCGTGATGAAGAGTTTGATCCGGAGAAAGAGTTTGTTCCAGTATCTTCTGGACAAAACGCTGAACTTTATAATATACTGGCCCATGAAAAACCAGTAATCCACAACATTGGTGAGTAACTAAATTATGAGTCGTGATGAGTTTCTTTGGGTTGAGAAATATCGTCCCAAAACAATTGAAGATTGTATCCTCCCTGTTAGTATAAAAAAAACATTTCAGGGATTCTTGAGTAAAGGAGAAGTGCCAAATCTCCTTCTTGCTGGACCTGCTGGGTGCGGCAAAACTACAGTGGCAAAGGCATTGTGCAATGAATTAGGAGTAGATTATTATGTCATCAACGGATCGGATGAGGGACGCTTCCTTGATACGGTCAGAAATACTGCAAAAAATTTCGCTTCGACCGTATCACTTTCGTCAACTGCTAGACACAAAGTCATCATCATCGATGAGGCGGATAACACAACAAACGACGTACAACTCTTACTTAGGGCGTTTACAGAGGAGTTTTCTGGCAACTGCAGATTTATCCTCACCTGCAATTTCAAAAATAAAATCATTGAACCCCTTCACAGCCGGTGTGCCTGCATCGACTTCTCAACCAACTCAAAAGACCGACCAAAACTTGCCTCACAATTCTTCAACCGTCTCGGGACTATACTTGAGACAGAAAGCATTGAAGCAGATCCAAAAGTTTTGGCCGAACTCATCAACAAACACTTCCCAGACTGGAGAAGAATCCTCAACGAATGTCAACGATATTCCTCCTCAGGACAAATAGATGCTGGCATCCTTGCAACTTTTAGTGATGTAAAAGTAAATGACTTGGTTAAAAAACTTAAGGACAAAGATTTCCCCGAAGTACGTAAATGGGTTGTCAATAACCTGGACAACGATACTAGTGTACTTCTGCGTCGTATTTACGATGCTTGTTATGATTCCTTGGTTCCGAATACCATTCCTTCTGCTGTTCTTATTCTTGCTAAGTATCAGTATCAGATGGCGTTCGTGGCGGATCAAGAAATAAATATGATTGCTTGTTTGACTGAAATTATGTGTGAGTGTGAATTCAAATGAATGTAAAATTGCTGCGTATCGTTACTGGTGAAGAAGTTATTGCTGAACTTCTCTCTGAAGATACAGATTCTATTACTGTAAAGAATGGTCTGGTTGTGATTCCTAATGCAAATGGTGTTGGGTTTGCTCCCTGGGCAACAGTTATCAGCAAACAAAAACCTGAGGTTACTATTGATCGCAAATTTTTGGTTTACGTTGTAGAATGTGATGTAGATGTTGTTGAGAAGTATGAAAGTATTTTCTCTCCAATTGAAAAACCCAGCAAAAAATTAATTCTATGAAAATACCAAACAGAAATATTCGTACCCAGAATAAAGAGAACTATTACTATTGGTTTTGGATCATAGCTATGATTGCCTTCATTGTCCCTCAGGTATTCACTGCCTGGGCTTACATAAATATTGTCAACATTATGAAAACTTGGAGTTTTTAATATGAATAAAGATGATTTGATGCACCTTAAAATTCAGGCGGCAATGAGAGAACACAATCTCCCAGAGTCTGAGATTAAATATCTTGGCGAAGGAGAAGGAACTCATTGGTATCGTATTGCTGGTAAACATAGTGTTCCAGTAAATATGATTGAAGGTTTTGATCGCGTAGATGGTGTAGATGGGGAATAATATGAGTAAGAAAAAAAGACATCAAGTAAAATCTAGGTGGTATTACGTTTTCTGGGGTATCGCAACAATCTCAGTGGTGGCGGGACAAATTTATGTAGGAAGTGGATATCATAGAATGGCATCAAAAATCAACTTGATTCTCGATGCCACAAATGATAAAATAGATGAATCGAAAGATCTGTATTGATGATAATATCAGAAAGTGACGCAAAGTGGTCTTCTGATGAGTTCATCAAATATTTTTCACAGATGGGAAATATTGAAGACTATTTGCGATTTGTTAAAAAAGAAGTAATCAAGTCTACAAGTTCTCTTGCTCCACTTCATGATGAGTTCTTCAACGAAGATATTCATCCTGAGGATATGGAGTTTGATATTAAGTTTGTTGGCAGCAGATTTCCACAATCCATTCCTCAAGAGCATTACGTCAACCTTTTAAGAGCAGTATCTTCTCATAATAATGAGTCAAATATTCCTGGACGGGAATTGCGTTGGATGATTTATGAGAAGAACACTAATAAGGTTCTTGGATTCATTCGCTTTGGCTCTCCAACCATCAACTCCAAACCAAGGAACTTGTGGCTTGGTCGGGCACCAGATCTTTCTATCTTCAATCGTCATGCCGCGATGGGATTTGTGATTGTACCATCGCAACCATTTGGTTACAACTATCTTGGGGGCAAACTCCTTGCCCTTCTATGCTGCTCTCACTTCGCTCGTGAGACGCTGAATGAGGTCTTTGAGAAAGACATTGCTCTCTTTGAAACTACGTCTCTCTACGGGTCTACCACAGATGCCTCACAGTATGATGGTCTCAAACCATTCATACGATATAAGGGTTTGACTGAGAGTAAGTTCTTGCCCCTTCTTCATGATGAAGCGTTTCATAAACTTCATGATCGCTTTACTATTCTGAATAATAATCAACCCCTAACTGATAAGAAAGCATCATCTAAAAAGATGAAGCGCCAAACAAAGATGATTTCCATCACTCGTAAATCATTGAAAGAGCATGGGTTTACTGATGAATTGGAGAACTTTGATTCTGTAATTAATACTGCTTTATCTTTGACTCAGAAGAAGAGAACTTACTTTTGTGAGTATGGATACTCTAATGTTCGTGAGGTGATCCTTGGTGAACAGAAAGAACTTCTTCGTGGCCCTAACTGGGAGAAGCATGAACTTGATAATATCATCAAGTGGTGGAAGAAGAAGGCAACCAAGAGATATGAAAAACTCAAGACAGAAGGTCGGTTCAGGACCAAGGTAGAACTCTGGACAGATGATGATGACATTCAAATTATTAGATAATGGAACTCAAAGACTGGCTTAATTCAATCAACTTCACCAAAGAAGACTACAGTGATAGTATAAAAGATTACCCTCCATATATAATTAACCGGTGTTTATCGGGTCATATTGATTGTATATTGTTCGCTAACGAAATGAATCTTCATCATAGTTTAGATAAAGACATGCAATATTCTTTTTATCTAAATAGTTTGAGGAAGAAGAAGAGATTCTCTCCTTGGCTACGGAAGGATAAAGTTCAAGACTTAGAATGTATCAAGCAGTACTATGGATATAGTAATGAGAAAGCATCTCAAGCACTGAAAATCCTAACAAAAGAACAAATCAACTTTATTAAGAAACGCCTTGATATTGGAGGAATGAAATGAGTAACACCCCAGAACCAACCGTGCAGTGGTCACAGGACCAGATGGTTGAGATATTTTTAAGCGAACCAGACGACTTTTTGAAAGTCCGTGAAACTCTGACTCGGATCGGTGTTGCTTCACGGAAAGAGAAAAAACTCTATCAGTCTTGCCATATCCTTCATAAACAAGGAAGGTATTTTATTGTTCACTTTAAGGAATTGTTTGCTCTGGACGGCAAACGTGCAAACTTGACACTTAATGATATCCAGAGACGCAATCGTATCGTTAAACTGATTTCTGACTGGGGATTGGTAACAGTTGCAAGTGAAGATGCAATCGTAGATATTGCTCCTCTGAATCAAATCAAAGTCTTGGCTTATAAAGACAAAGGTGAGTGGATTTTAGAGCAGAAGTATAATATAGGTAAAAAGACTAGACCACAAGAAGAGAGTTGATAAATAATAATGAGACCTTTCGTGCGGTCTCTACGAAAGTCGGAACACCCTATAAAGATTCGGTAAGTTTGCCGAATCTTTTTTATTATGATATACTGTATAAATAGTAGAACTAAAACTGAGTTAGCAAGGTAAAACTTGATTCAACTGACTTGGCGTTAGTATTGTATGAGGCGTAAAAGTCTTCATATGAATAAGTTACTTTCAATTTTGTAAAACATGAAACTCCCATATGAGCTCTTAGCTGCGGCTTTTAAAGCGGCTGTCGAAGATTATAAGTTTGCAAATGATCCTAGGATCAAAATTGTTAGAGGACAAACAGGATTAGGAAAAAGTTACTTCCAAGATAAAGAGATGCCAGTCATCTTGAAGAACGTTTTTCCAGACCTCAAATACATCATCAGAGTCTCTCCTACGACTGAGGTAGCAGATGACGGAACTTTTGTCGATGTTGATTTATTGAGTGACGATCAAACACTTTATCAATATTATAATAATTTAGATTCAACAACTGTCAGAAATATTGAGAGTCTCTCAAAAAGAACTGATATTGTTGCCTGTGTTTCCGTAACTCACTCTTATTTTTCACTGTATTTTGATAGAATTCTTGAATTAGCACCAAATGCACTGGTTGTTATTGAAGAAGCACACCAGTATGTTGGGTGTGGTGATAAGGGTGGTGAAGCATACATCACTACTTATGGATATCACAGTCTATATAAGGCAAGTACAATCGATAATTTCTTTAAGTGGGCTGAGGTAAATCCTAGAATTATTGGATTTACCGCAACTGTCACAAAACACCACGAAGGTGATAAGAGTCTTACTGATAGATTCTGGATTTGCAACGAAATGCCAGATAAAAAGTCATTAATTGCTAGTCAAGCATGGTTAGGAAATGTTATTGAGTACCCATTCGTAAAACATTCTGGAAGAAATTCAATCTCAAAGTATATTGGTGATAGTGTTGAAAAAATTAGGAATACTGAGAGCAAGTTAGCACAACTACAAGAGTTTGATCCAAACATCATATGTAAAAAAACAGGACTTTTCCTAGCAGGAACTAAAGTTGGCACTTGGGGTGCATCTATTGATGATGTTCGTATGGAACTGTCCGAATATCTTTTGGGAACCAATGAAGATCCAGAGTCTAAGATGATTGCCACCATGACTGAAACTGGAATTCGTGTTTGGGATTTGAACGGTAATTCAGAAACAATTAGATGTAATGATTCTCAAGAACTTATTAGAAGACTTGAAGACCCTGAAAATCCTTTGCGATATGTGGTTGTAATTAATCGTGCTAGGTCAGGGATTAATGTTCATAACTTTCATGCTGAAGTTGTATGTCGTCTTCGCGATCCAAAAGAAATTAGAACCTTAATTCCCCTTCAAATCTATGGAAGAATGGTTAGAATCGATGTTGGTACAGGCAACATTATTCGACAGAAGTACAAGAACAATATTGAACTGTACATTAGGGAGTATAGCAAAGAGTATGGTATTCCTATTGAAGTGGTAATTGAAACCATTAAAGTTGCTAATAACTTTGATATTTGGTATCCAGACAATCCAAAAATTAAAAGAACATGGAGAGAATCAATTCAAGATTTTAAGGAGGATTATGTAAATACAATTGAAGAAGGACACGCTTGGCTAGATAAAACTTTTGGTAAGGATCTTCCACAAGAAAGTTCCCTTCCTATCAATTTGGAGATAGAAGTTGAGTGTCCATGTGACGGCACTAAGTTCATGGTTAACGTGAATAAGGACATTGAAGAATGGAAAGGTGATGGTACGCTAGACGCATTCTTCAACATGGTATAACCGAACAAAAATATGCGGGGATCACTACCCCGTTTTTTTTGTTATCTGTTATAATTAATAATGTAGAAGGCGGGGTTCTAAAAGAACTCCTTCTACGCAAACCGGTTGCCTTCGGGGACCACAAAACACAAACTCGCTTACTAAAGGAGCTATCAAATGGGAAACCTAACGAAGTACAATGCTGCCAACATAAGTCAACTGTTGGATCGTATAAATAAGAATAGTATTGGTATGGATGAATACTTTGGTCGGTTGTTTGACCTTCACGAAACAACATCGAATTATCCTCCATACAACTTGGTGACAGTCAGCAATGTAGAGTCTAGACTGGAACTAGCACTAGCAGGATTTAAAAAGAAAGAAGTAAATGTCTACACACAAGACGGAAAACTCTTTGTCGAAGGACAACGAGAAGATGGAGAAACTGGAACAGAATACGTCCATAGAGGAGTGGCTCAGAGATCTTTCACCAGAACTTGGACACTTTCAGATGAAACGGAAGTTAGATCAGTTACTTTTGAGGATGGGTTACTGACTGTTACTCTTGGGCGAGTTGTACCTGATCATCATCTTCGCAAGGATTGGTTCTAAATAATAGCGGCTACCTTTTAAATATCGTCGCCGCAGAGGGGCAACTGGCAAAATCCAGTTGACGCCCCTCTTTTTTCTTGATATAATAGTCACATAACTAATAGCATTATGACAATTAAACTTGTACTCTTGAAATCGGGTGAAGACATCATTGCTGATGTGGGAGAGATGGCCGTTGGAGAAGATGAAAATGCAAGACTGGTCGGTTATTATCTCAATAAACCCTGTGTTGTTAAGATGGTAAAACCAACTCTTTTGACTGAAGAAGGGGGAAGTCGAAGTAAAAAATCTGGTTTTGAGGTTTCTCTATTTCCCTGGATTCCTCTAACTCAAGAAAAAACAATTCCCGTTCCTACTGATTGGGTAATCACAATTGTAGAACCAACGGAACAACTCAAACAAATGTATATCGAAGACGTTGTAAATTATGAAAGTAATCAAAGTAATACTCTTAACGAATAATACGGTTCTAATTAGTGAGATTGAAGAAGTTGGTGCAGATGTCGGAGAACCCGATTGCAAGTTAATTAATCCATATAGTATTACAACTTCAGATCAAAAAATTACAATCCAAGAAAATGTTGCGACATTATCACCTTGGATGAAAAGATTCTCAAAAGAAACCACATTTATGATTAGTTCTGATAAGATTCTAACTCTTACAGAACCAATAGATACACTTCTCGAAAAATACCAAGAAAGCACAAAGTAACTATGGCACTCTCTAAATCAGTTGAAGATTCACTCAAAGAAGCAGAATCAAATTTACGCAACGCTCTCGCTTTTGCAGCCAGACAAGAACGTCCCATGGTTTGTGGAGTGATTGCAGAAATTATCACTAAGATTGATACGCTTCAGACTATGGATTCTATTATGGATAAAGTAGAGAATCGAAACCCAGGAGATAGTGGATTATTTGGTAACTTTTTTGTGGATGATGATGAGTGACAAAGATAACTTAATCTGATAAAATACAATCGCTTTGGAGATTACTGTTGAAGTTCTATACAAATGTTCAGTTGATTGGTAATCAATTTCTTGTTCGCGGTGTTGAAAACGGCAAGAGATTTGAGATTCGTGATGACTTTCGCCCCACTCTGTTCATAAAAACAAATAAAGAATCGAAGTATAAAACTCTCTCCGGAGAGTCTGTAAGTCCTATTCAACCTGGAACAGTCAGAGATTGTCGAGACTTTTATAAAAAGTATGACGAAGTAGATGGATTTGAGATTTATGGTAATGATCGATATATCTACCAATACATCTCCAAAAACTACCCAGAAGATGAAATCAAGTTTGATACAAAACAAATCAAACTCGTAACCATTGATATTGAGGTTGCCTCAGAAGAGGGATTCCCTGATGTTGAATCTTGCTCTGAAGAAATACTTGCGATTACAATACAAGATTATGCCACAAAGAATATCGTCACATGGGGACAAAAGAAATTTATAAATAATCAAGAGAACGTGACATATCACCACTGTCCGTCAGAGCATGAACTGCTAAACTCATTCATCAATGAATGGATGACTGATGTTCCGGACGTTGTTACAGGATGGAATATACAACTCTATGATATTCCATACATCTGTAAAAGACTAGAGCGAGTCTTAGGTGAAAAGTTAATGAAAAGATTCTCTCCTTGGGGACTTGTATCTGAAGGTGAGACTTACATACAGGGGCGGAAGCATACCACATTTGATGTTGGGGGTATTGCTCAACTTGACTATCTTGATCTCTATAAGAAGTTTACTTATAAAGCTCAAGAGTCTTATCGCCTTGATTACATTGCTGAGGTTGAACTTGGGCAGAAGAAACTAGATCACTCTGAGTTTGATACCTTTAAAGATTTTTATACAAACGGGTGGCAAAAGTTTATCGAGTACAACATTGTTGACGTAGAACTCGTCGATAGGTTGGAAGATAAGATGAAACTTATTGAACTCGCCCTCACGATGGCATATGATGCTAAGGTTAATTACATTGATGTTTTCTATCAGGTCAGAATGTGGGATAATATTATCTACAACTACCTGAAGAAAAATGACATCGTTATACCCCCTAAGAATAGATCATCAAAGAACGAAAAGTACGCGGGGGCGTATGTCAAGGAACCGATTCCGGGAAAGTATGATTGGGTGGTCAGCTTTGATCTTAATAGTCTATATCCTCATCTTATTATGCAATATAATATCTCCCCAGAGACGCTCTGCGAAGAGAGACATCCAAGTGCGACAGTTGATCGAATACTTGAGGAGAAACTAAACTTTGAGATGTACAAGGACTATGCGGTATGTGCTAACGGGGCCATGTACCGGAAGGATGTTCGTGGCTTTTTACCTGAACTGATGGAGAAGATGTATGGAGAGCGTGTTATCTTCAAAAAGAGAATGCTTAAAGCAAAGCAGCAGTATGAGAAGACGCCTACTGAAGCACTTAAAAAAGAGATCTCTCGATGCAACAACATTCAAATGGCGAAGAAGATTTCTCTTAACTCTGCTTATGGTGCTATTGGTAATCAATACTTCCGGTATTACAAATTAGCAAATGCAGAAGCAATTACTCTATCTGGGCAGGTAAGTATCCGCTGGATTGAGAATAAGATGAATGATTACCTAAATAAGCTGCTACAAACAGAAGAAACCGATTATGTTATCGCATCAGATACTGATTCGATATATCTTAATCTTGGACCTCTTGTTGATAAATTTTTTGCTAATAGGTCTGGCGACAAAGCAAAGATTGTGGGCTTACTTGATATGGTGTGTTGTGACAAGTTGGAACCGTACATCGACAAGTGCTATGAGGAACTTGCGGTCTATGTATCGGCATATGACCAGAAAATGCAAATGAAGCGGGAGAATATCGCTGATCGCGGTATTTGGACTGCTAAGAAACGATATATTCTAAACGTATGGGATAGTGAGGGTGTTCGTTATGAAGAACCCAAACTCAAGATGATGGGTATTGAGGCTGTAAAGTCCTCTACACCGGCACCTTGCCGTAAGATGATTAAGGATGCTCTCAAGTTGATGATGAGTGGCACCGAAGACGAGGTGATTGATTTTATTGATAATGCTAGGAGTAAGTTCAAGTCTCTTCCTCCAGAGCAAATATCATTTCCGCGATCTGTCTCTAATGTAGATAAGTATAAGTCATCTTCGGATATCTATACCAAAGGAACTCCCATTCATGTTCGTGGGGCACTTCTCTTTAATCACTACATAAAACAGAATAAACTGTCTAATAAGTATTCTCTTATTCAGAATGGAGAAAAGATCAAGTTTTGCTATCTAAAGAAACCAAACATTATACATGAGAATGTTATATCCTTTATACAGGAGTTTCCGAAGGAGTTGAATATTGACAAATACGTTGATTATGACCTACAATTTGAAAAGTCCTTCCTTGAACCTCTCAAGTCTATTCTCGATTCGATTGGTTGGGAAGTAGAAAAAACAGTAAACCTTGACTCCTTCTTCGCATAATAAATTTATAATATGATTGACTTTCTAAAAGAAATTGTAAAAGAAATCGGCGACGACTTCACACAACTTGCATCAAATATTGACGATACGGAAAACTATGTTGACACGGGTTCTTACATTTTTAACGGACTTGTTTCAGGGTCTATTTTTGGCGGTGTATCTGGGAATAAGATTACTGCCATTGCTGGTGAGTCTAGTACTGGAAAAACTTTTTTCAGCCTTGCGGTCGTCAAGAACTTCCTGGATTCTAATCCTGACGGGTATTGTTTATATTTTGATACTGAAGCCGCTGTTAATAAGTCTCTTCTCGCAAGTAGGGGCATTGACCTTAATCGGTTGGTCGTAGTCAATGTAGTTACAATTGAAGAGTTTAGATCAAAGGCATTGAAAGCCGTTGATATGTATTTAAAAAAGTCTGAAGAGGATCGCAAACCTTGCATGTTTGTGCTAGACTCTTTAGGGATGCTCTCGACAGAGAAAGAGATTACAGACGCACTCAACGACAAACAAGTCCGCGACATGACGAAGTCTCAATTGACCAAAGGTGCATTCCGTATGTTGACCCTTAAGTTGGGTCAAGCCAACATCCCAATGATCGTTACCAATCACACCTATGATGTCATCGGCGCTTATGTCCCAACTAAAGAAATGGGAGGTGGCAGTGGTCTCAAGTATGCCGCTTCTACCATCATTTATTTGTCCAAGAAGAAGGAGAAAGACGGCACCGATGTCGTTGGAAACCTTATCAAGGCAAAGACTGCTAAGTCGCGTTTAAGCAAGGAGAACAAGGATGTCACGATACGTCTTTATTATGATGAGCGTGGTCTTGATCGATATTATGGTCTTCTTGAACTCGGTGAGATTGGCGGACTTTGGAAAAACGTTGCTGGTCGATATGAAATAGACGGCAAGAAAGTTTACGCTAAAGCGATCTACAAAGATCCAGAACAATACTTTACTCCAGAGGTAATGGAGAAACTAGATCAAATTGCACAAAAGGAATTCAGTTATGGAGAAAGTTGAGGTTCTGATTCTTAGAAACCTTTTATATAATGAAGAATATCTCCGCAAAGTAATTCCTTTTATCAAACCAGAATACTTTGAGGACATCAATCAAAAAGTAGTATTTGAAGAAATACTCAAATTTGTTCAGGAGTACAACACACCAACAACAAAGGAAGTACTGTGTATCGAGACTGAAAAGAGGTCTGATATCACGGATGCTTCTTTTAAGCAGATTACACAATTAATCAGTTATCTGGAAGATGTTCCAACTGATTATGATTGGTTGCTTAACACAACAGAATCCTGGTGTAGAGATCGCGCTATATATCTTGCGTTAATGGAATCCATTGCACTTGCCGATGGAAAAGATGAGAAGAAAGATAGAGGAGCAATTCCAACTATTCTTTCTGATGCTCTTGCAGTTTCCTTTGATACGAATATTGGACATGACTATCTTATCGACTACGAAAAACGGTTTGAACTCTATACTACGAAAGAGGACCGAATTCCATTTGACCTTGAGTATTTTAACAGAATTACAAAGGGTGGTTTACCTAACAAGACTCTCAATGTCGCTCTTGCCGGTACAGGTGTCGGTAAGTCTCTGTTCATGTGCCACATGGCTTCTTCCGTACTCCTTTCGGGACGTAACGTGCTCTACATCACGCTTGAGATGGCTGAAGAAAAGATTGCAGAGAGAATTGATGCTAACCTTCTCAACGTACCCATTCAAGAAATCTCAGAACTCCCGAAAGTGATGTTTGAGAATAAGGTAACAAACCTTGCAAAGAAAACTCAAGGAACTCTTATAATTAAAGAATATCCTACAGCAGCGGCACATAGTGGACACTTTAAATCACTTCTTAATGAGCTTGCACTTAAGAAGTCATTTAGACCTGATATTATTTTCATTGATTACCTTAATATATGTGCTTCCTCGCGCTATCGCGGAAACAGCACTGTCAATTCATATTCTTATATCAAGTCTATTGCTGAAGAGCTTAGAGGATTGGCTGTTGAAGCAAACGTCCCTATCGTATCTGCCACGCAGACCACTCGTTCTGGTTTTGGTAGCTCTGATGTTGACCTTACTGACACTAGCGAGTCCTTTGGTCTCCCTGCTACTGCTGATCTTATGTTTGCCCTTATTAGTTCAGAAGAGCTTGAGGGGTTGGGACAAATTATGGTGAAGCAACTGAAGAATCGTTATAACGATCCTACAGTATTCAAACGGTTTGTGATTGGTATTGATCGCGCAAAGATGCGCTTATATGATTGTGAACAAAGTGCTCAGGAAGATATCCTTGACAAAGGTGAAGAAGAAGAGTATAGTTATGAGGAACCAAAACCAAAGAAATCCTTTGATGGATTCAAGTTCGAATAATATGGGACTTACCACAAGACAAGAACAATCAAAACTAGCACTATCAGAGTGTCCTCACTATTATGAGATGACTCTATCAAATGGATCAAAGCGACATTGTGGTACTATGAAAGATGTTGAGTGTATCTTGAGTATATATCCAGACGCTATCTATTCCAAGGTTTTGTTGCCACACCCACCACAAACTGTAGACGTTCCTTCTGTTGCAGTTGACCCAGATCCAGAATTAAAACCGCAACACTCTTTACCAGAATCTGAACTTATAGAACTAGAATTATGACCGTTTCAATTCCTCAAGAAGATATGTCCCATAAAGTTGATACTAATAGGTATCTAAATTTTGTTGATGGTGTGACCAGCCAACCATCTCAAGATACTGAAGCAATGATCTATCGCCTTCAGGAACTTGCTGGCAATGGAGCACAACCAGAACGACTAATGACTGCTGCTGTTGGTTTGTGTGCAGAATCTGGCGAGTTTACTGAGATTGTAAAGAAGATGGTCTTCCAAGGAAAACCTTATAATGAAGAAAATGTTTTTCATATGAAACGTGAACTGGGAGATGTGTGCTGGTATCTTGCTCAAGCATGTATTGCTTTGGATACTACATTTGATGAAATACTTGAGATGAATGTTGATAAACTTGTCGGTCGCTATCCTGGCGGACAATTCAATGTTCATAATTCCGAAAATCGTAAGGAGGGAGACCTATGACTAAAAAAACTTTCGTGACTAAGTCCGGAGATACTTTCGAGTGGGAAGAGACTGAAGAAGTCCGTAAGGCAGTAGAAAGATTGCACAAAGATATTCGTAAACTTGAGAAAGAAAACTCACCTGATTATGGAGTAGGAAAATGAAATTGCTCACACTTGAAGATTACCAGAAGGCCGGTGAAACATTCTGGCCAAAGTATTGGTATATTGCTGGAGAACTTGGTGAAAATGCCAAGTCAGAAGATATTCTCAGAGTTATGGAAGCAATCGGAGGTGTTGCACTTAGATTCGCATTAGAAGAAAAGGAAGGACCATTCGGATTTAATAAAAAGGAGGAAGAGACTCCCCAAACAGATACCGTAACTAACACTTTTGGATATGTATGAACGCAAACCACGCCTGGAAGATTCTTTTGGCGGTACAGTAGAAAAAACCATCCCAGAAGATGTTGAGTGGATTGATGAATGTTTCTACATCAAGAAAACACGATTCGGTCTTTATACATCTATTTTAAAGGAACCTCTTGGTCAACACTTCATTACTGGTGCGACTAGGGAAGGAGTAATCACAACGACAAGATGGCACTTAATGTGCTTACAGGAAGGCACACTTCAAGATTATACTCGTGTTGTAAATAGTGGGGTAGTTGGCGGCAAACTTTGATGAAAAAAGTAGAAAGGCACCGATATGATAAAGAAGGTCAGATCTTTCAGACAAGAACTCTTACCTTTGAACCTTATCCTATGACTGAGATTGAATCAGTCATAGGATTTATTTCTAGTAACCTGACTCCAGAGTTGGTCACCAAGAAGTACCGGGAAGAGAATGCATCTAACTCAATGTTTGGTCACTGCTATCACTCGTCTCAGGCACTTTACTACCTGATGGATACTGATGTTCTTGAGCAGAGAACTGCAATTGATTATCATGACTGTTCACACTGGTGGTTAGTTGACAAAACCTCAGATAAGATATACGATATTACTGCTGATCAATACTATCATGTTGGTCAGACTCCTCCTTATCCTGGTAAGAAAAAACCCTGGTACGGATGGAAAGAAAGACCCCATCAAAGGACACTTAATCTAATGGTAAGAGTTCTTGGTGATAAATTGATCTCTGATGTAACATCCTAAATAAGTTGCATCTCTCGGGGAATTAGCTCAGTTGGTAGAGCACCTGCTTTGCAAGCAGGCTGTCAGGAGTTCGAGTCTCCTATTCTCCATTCTAAATACTTACAAAGTATTCTTGTTAAAATGGCAAAGAAAAAAACAAGTGCCAATGTTCCTGCTGCTACGATGACAAGAATGCAAGAACTAGGATCTGCTTGGGTCTTTAAAAGAGCTATACAGGACAATATAACTTTTAACAGTGCTAATGATATTGTAAATGATAAAATAACTTATAAAGAGTTGGTGAAAATTTGGAAGACAGTTGGCAAGGTTGATTGGGATGATGATGTTGATGGCGAGTGGTTGGTTAATTTTTATAAGCAGCAAAAAGTATTGTTAAAGAAAATTGGAAGACCAAAATTTACTGAGTTCTGTCGTGATGGTGGAGCACCTGGGGGGGATTATATATTGCCCGGATCTTCATCTGGAACAACTTTTATGGAATGGGTTAGTGATTTGGTCAAAGATGAATTTGAAATAAGTCAAAAAGATAATTGGAATCCTGCTGATATTTGGTTAATTCAGGATGAAATGAAATGGAGAAAGAAAATTCAAGAGTCTTTTAATCAAAAAAGAGATCCGAGTGCATCTGTAGAATCAGAATTGGCCAAATTTAATGCAATATTCAGAGCTCTCTTTAGATCTAAGCAAATAGTTGGTATATCTCTCAAAAAAGTTGGCAGCGGTCCAGCACAATTTAAAGAGGTCAATGTGTCTGGAAAATTCTTTAAAAATTTAAAGGCAACTGTAATGACTTTTGATAAAGCCAAATGTCTTCTTGGAACAAAGAGAATTGACCCACAAAAGGCAAAAAGAGATATTGAAAGGGGAAAACCGAGAGGGGCCCCAGGAGCAGCGACTCTCCTGCAAGATACTGTCCTAACAATTCAAGATCCCGGAATTGTTACTGGAAAAAAAATAACATATACTGTTCAGATCAAGGCAAACGATTCTACTAAATTTTCTAATTTAAAATGGGAACCAACAATTGTGGGCCGTGGGGCAGCAAGACTTGGAAAGGCAACTGTTGAATTGGTTTTGGATTTGATGAGGGTATATGGTATTCTTAGATATTATGAATCAGATAATAAGAAATATCCAAGAAATAAAACCGAGTTTGCTAGAGTTGAAAATGATTACAAGATGATGTTGGACGAAATTATCAATGATAATTTTGTGGATGTTGGGTCTGGCGTTAACACGACTACTGCGATAATCAATATCAAAGAAGCATTTGATGTGTATAGGGGTCAACCTTGGGTTGCAGTTTCAAAATTACAACAAATTCAATTTTTATACGCATTGTTGACATTGCCTAAGAAGAAGAGAAATGAATTTTGTACTTCTCTAATTTTTACCGCAGAAAAAGCGGGAAAAAGATATGGACCTTATGGAAAAATATACTAAATAACTCTGTTGATAACGGAGTATGAGATGACTTTGCCGAAGGAAGTGGTATTGACTGCGTTAAAGTGCTGCAGAGATGTATACCCACACGA
>Ga0208763_1000103_pt1 | contig 19157 bp, 8 predicted proteins | sample ETNtaG_20_FD_185756 | JGI IMG/M metagenome (GOLD analysis project Ga0208763, IMG submission 185756) | Marine microbial and viral communities from oxygen minimum zone, Eastern Pacific Ocean - ETNP201306PF45B (SPAdes) (version 2) | ecosystem: Environmental > Aquatic > Marine > Oceanic ... | reverse complement strand
TAGGTCGACCAATGGTGTGTCAGTCAGACCTAGTGCCTCATCAGCGGTCTTCATCTCTGAATCATAATACAGGAGACCGGTGACGTGCTTGTCATTTTGCTCAGCCTCATGAATCGCTGCTAGAGCAGCAACCGCATTGCTTGGGTCGTGATCATCTCCGAGGGTTTCCAACCTCAGAGTTGAACCATCAAAGAGGCTAATGTCTTCGAATTGACCTTCAGGAACCTCTACCTCTTCTATCGGTGTAAAGTGAGGGATGTAATCAACGGTGTGAAGTTCCTCTTCATTCCCCTTAACATAGTTGTAAGAGCGGTATGACTCATCATTATTAGCGAAAGTTACACAGGGTGAAATCACGTCAATTACAGCCATTCCTTTGTGCGATAAAGCTGCTCTTAGGAGCGCAGTTAACTGCTTCTTGGAACCCGAAAATGACCTTGCTACGAATCCACAACCAAGGTTGATTGCCATTTTACAAAGGTCGATTGGAGGATTCTCGTTGGTCGCTCCCTTCTTTTTCTTCGAACCCTTCTCGACTGTTGCAGAGTACTGTCCTTTTGTTAACCCATAAACTCCGTTATTTTCGATAATGTAGACCATGTTGAGATTTCTTCGAATAGCGTGAATAAATTGCCCGATCCCAATCGATGCGGTATCTCCATCTCCAGATACACCGAGGAAAGCTAAGTCCTTGTTGACCATGTTTGCGCCGGTGGTAACTGACGGCATTCTACCGTGAACTGTATTGAATCCGTGTGATTTTCCTAAGAAATAAGCCGGAGTCTTGGATGAACATCCGATACCTGACATCTTGGCGATTGTCTCTGGTGCGATGCCGTTTTCCCAAGCCGCTTGAATAATCACGTTGGAAATCTGGTCGTGTCCACAGCCCGGGCACAACGAAGAAGGCCCTCCGGTGTAGTCGGCCTTTGGTAGGTCGATGACATTGAGTTGAATCGGTCTCATGCTCAAGCAACCACCTCCTTTGTTTCTCCAGATAGGGTTTCCAATATCATATCAGCGTAAACCCGGGCTCGCGGAGGAATTCCATCGCTAAACGCGACAGAATGCAAGTTGCTTAGCAGTTCAACAGGCAACTCCTTTCGAAGAATGCCGAATAGTTGACCATCTCTGTTAATTTCCAAAACCACTACTTGATCGTGTTCGGCAATAAAGCGCTCTACCTCAGAGTGATATGGTAATGCTCTGACTCTACAAGTGCTAACCTTCATGCCTGTAGTTGATTCTAGAATATCATCGATTTCTTTGATTGTATTCTCGACTGAACCATAGTAGATTATTCCTACTTGCTTGTCCTTTTCTTCGCGCATGATTGGAGCGGGAAGCTTGTCTCTTGCACCCTCAATCTTACGCTTCAAGCGAGCTACAGTCGCGGCATATACCTCAGGGTCTTCGGAATATACTCCGTCTTCATCGTGCCCAGTTCCTCTGTATAGAATTGGCTCAAGTCCGCTACCTGGTAGAGTTCGATATGGGATTCCATCCCCGTCTACATCTCTGTATCTTCCAAAATTCTCGATAGCATCAAGTTGTTCTTGGGTACGAATTACCTTACCTCTGTCTAACTTTCCGTCGGGATATTCGAATCCTGCTGTAACCCATCTATTCATTCCTAAATCTAGGTCAGAGAATCCGAAGACAAGAGTCTGGTATTGTTCTGCCACATCGAAAGCCCGCCAACCAAATTCGAAGCACTCATCGACTGTTCCCGGAATCAAAACTATGTGTTGTGTATCTCCATGACTGGCTTCGTAAAGTAATGTTAAATCACTCTGCTGAGTTCTAGTTGGAAGTCCCGTTGAAGGGCCTACTCGATTTACGTCCCAAATCACTCCGGGGACTTCAGCGAAGTAAGCCAATCCAATGAACTCAGACATTAAGGAAATACCAGGTCCGCTGGTACAGGTCATTCCTCTTCCACCAGCCCAGCCTGCTCCGACTACCATTCCGGCAGCCGCTAATTCATCTTCTGCTTGGATAACTGCACAAGTAGCGCCACCATCTTCGGCTTGGCGAAGTTTGGGTAACCAGTTTATGATTGATTCAGCAAGTGAGGAAGAGGGGGTAATTGGATACCAAGATAACATGTTGATTCCACCGAAAATACATCCTAAAGCGGCCGCTTCGTTACCTTCGATTAGGAATGTGTTTGGATCTTTATCTCGAGCCTCTACACTGTAACCAATTTCACAATCCCAATTTTCTCTTGCATAATCTCGGCCTTCTGAAATCGCTTGGAGATTCAATTCGATTGCCTTCTCTTTACCGTTGAATTGTTGAGTCACTGCCGAAGCAATTGCTGAGTCTTCGATACCCAGAGTTTCAGCCAATGCACCTACGTAGTACATGTTGGCAATCATTCGAGCAAGTTTTGGGTTAATCGAGCGAGCCATTTTTGTCATTGGCATTCCAAGTACGATGCAATCATCTCTTTCAACGGGTAATTTTACATCCATATTGTGAATGATAATTGTCCCAGGTTCAGCCTTTTCTACATCCGCCAACCATGTGTCTTTGTTCATTACCACCTGAATGTGTGTTAGGTCTCCAGGAGCCTGATAGCCTTCGTCACTTGCCCGAATAATAAACCAAGTTGGAAGGCCGGAAATATTGCTTGGAAAGAGATTTTTCCCACTCACAGGTACTCCCATTTCAAACATTGAGTGAAGTAAAATCAGGTTTGCAGACTGCGACCCTGTTCCATTTGCTGTGGCGATGTTGACTGTGAAATCATTGACGCTATTTGCCATCGTTATCTGGGTCTCCGGGGGGGATGTAGGTGCACTTGCGGTATGCTTGTGCAACGTCCGGCGGGTAAAGTCCGGTATTAGCCGTTCCCGTTCAGTAATTCCCCACTAACTAAGGGGCTAAGCCGCCATATTCCCGCTTTACAGGTTTGATTTTCCATCCGTTGCGGTTTTCAAGGAGTGCGTGGTCGGCCGGCTCATGCCTACAGGACCGAGCTCTCTGAAGGACGCCATATCAAGAGCAACCTCAATGATTGAATCTGGTGATGTTGACGGTGCACTAGAATTACTCAGAACCGAAGCATGGGCTGCAGCAGAAAATAATTCTCACAAGGTGCAAGTCATTTCCTTGGCGGCCGAAGCAAAGATTGCCAAGGGTGATATTGACATGGCTAATCGAAAGGCACACTGGCAAGATGCACACAATAGTTACCAGCGTGCTCAGAAACTCGAGCCTTCTAACAAAGAAATTCGTCGCGCTCAGAACAAATTGGCATCAATGATGGATGAACAATCGATTTCTCTAGGGAAGGGTTGGCAATTATTCGATGATGGAAATCCAACACCTACTGGAATTGCAGCTGCATTCGTGGGTTTGATGGTGTTCTTAGTGGCCTTCAAATTTGCAGGAGAGTCGCTAGAACAGCCATTGGAAAGTACCGACGTTACCTTGCAAGTCTCATACATTCATCCGGATGATCCTAATTCACGTGTAGAGGGTGAGATTGTCATAGAATTGTATGCTTCAGAAGCACCAAAGCATGTTGAAAATTTCCTATATTTAGTAGATAATGGAATGTATGATTCGACAATTTTCCATCGAATTATAGATGGGTTCATGATTCAAGGTGGAGACATTGATGACATGAATGGCGCAGGTGGCTATGCCGGAATTTGGTATGGCTACTGCAATGGGCAGATATCTGGAAGTAATGGAGAAATTTACACTTCTGAAAATTGTCCAAGAAGCGATTGGACTGTACCTGGGGAACATGCTCAATCTTCACTAAGGCACGTTCCAGGGGCTCTCGCAGCCGCGCATGCCGGATTGAATACCGATGGCAGTCAATTTTACATCGTACCCAGTGACTCTAATCCAACTTGGCTGGATTATGAGCCGGGTAAAGATTGCTCATCTGCTTCATGTCACACAGTATATGGTATGGTGATATCGGGAATGAATCACGTAGATGCGATTAGTGAAGTTGTTACTGGAAATACCGATTCCAACCCAGACACAGGTGGCGATAAGCCAGTTGAGGATGTTCGACTAATTCAGGCTTACAGAAGTTAAGTCCAGAACAGCAACCCACCATTGTTAGAATACTTCCAATAGTCACATTGATGGAGGGTTCCCTAACCCTGTAGGTCGCGGGGTATGGTAATGAAGGATTCAGAAGGCTTTGATTCGCTAAGGTCATTCAGCAAATCTGACGGTACTGTCGGCGACTTTCACTCTCTTTCACATTTGCAAGAATTGGGGCTTTGTGACCTTGATTCCTTGCCTTTCACTATTCGATTATTGTTGGAGGCTGCTTTGCGAAAGTGCGATGGTTTTCTGGTTACCCGTGAGGATGTCGAAAGAATCGCATCATGGTCACCTGATATGACTCCAGAAGAAATTCCATTCTCGCCCAGTAGGGTGATTTTACAGGACTTTACAGGAGTTCCTGCTGTTGTTGATATTGCTGCACTCAGAGATGCAATGGTGGAGTTGGGTGGAGACCCGGAAAAAGTAAACCCACAAGTGCCGGTTGACTTGGTAATAGATCACTCCGTTCAGGTAGATGTATCAGGATTATTCCCAGATGCAAGGGAAAGAAATTTGGAAATTGAGTACCAACGAAATATGGAGCGATATGAATTCCTCAAGTGGGGTCAGCAAAGTTTGGATAATTTCCGTGCAGTACCACCTGGCCGAGGAATTGTTCATCAGGTGAATCTAGAATGGATTGCCAGTGTCGCTAGGGAAGAAAACGGAGTTTGGTTACCTGACACTCTAGTTGGAACCGATAGTCACACAACCATGATCAATGGTCTAGGTGTTTTAGGATGGGGTGTCGGTGGAATTGAGGCAGAGGCTGTAATGTTAGGTCAGCCGATTTACATGCTTCTTCCAGAAGTCTGCGGATTCGAACTAATCGGTTCCCTTCGACCAGGAGTAACCGCCACTGATATGACTCTCAGAATAGTGGAGATGTTGAGAGAGCATGGTGTGGTTGGTAAATTTGTAGAATTCCATGGTTCAGGACTTGCAAATCTAAGTCTTCCAGATAGAGCGACAATTGCCAACATGGCTCCAGAATACGGAGCAACGTGCGGCTTCTTCCCTGTGGATGAAACTACTCTGGATTACATGCGACTTTCTGGCAGAGACGAATCTCACATTCAAGACGTCAAAAGGTATCTATCTGCTCAGGGAATGTTCCACACTTCACAAACCCCTACTCCCTCCTTTACAAGCCATCTCTCACTCGATTTATCGACTGTTGAGCCTGCACTGGCAGGTCCTAAGAGGCCGCAGGACAGAGTAGATCTTTCTGCAATGAGGGATCATTGGAAAAATAGTCTAAATGCACCTCTTGGACACAGCGGTCACGGTATTGATGAAAGCAAGAATCAATCCTCTGCTACAATCGGCTCTAGAGGAGTTGATTTGACACACGGTGACATCGTGATTGCTGCAATAACCAGCTGTACAAACACAAGTAATCCCAGCGTCATGATTGCGGCTGGCTTATTGGCGCGAAAAGCCAGAGAAGCCGGCTTATCCATTGCACCCACCGTCAAGCCAAGCTTGGCACCAGGTTCTAGGGTGGTAACCGAATATTTTGATGCGGCGGGTCTTACCGAAGATTTGGACTCTTTAGGATTCAGTGTAGTCGGTTACGGATGCACTACTTGCATAGGCAATTCCGGTCCTTTAGACGCCGATGTAGAGGCAGCAATAGATGAGGCGGATTTGATTGTTGGAAGTGTACTATCTGGAAATCGTAATTTTGAGGGTAGAATACATCAGAAGGTCAAAGCAAATTATCTTGCAAGCCCACCTTTGGTAGTCGCTTATGCGATAGCAGGAACTCTGGATATCAATTTTCAGACTGATCCTATCGGTATTGGGACAAATGGTCCTGTGATGCTAGCCGATATTTGGCCAAGTGATGAAGAAGTCAGGCAAACCATCTCTACTTCGATTAACCCAGAAATGTTCCGAAAGCGGTATTCAGACGTGTTGCAGGAACCACGATGGGATGCGATTAGTAGTTCAGAATCCGCCCTCTATCCATGGGCAGAAGATTCAACTTATGTTCGACTTCCTTCCTTCTTTGAAGGGATACTTCCAGAACCAGCTCCAATTGAGCCTATTCATGGAGCAAAAGTTCTGCTCAAATTAGGAGATTCTGTAACCACTGACCACATTAGTCCAGCCGGCGCTTTCCCACACCATGGACCGGCTGGCCAATACCTAATTTCCAGAGGAGTCGAACCCCGAGATTTCAACTCATTTGGTAGCCGTCGTGGTAATCATGAGGTTATGATGAGGGGTACTTTCGCAAATGTGCGGATTAGGAATCAAATAGCTCCTGGGACAGAAGGTGGGTTCACAACCCATTTCCCAACGGATGAAGTAACCCCAATTTTCGATGCAAGTATGAGGTATCAAGCAGACGGAACACCTTTGGTGGTCTTGGCAGGTACCCAATATGGAACAGGTAGTAGCAGAGATTGGGCCGCAAAAGGAACACTTCTTTTGGGGGTAAAAGCAGTTATCGCGACCTCTTTTGAGAGAATTCATCGCTCTAATTTGGTTGGGATGGGTGTTCTGCCATTGACCTTCCCTGAAGGCGAAAACGCCGATTCTTTGGGACTTGATGGAACCGAGTCTTTCGACATTCCAGCCACTGCCGATTTGGTCCCACTATCGTCAATCAAAGTGAAAGCGACAAAGGAAAATGGAGAGATTATTGAATTCGATGCTGTAGTACGTTTAGACACCCCTGTGGAGGTCGATTATTACAGAAATGGTGGAATTCTTCAGACTGTATTGCGTAATTTGGCAAAAACGTGACTTCAAATCTAAAAACTGAGCCGGTGATGACATGACTAACGAGGAAAATATCCGATTTTCCTTCCGTTCAAACGAGCACGAAGTTGAGGTTGTAATCCAAGGTCCACCTTCGTGGGTTAACCTGTATCGAGAAAGGATAGGTCTCGAAGGAAATATAGGATATACTCAATCCGTTCTCGGCTCAAACTCAGACCTTTCCGATGGTTCAGCAATTTCAAAAACTGCAAGAGAATTACCAGGGCCACCTCCAGATCCGAGTCGATTACCTTCTGTCGTAAGAGTCGTCGGAGACCTTGACGTTGATGTCGGAGTTTCTCAACTAGGAGTTCCTGAAAAAACAGATCCAAACTTGGCCGAAATTAGTTTATTTTTGGAAGAATTGGATGAAGATCCAGAGCCCCTTTCGGATAACATGTCGGGAGACCCAATGGCAGAATCTTGGATTCAACTTGTGATGACACTAGTGGTTCGTGAACACGGCCATACCTCGCTTTCAGTTGGCTCAATAGAGAGTCTTTTGAGTGACCGAATTAATCGCTCGGGAATAGAGTTACAGATGTTCCTAGATAGACTCTGGTTGCTCGGTAAATTGGAGCGGATACATGGTGGCGCGGAAACTCAATACGCACCCAATCCAAGTTGGCTTGAAGCAAGTTAAATTCGCTAATTTCAGCCATCAACCCCATAGGGGTTGGAAAAACATCATCCCATTAGGCATAATAATGAAATGAAATTCGGCGTAGCCATGATGTCCCTGTCAAAGAACGCCCGAAACGAATCCAACGAAGGTCGAATAGCGATTTTCTTGGTTATGCTGATGTTAAGTTCACCAATGCTATCATTGGTTCCATCCGTATCAGCATCACACATTACCCAGTATGCAGTACAAAGAGACCCCTCTTTCATTTCGATAGGAGATATTGACTGTGATGACGATAACGACATTGTCTCAGCCAGTTCAATGGGTCACTTCATTACAGCACTGTACAATGATGGTAATGGAGGATTTGGAGATCGCCAAGATGTCTTCATCTCAAACAATGCTTCATTCCGCGCTGGATTCAGGGATACAGCTGACGGAACTAGAGTCTATGTTGCAGATGTAGATGGTGACGGTGTTAACGATGTTATCTATTATCAACAAAATATTCGATTCGTCGGAGGGCCTATGGTTCCAGGAAATCTAACTGTACTTTGGGGAGATTGTAATGAGAGAATCAACAATTGGAATCCCTCTGAAGCAATCACAGTTAGCAACCCATATCTTCAGGATATGGATGTAGAGGATATTGATGGTGACGGAGATGCTGACATTGTAATGAGTGTAGTGGACCCCACTTTCACAAATAATTACATCAACATATACAAGGGACCAGACCCAACCCAAATAACAGCTCAACAAACTATTCCAGTACCATTGACTAATGGATTATACACGAACTTAATTCTAGGACATTGGGGAGAAGACGTCCTTGGCGGCGGTGGCCTTCCTGGTGGTGGAGTTGGCGATTGTGAGGATCTAGATATTTGGCTACTGAGATCACCTCCTTACAATACAGGTGTTGGATTCTCAAATGGTCACTATGACAACATGACCGTCCTAGAATACGACTGTACACTAGGGACCTACCCTAACCCACTAGATGCAACAGCAAGTGGAGTTCATAATTTCAAGTTGGATGCAGAACACAATTACCCATTGTATGGAATCGATATCTCAGATACAAATGACGATGGTGAGATTGACCTGATTGCAGCGGTTGATGGAATTACAGGAAACATCTCATACGCAAGTCGCACTGGTTCATCTTGGGATACTCAAAACTACGTTTTCCTCGGTGATTATCTTGGTGCATCCATTACCATTGCTGATGTTAATCGAGATGGAAAAATGGATTTCTTTGTTCCAACTGAGGTTACTCTTACTCGATTGCAGGACTCAAGTGCACAGAACCAAACATATCTGCTTGTTGATAACCTAAGAGAAGTAAATACAGTCGAGATCATTCTTGGAAACCCCAACGGTAATGGATACTTGTCGTCTCTCTCTTTCGACGTCGGTCGTCGACCAACAATGGCAGTTCCAGGACAACTAGCTGGCGGAGACGACAGTGCTTACGAGATTGCAATCGGACAAAGAGATAGGTCATACAGATTCGCAAACAGCGCAATGTGGCTTGATACTCAAGGATGGGCAGGTGCTGGTGACTTCCTATCTGTACTCAGTTTAGATAACGAAGACGTTGGAATTACTGAAGTGAATATCGCTCCAGCGGCTTATGATCCAGCTACTGGAGCCGCCAAAATTGGTGAGGGTAACAGATTTGTCAACTTAACCGTCAAGAACACCGGTCTAAACCCCATTTCTGGCTCAATTGATGTCGACTTAGAAGTAAAGGAAGTACTAGACGGCATTGACACACTCGTATATTCTAATGACTTTGAAGGTAACATAGACAACACCAATTGCCCATCATGTTCGATTGTCCTCAAGTCGTACACTGGAGAATATGGTGCAGGTTCGTCTTCATGGCACGAGGAATATAATGCATCTACAGATTCCAACGGTTCAGCCACCGATGACTGGTGGGAAGCCGACACAAATCCAACCACTTACATGTGGGCTGGAATGGATCATAATAACCAGGACAATGAATCAGGATATTACAACAACATGGATGAGGCATTCATCATTGAGAATGTTGACTTGACAGGTGCAGACGCTGCATATCTGGACCTAGATTTATTCTGTAGTGCAGCGTTCTTTGAGTTGTATCTAGCCGAGCAGTACGCTGTTGTCGAACGATGGTTGTATGAAGACTCCTGTGGAATTGAGGTCTGGAGTGATGGCAATGGATGGGAACAGGTATTCTTCACCGGAGGGTGGGATAATGAGAGATATCTGCGTCTATATGGATTCGGATACGATCCAGAATACAACACTTACAACGGAAATTTCGCATCGGAAACCGTCACACCCTGGACAAGTTACTCCGGTGACGATGCAATCGACCTTACTCGGTACGCTGGTGAAGTTGTTGACATTCGCTTCCGCTTCCGCAGTGGTTTGATGGGAAGCGTTGGCCCAGATGGTTCGTCTCAGGACACAGGACTAGATGGGTTTGCATTTGACAACATCTCGATCCGAAAAACCGATGTTATTTTCGGTACAGAAGAAGTAGTCAGTCAAACTCTGTCATTCTCCAATTTCGCAGCTGGTGCTACCGAGGAAGTATCACTTACTGCTGATTTCATCGATAACCGAACTTATTACATCAACACTGAACTAACCAACCCTGTAGGATTTGAAAACGCAGACGCCACAAATGACGAGATAAAATTCCAAATTACTGTGGAGAATCTGTTCGACCCAGGTGTTGCAGAAGAGCCATGGGTCAGTCTCGAGAATGGATTGAGATATGCCTCGGGAGATCGTGACATCGAGATTAGAGTTCAGAACTACGGAAACACTCTGACGGACTTCCAATTGGAAACAGTGGTCAAGAACGCTCTTCCTGACCTAGTTGCGATTGAAGATTTCTCCGGATTTGAGCCGATTTGGGAAGACGATAATGATCAACCCGGAAAGGAAAATGGAAGTCGATTAGACGATACAAACGGCGACCATCCTATGTTGCCTCAAAGCAGAGGAGTGTTCAATTCCTTTGCATATTGGTTGGGTAATCCAGACACAGGATATGGCGATAATTGGGACGAGTCTCTATCTCTCGATCCTTTCCCAGTTGCTGTTGGTGGTACCGACTTCACTTACCTGACCTTCGATTACTTCGCAGAGGGTGATTATCTTTCAGATTCAAATGGCAATATTCTAGCTATTCGCGATGCGGCGGGACTAGAGATTGAATGGTCTAAGGGTGGAGAAATCTACCGCGGAACCGTTTGGGGAAGTTGGACTGATCTGAACGAAAATGGACTAAGGCCTTTCCAGGATGGTAGTGGCATGGGAGCGTGCGAAGATTTCGACAACAATGGTCGATATGACGAGGTTGAATACATGGGCGACCACTCAGACCGTTACGAATCTGTAGTCTGGTTTGATTCCGAAAGTTTGGTCAAGTCTGTGATTATCGACATGACACACATTACCCTGCTTAACCAGACCTCTAATGACACCTTTGATTGGAGGACTGAATGCACTGACCTTTCAGGTTCTGAAGTGTCCTTAACCTGGAGATTCCAATCCAATGGAGATGGAGTGAATGGTAATGCAGGTCTTGCTGGGTTTGCAGTTGACAACATTCGTGTTGACGAATTCACATTCGAGAATGATGGTACTTACATTACTGACATCAATGGATTGGATGCTTCCGAGCGCCAGGACGTTACAGTAGCAACTCATGACTTCAATTCTGGACTATATCGAATAGATTCTACAACTCTATTTAACAACACAATAGAAGGAACATCTTGGTACAACCAAACAGAGATAACTACTGCAAATAATCACACTCAGATTATCTTCAGTATCGCAAGCGCTGACATCACCTTGATGCAACCGAACGTACTGGATTGTGTATCCGATATCACATACAAGTGTGTCTATACATATGATTCGGTATCTCAACACTCATTCACAGTACCTCTTCTGAATGGTGTAATTGCAGGAGAATATGAGGTCAATATGAAGATTGTAGATATGACAACAGGTCAGACGGTTTACGAACAAGCTGCCGATAATGGCCCGTTCGATCTTGAACCTCATGCTCGAGACTTTGCAAATTGGACCGCGCCGTACAATGGCTGGTACGATGGCCACCAATACAACATCAGCTTCTATGCGATATTAACCGAGGACGGAGAACCATCAGGAAATGATAGGTTCTTCGAAATTGAATTCTTTGACACCGTTGATGTAGCAATCCTATCCAACCCTACCGATCAGAATCGGTTGCAGAGAGTAAAGCAAGATCTAGAATCGATGGGAATGACTTACACCCAACTAGCAGTCAATGATTGGGATAGATACGCAACTGAGAATTGGATGTCTCATTATGAGAAGATTTTGCTACCATGGCAAACCGATTACAATGTTGAGTATGGTGAATACTACGAAACGATGGCATCTACTCGAGAATCTGACGGACTTTCGGTTACTGAGGTTCTAGAAGCATACATGGTTAACGGAGGGACTGTTCAGATTCACCTCGGGCCATATCGTAACGAATACCAGCCAAATAGGCTACCTTTCGGAATGGACATTGCAATGAGAAATCAATGGAACAACACCGTCACAAACGATGACTTGGTGATTGTTGATGCTTATCATCCTTTGATGAATAACGTCGACACAGCAGCCTTTGCTGGTGTTCATGGTGGAGCATATGTTGCCTTAGCGGGTCTCGATACTGCACAGGTTCAATTCGACCAAATCCCACAAGTTTGTGGGGGTAGAATTAGTGACCCAACTGGAACCTTCCACACATTGATGAGGAGTGAGTCATTTGATTCACAATCACTACTCTCAATCTGCAATCGCGGTGCAGGAGGAATGATTGTTACAACTTTAGATGTAGAGAATCCAAGCTTCTCCCAACCATTTGGTGGAACTTCAATGCCTCTGCTATCGAACATGTTGGCTTATCATGTCAATCCGTACCCTACTGAATTCGGAATTGCAGGAGATGGATTCGACCTTACTGTAAATGGTGAAGCACCATCGATTGATACAGTAACAGGTGCTTATGCAACTATGTACATCAAGTCGAACTCTGAACTTGACTTCTCATTCTTAACTTCAGATTCAACCTTGGCTGACAGCATTACAGCTGATTGGACATTACAATCAACCGATATGAACGAGTCAGTTACAGGTTGGGCTGGTGAAATCATCGACTTCGGAGAGATTAGCCATATCCGCCAAAACAGTGCAAGCATACCAGCACTCGGTAGCTTCTGTGTTGGGGATTCGAGCTCAACAACCGGATGTAGAATTGGAGCAGAATGGCTGTTGACATTGTACCTCCATGATGATGAAGGTCACACAAGAATCACCTACATCCATCTTGTAACCGATGATACATTGGCTGACGAGTATCGGCCAAATGCAGATCTACAACTTGTGGAAAACAGTGTTACAGATGAGTACGTAAGTCTCGAAGGAAGCAAGACGGTTGGAGGTGTTGATTGGCCAATTTATCGAGTTAGATTGACCGACAGCGGTGACATTAGTCTGTCCTTCGATTCTTCAGCAAGCTCTGACGACGACGCACCTGAAGGTGAGAGAGGTATTGAGATGTTTGAGTACAGAGTTTTCTTCGATTATCCCGTAGATTCTTCGAACCCAACTCTGGAAGGTCATACCTTCCAAGTACCGGATGCAGCAGGTGGTGACATGTGGAATTATGTATTCCGAAACATGACTAGTGATGGAACCCTGGAAAATCAAATTAGGCTAGAATTGATTGTGTACGATCGTGCCGGAAAACAATCTGAAAAGGCACGAATTTACTTCATTGTAGTTGGAGAAGACTTTGGAGATGACCCACCAGTTGTGGATATCACTTCACCTCGTTCAACCGATTCTCAAAGCGGGGATTTGGTCACAATCAATGGTGTAGTAAGTTCCGGTGCAGAAAACGGAGTCACGATTGAGGTGGCATTGGATCCAGCGGTTTTGGATTTGACACCCTCTCCAAAGGCTACTCAAAAGGCGCTAGGAAAGTACAATTCCACTGGACCAGTTCTACTCGGAGACGGTGACACTTTCACGATTACTCTGAACATTGCTGACCTATACCTGGAAACTACAGGAAAGCAGGTCAAGGTTTACTGGAGAGTAGTAGAGGGTGACCGATATGAAATCAATAATGAATTCACAATCGATTTACTCCCTCGACCAAGTGACCCTTGTGTTCTGAACCCTTCCGCTGATGGCTGTGTTTCAGATAGCGGCGGTACGGACGTAATCATGTTCGCTGCTATTGGAGCAATCTTGATTCTGGCTATTCTTGGTGTTACTCTAGTTGTAGTAAGATCAAGAGGTAAGTCAGACGATGGCCAAGACACAGTCCAACAATTTGGTGGCGTTGAGCAGATGGATCCTGTCGAAGCGTATGTACAACAGATGGTTGGTCAAGGCTATGATGAGGCTACTGCGAGGCAATATGCTGAGCAGTATTACGCAGCATACTATGCTCAGCAAGGGAAAGGCGGCGGCAACTGAGTAAACCCTCGAAAGGGGGATGCTCAAAACGCACCTTGAAGGCCTCTTGGTGGCCGCCCTGAGTCATGGACATAGGTGAAACATACACTGTAGCGGACCTTTCTTTGGCGGAGGCTGGAGGCCTGAAAGTAGATTGGGCTCGTAGTAGAATGCCAGCACTTGCAGCGCTGCGAACTAAAGCTGAGAAAGAACAACCTCTTGCAGGCCAAAGAATTGCAGGGTGCCTTCACGTTACAAAGGAGACAGCAGTCTTAATTGAAACGATAGAAGCAGCAGGTGGAAAGGTTTCTTGGTCTGGTTGTAATCCTCTTTCCACACAGGATGATGTAGCAGCTTGGCTCGCATCCGAGGGTTATGATGTACATGCATGGTACGGCCAAAATACCGAAGAGTTCTACCAATCAATAGATCGCACTCTCAAGTTCAATCCGACACTTACGCTGGACGATGGCGCCGACTTGATTTATCGAGTCCACAGTAAATTTCCAGAGCTAGCAGCAGGTGTTATTGGAGGTACTGAAGAGACTACTACTGGTGTCCACAGACTCAGAGCCATGGGAGACGCGGGAGAACTTCTCTACCCTGTGATTGCAGTTAACGACGCAGCCACAAAGTGGGATTTCGATAACGTACATGGTACTGGTCAGTCAACACTTGACGGAATAATTAGGGCCACTAGTGTCTTACTTGCCGGTAAAACATTCATTGTTGCGGGGTACGGACATTGCGGCAAGGGATTAGCGAATCGTGCTCGTGGTATGGGTGCTAATGTAATCGTTACAGAAGTCGATCCAATCGCTGCCCTGAAAGCAGTCATGGATGGATATCGCATTATGAAAATGGATGATGCTGCAAAGATTGGTGATATATTTTGTACAGCAACAGGGATGAAAGATGTCGTCGTCGGTCGGCATTTTGATGTCATGAAAGATGGAGCAATCGTTTGTAATACCGGACATTACGATTGTGAAATTAACATTTCAGATATTGAGGAGAGAGCCGAGAAGGTTTACACAATCAGAGAAGACAATGAAGCATTCCAACTCAAAGATGGACGGACGATTCATCTGCTCGCACGTGGAAGGCTGGTGAATCTTGCTGCCGCAGAAGGTCATCCAAGTGAAGTGATGGATATGTCATTCGCTAATCAATTCCTTGCACTTTGCCGACTGGCTACTGAAGGCGATGGATACGATAACATCGTCTATGACATAAGTGCCGAGCAAGATAGTGAATTAGCTAGATTGAAACTCACAGCAGAAGGAATTGGTATTGATACCTTGACAGATGAGCAATTGGCCTATTTAGATGATTATTCTGCGGGCACATGAAAATGTTTCAGAGTTAACTTTCTGATTCTTTCCCTTCTCTCCACCAGTTTTTTGTGTTTGAAAAATCAGGTAGGTTAGGTTTCCACTTTTGGCCAATAACCTCATCAGATTCAATTATTTTTGAATGTCGTTCTTGGAAAGCATCAGTTCTTTTTCCAATCGTATGATTGTAGAGTTTACTGCCTCGAATTTCAGCAGGTACGCAGACCTTTCCTGAAGTGCCCTCAACATCAATTGCCCTCTCTAGGTCAAGGGCATGTCGATTGAGACTCTGTAGTAAACCAGCACCAGCCCTACTTACTCCCATAAATAGCCCTAGAATAATCAAGAATACCAAAATGAAGCCATATTGGCTACCACCAAGTAAACTCATGGCTACGGTTCCCATCAAGAAAACAATCGGGGCTACAAAAGTAAAAAGAAAGAAAGTCTCGGAAAGGGGTTTTCTAGTTTTCATTCGACCGATTATTTCCCATCTAGGATGTTTTGGATTCTGAGGTCTGAAAATTTCTTCCTTTTCCATTTTGGCGGCCTTATCGACCATTTGCCTAACTCGGTCCATATTCATCAGTTGCTGGCGGTCTGGTTGTTCCATTTCTGATTCGAACATTATTTCCAATAATTCGCTTGCTTCAGAATACATCCCTAGTCTAACCAGAATAGCAATTTGTTCGATTAATGGCGTCACATCTTCAGGATTTACCTGTCTTCTTTGCTGCCACCACTCCAGGGCCTCTTCTAGCATACCAAGATGGTCAATCAGAAGAATCCCCCCTAATGCCCATGATTCGGCATCCTCAGGTTCTAGTCTCACGACATTTTGTAATGCTGCATAAGCACTAGCAGCTTGTGATAGAGTGGGCATATCTTGCACCCCTCTCCTTGCGGCTGGAAGAGTCATCCTTGCAGTCATTTTCCAGGCGGCGGCATGATTTGGCTCCATTCGAGTGATTTGATGGCATAAATTGAGGGCTTCTTGCCTCTCGCCAGACTCTTCAAGCTCGAGAACTTCTTCCCAAAGCATATCCGCCTTGCTCGCCATAGGTGTTGCTCGGGTTTAGACAAGATGAATGCTGGGGTGTCCCAAACTCAGCGCCTACCGCTGCCTCTACCTGGTCGATTGCCCCTAGGAGCACCTCGGCCAGTACCTCTGAATCCAGATCTACGTGGTTTACTAGCGCTGCCAGGTGACCTTCCCCTTCCGCGTGCGGGGGGTCTTCCTTGGGGTCTAGAACTACGATTTTGATTCCGTCCACCTCTGGATGAAGATTTATTTCCAGAACCGGGTCTATGTGCTTCACATCGATTGCACTTATCTCTAAAAGAAAAGTTCGAGTTGTTACACTTAGGGCAAGTCCAATCTCCAGATTTTTGGGAATTATTTCTACCTCTGTCAAATTTTCTCTCAAACTTGCCCGCGCCATCACGGGGCTTATCTGCTTCACAGCGGTTACACTTCTTTCGGAATGAGAAATTGGAATTATTGCACTTAGGGCAAGTCCAATCTCCGCCTTTTTTGTTTTCGTTTCTTCCACGCCGATCATCACGTCGGCCATCCCTTTTCGAGTGCCGATCTCTTACTCGGCCACGATTATCTCGTCTCTCTCTTGGAGCAATTTCAACAGGCGACCCGATTGCGTTGGAAGAGTCTATTTCGTCAGATATTGGGTGAATGTGAACAAAGGCTCGATCTATTGCTCCGATTACAGAATTCACCTTTCCAATCGGCTTTCCACCGATTATGCGCAAAGTAGCACCTAGTCTTGGTGCACGCCCCTCGAAGGCGACTAGGAGACCTCCTTCGTGGGACTCTCTGTCGACTGTGCCGGAGAAGCTCATGACCTCAGTCGCGTCGGCCCGAGTATATGAGGGCGGCAGATGCCGCGAGAATCAGACCGCCCAATCCCATAGAAGGAAGAACTGAGGAGTTATCCTTAGGCGGTTCAGGTTCGGGTTCAGGTTCGGGGTCAACGAACAGGTGGGTATTGTCGATACTACGCTGTTGACTTGAACAAATTCCAGAATCATCACAGGCACGAACTTCAACGATATGAGTTCCTTCTGCCCAAACAGAGAAATCAATCTGAGGTGTAGACCAAATATTTCCACTAACGGAAATGCTACCAACCGAGGAACCATCAATTAGCAGTGTGAAAGTGACAGCTTCACCATCAGGGTCGGAGAATTGCCCACTCATCGACCATGAATCACCATCCCAGCCTTCGGAATTAACAGTCATTATTGGAGCACTGCTAGCCTTCACAATTCCCAAATCATAAGTCGCTTGTAAACTATAGACACCTTCTCCAGTAACTATTACCGCGACATATGCAGGACCAGGAATTAGCCCAACTGCAGCCACATTTTCGCTGATTTCAGTTCCTTGGAGTAAATAGGGGCCGGAATAGGTTCCTGACTCATCAAAACTGGAAGTAAACCCAATCTCAACAGATAACTCTGGCCATCCTTGATTTGGAGACAAGGTAATTGGATGAGGGTCAGATAAGTCAGTGGTTGAAGTTGATATCTGGAATGGAATTCCGACATTCCAAGTTCTATTCCCAGAAGATTGACCTGCGCTATCGATTGCTTCACAGGTAACTTCTCCAGGTTGGTCTATTGGGACATCCATCGATAACTCTCTTTGCGAGTAGGTGATTTGCAATCCGGAGTCTCCTCTGCAGTTAATTTCGAGATTTGACACTCCCGCCTCATCCTCGAACCAAAGCTGAACATCATTCCAATCTGCAATAACCTGAGTCCCTCCGCTCGCGAGTGGGAACCAAGCACCATCAATTGGAGCGTTTTCTGACCAAACCGGCGGGTCGTCTACTGGGATGGGTGCAGTTGTAAAGTCAGCAAATAGGTCCTCACCTATGGGCCATTGAGCCATGTTTGGGTAGAAGGAGTAGGTTAGACTTCCATCTTCATTTTCATTCAGTTCGTAGGAACTGGATCCATCGCCAACACAACTGCCTCTCAAAGGAGCAATACCAGCAAAGTCGCCCATGTCAACCTGAACGTCGCGTCCTTCACATTCTTCCCACATATCTAGACGTAGACCTTCGGTTACAGGGAATCTAATATGGTATTCCGCACCACTCATGTTTGAGGCATTGTAAGCCAGAGTGAAATCACTTGGATTGTTGAGGCTGGAGATTGTCATGGTGGCATTTAACCATAGCATCATTCTACACTCATCCTGACCACTTGATACATCTATGCTGGTGTCACAGTCTCGGTCGCTATCTGGGAAAACCGGTACCTCGGAACAATCGGTATTACTACCAATTCCTGAACAGTCTCTCGATTCCGAATGTCGAGGAGGAACTAGATTCCATTCTTCGACTAGGACCTCGTCTTCGGTCCAAGATGTGTTTTTCCAATCAGTGCCGTCACCTCCTCTGTGAGGACTTCCATCACGCATACCCATTCTAGTAAACGTGTATTGAACACACTCCGAAGCAATAGCTCTGACTCCTTCTCTTTCGTCTGTAGAAATCCATCCATCATCGCCACTTGGGTAGATTTGTGCAATATATTCATCTAAACTCTGTCTTACATCATCTGCCAAAGTCCCATTTACCCAAGCAACTGCTTCAATTTCGGCAGAGCTCCAATCACTGGCAATAGTGAAATTGAATACTGCTTTAGTATACTCAAACATATCCTCGAAAGTAAGGACGCTACATCGCTCCTCAAGCGTAGGCTCATCAGGGCCGAGTTGTTCTCTTCTTTCTTGAGATTCATCAAGACCACTTTGTTGATAGCCAAGTGGTAACCAAGAAATCACCATTCCAATAATC
>Ga0208763_1000101_pt1 | contig 19378 bp, 12 predicted proteins | sample ETNtaG_20_FD_185756 | JGI IMG/M metagenome (GOLD analysis project Ga0208763, IMG submission 185756) | Marine microbial and viral communities from oxygen minimum zone, Eastern Pacific Ocean - ETNP201306PF45B (SPAdes) (version 2) | ecosystem: Environmental > Aquatic > Marine > Oceanic ... | reverse complement strand
TATGGTGATAGTGTATATGTTGGTGGTAATGTATATTATCAAACTGGAGTTTACACAAATGTTTTAACAAATTCAGTAGGGTGTGATAGTATTATAACACTAGACTTGAGAGTTGTTTCACCAACCAATTTAGTATATGATATTTGTCCTGGAGACAGTGTTATTGTGGGATCAAATGTTTATTATTCTGCTGGTAATTATATTGATACATTAACTGCTGTAAGTGGTTGTGATAGTATTATAAATACTCAAATTACAACTTATTCTCAGTATAATTCTATCTATGGAGGTATATTAAATAATACTGTAGGTGCAGGAGGTTATTACACTGGTGATCAACACCTTATACTTGACTGTTATGTTCCAACTAATATTGTTTCTGCAACTGTATATTCAGATGGTAATACTATTTATGAATTTGAGTTAAGAGATAATAATGGTAATACTTTAGCAGATACAATTTATGCTTTAGTAAATGGTGCTAACCTTGTTACCTTAAATTTTGAAATGCCTGTTGGTACTGATTTTGAATTAGGTGTGTCTCCAGCATCAAACTTTGGTGGTTTATACAGAAACAACCAAGGAGTAAGCTTTCCATATGATTTTGGAAATTTAGCTTCTATTACTCAATCAAGTGCTCAGCAATTTGGTGATTACTATTATTTCTATTACAACATTGAGATGCGTGCATCAAATGCACCAACTGAATTTTCAATTTGTCAAGGTGAAAGTATCTCGATAGGAACAAATACATATACTTCATCAGGATTATATATTGACACCATGATGTCAGTGTCCGGATGTGATAGTTTAGTTTATACTAATTTAACTGTAAATCCAGTTGCTACCTACCAAAATAACCAAACAGTATGTCTAGGTGAGACATATTCAATTGGAAATAATACTTACAGTGTTAGTGGAACTTACATAGACACCTTCCAAACTTCATTTGGATGTGATAGTCTTGTGTACACAAATCTTAATGTTAATCAAATTTCTGGAGGTTCAAGTACTAACAATACTACTATTTGTTTAGGTGACTTCTTTATGGTAGGACCAAATATGTATACTAATTCAGGAACTTATTATGATACGCTCATTGGTTCTAATGGTTGCGATAGTACAGTCACTACTAATTTAACTGTTCTCTCTGCTGCATATCCTTCAGTATTTGGGGGTGAGCCGGATAGTATAAATAATCCTGGAGGATATTTTAGTTTTGATAGAAGACTTGTTTTAGATTGTTATGTGCCTTCAAGAATAGTTTCTGCTTTGATTTATGTTGAGGACCCTGGAGTGTTGACATTTGAATTAAGAGATGATAATGGAACAATAATAGAAAGTTCAACTCAAAATGTTGTTGCTGGTTCTCAAAGAGTTACTTTAAACTTTGATTTACCTGTAGGAACGGATTATGAACTTGGATTAGATAACCCAAGTCAAATAGGAGTATTTAGAAATAATGCTGGAGCTACATATCCATATAATTTTGGAAATCTTGCTTCTATTACTGGATCAACCGCTAACTCTGCAGGTTATTATTACTTCTATTATGATATTGAATTAGCAGCTAGTGTTACTCCAAATGTTGTTTCACTTTGTGATGGTAATTCAATAACTGTTGGTTCTAATACATATTCAACAACAGGTATTTATTATGATACTCTTAATGCAACCAATTTCTGTGATAGTGTAATATATACTGATTTAACGGTAAATCAGCCATTTATTCCTTCAATAGCAACAAATCCATTTGATGGTAAAATTTGCTTGGGTGATGCTGCCGTAATTACTGCATCGACTGGATATCAATCATATTCTTGGGATAATGGAATGACAGGTCAAATTATTTCTGTTAGTCCAACTCAAGATCAACTTTATACATTGACCACTGTTGATATTAATGGTTGTTCAGCAGTAAATACAGTTATGATTTATGTTGATTCTTGTACAACTAATATCAGTGAAATTGTTTCAAAACTTTCAGTTTATCCAAATCCATCATCATCAATTGTTTATTTGGAATTTGATAATACGGATAATTCATTTCAAGCAATTAGTATATTAAATGTTTTAGGAGAAGAAGTATTTATAATTAATGATATCTCCAATACAGAAAATATCAGGACTTTAGATTTTTCAAGCTACTCTAAGGGAGTTTATTTAATTAAAATTAAAACTAGAATTGGAGAAGTAAATAGAAAACTAATAATTGAATAAAACTATAAATTAGGATCTTAATTTAAAGAGGAAATTTTCTCTGTTAAGATCCTAATTTTTTCTTTTGCATCCTTTAATTTATTTTGCTCGTTTTCTACAAGATTTTGAGGGGCGTTTTCAACAAATTTTTTGTTTGATAGTTTGGCTTCAACTATTTTTAAAAATCCTTTAGTATAATCTAAATCTTTATTTAATTTTTCTAATTCAGCATCTTTATCAAAACTATCTGTTAGAGGTATAAAGTATTCATTTGACTTAACCATAAATGAGAATGCCTGATCTATTTTTTTCTCTACATAGTTAAGTTGAGATAAATTTCCTAGTTTTAAGATTATTGAATTTAGATTGTATTCATTCTTTTCATGTTCAATAACATTCAGCTCAAGTAACTCTTTCTTAGCAATATTTTTTTCTTTTCTTATGTTTCTAACGCCACTAACTACTTCCATTGTTTTTTCAAAACTGTTTATTAATTCTTTATTGTATGAATTTAATTCTGGCCAACAAGAAACAATAATATCATCATTTCTATCTTTTATTGAATGCCAAATTTCTTCCGTTAGAAAAGGCATGAATGGATGTAATAACTTTAAAATGTTTTCAAGAAAATTAATTGTTTGATTATATGTTTTCGTGTCAATTGGTTTTTGATAATCAGGCTTTATAATTTCAAGATATATAGAGCAAAAATCATCCCATATTAATTTGTAAGTAGTCATGAGAGCCTCAGAAATTCTATACTTATCATATGATTTATTAATACCTTCAATTGTTTGATTCAATTTATTTTCAAACCAATTAATTGCATCAGATGAAGCTTGTTCTTGATTAATATCTTGTATATCCCATCCTTTAATTAATCTAAATGCATTCCATATTTTATTAGAAAAGTTTCTGCCTTGCTCACATAATCCCTCATCAAAGGGAAGATCGTTTCCTGCTGGGGAACATAATAACATACCAACTCTAACTCCATCAGCCCCATATTTTTCCATTAGTTTAATTGGGTCTGGAGAGTTACCCAGAGATTTACTCATTTTTCTACCAATTTTATCACGTACAATACCAGTTAGGTAAACATTTTTGAAAGGAAGTGTATTTTTATATTCATATCCTGACATGATCATTCTTGCTACCCAAAAAAATAAAATTTCTGGAGCAGTTACTAGATCATTTGTAGGGTAGTAGTAATTGATTTCTTCATTATTAGGATTGTTTATTCCATCAAACACAGAAATAGGCCAAAGCCAAGAAGAAAACCAAGTATCAAGTACATCTTCATCTTGTCTTAAATCTTCTAATTTGACATCTGATTTAATTTTTTTTGCAAGTTCGAGAGCATCTTCTTTAGTTTTTGCAATTACAAATTTATTTCCATCGTAATAAAAAGCTGGAATTCTTTGCCCCCACCATAATTGTCTTGATAAACACCAATCTTTTATGTTTTCCATCCAATGACGATAGGTGTTCTTAAATTTTGGAGGATGAAACTTGATATCATCGTTCATTACATGCTTTAATGCTGGTTTTGAAAGTTCTTCCATTTTTAAAAACCATTGCATTGATAGTTTGGGTTCAATTACAGCATCTGTTCTTTCAGAGAATCCCACCTTATTTTTATATTCTTCAATTTTAACTAAGTGGTTATTCTTTTTAAGATCATCTGCTATTTCTTTTCTTACCTGAAATCTATCTTTTCCAACATATAAAATTGCGTCCTCTGACAATGTTCCATCATCATTTAGAATATCAATTGTTTCTAAATTATGTTTATCTCCAATTTCATAATCATTAATGTCGTGAGCTGGAGTGATTTTTAAAGCCCCAGTACCAAATTCCATATCCACATACTCATCAAAAATGATAGGTATATTTCTGTTTACTAGTGGAACTATAGCTCTTTTATTTTTTAAGTGCTGATATCTTTTATCATTAGGGTTTACACATATTGCTGTATCACCTAAAATAGTCTCAGGTCTTGTAGTAGCAATTATAATTTTTTCTTCGCTGTTTTCAATTTCATATGAGATATGATAAAGTTTTGAATCAACTTCTTTATGAATTACTTCTTCATCTGAAAGAGCTGTTTGAGCTGATGGATCCCAATTTACCATTCTAACTCCTCTGTATATTAACCCTTTATTATATAAATCAATAAAAACATCTATTACAGATTCGTTCATGTCATCGTCCATGGTGAACTTAGTACGATTCCAATCACAAGAAGCACCTAATTTTTTTAATTGTTCTAGAATAATTCCACCGTGTTTTTCTTTCCACTGCCAGGCATGATTAAGAAACTCATCTCTCGATAAATCTTTTTTATCTATTCCTTCATCAGCTAATTTTTGTACTACTTTAGCTTCAGTAGCAATAGATGCATGGTCTGTGCCTGGAACCCAACATGCATTAAATCCTTGCATTCTAGCTTTTCTTATCAAAACATCCTGAAGCGTATTATTTAACATATGTCCCATATGTAAAACCCCAGTAACATTTGGAGGAGGAATTACTATTGTAAATGCTTCTCTTTCATCTGGATGAGAAGAAAAATATTCTTTTTTTAACCAATGATCATACCATTTGTTTTCGACTTGGTTTGGTTGATATGTTTTGGCAATAGACATGATTATTTTATCAATAGTAAAAGGGCGAATTTACAAAATTTATCCTTCTAAAAATTTAATTTGTTTAAAGGAAATAATTTAGTAATTTTGACGTTAAGAATTAGGAATTAAAAAAATAATTATATAATGAAAAAAATCTTTTTAACTTTATTTTTAGCTGCATCATTTGTAGTTTCAAATGCGCAAAGTGCTGCATCAGCAGGTACGGCTAAAGCACAAGAGAATACAGTTAATGCTGGTATTGAGTTTGAATCAAAAGTAGTTGATTATGGGGTAATTGAACATAACTCCAATGGTGAAAGAGCTTTTAAATTTAAAAGTACTGGTACAGATCCATTAATTATTAAAAGTGCAAAAGGAAGTTGTGGTTGTACTGTACCAACTTGGAGAAAAGCTGACGGCTCTGCAACTTGGCAACCAGGTGAAGATGGTACTATTGGTGTAAAGTATGCTACAAACAGAATTGGAAAATTTACAAAAACTATAACGCTTTCTACTAATGCAGATAAAAGACCTGTAATCCTAACAATCAAAGGTGAAGTTAAATCACCACCAAAAGACGAAGGGGCAATGCCTGTAAAGAAAAATGAAGGCTCTCCATTAGAAAGAAATTAATAAATCACAAATATTTACACCTCACTAGTTGAGGTGTTTTTTTTATTCATTATGCCAAAAATATCTACAAAGGGCACAAATATGCCTGAGTCTCCAATTAGAAAATTAGTTCCTTATGCAGAACAAGCTAAGAAAGATGGTAAAAAAGTATACCATTTAAATATTGGCCAGCCTGATATTGAAACTCCTCAAGTTGCTTTAGATGCTGTAAAGAACTTCTCAAAACAAGTTGTAGAGTATAGTCATTCTGCTGGATTTGAAAGTTATAGAAAAGGATTAGCTTCTTATTATCAATCATTGGATATCAATATTAGCTACGACGAATTGATGATAACAACAGGAGGGTCAGAGGCTTTACTATTTGCATTAAATAGTTGTTTGGATTCTGGTGATGAGGTGATTATCCCAGAACCGTTTTATGCAAATTATAACGGTTTTTCTGCATCAGCCGGTATAAAAGTTAAGCCTATTTCCACTTCAATAAATAATGGGTTTGCTTTACCTCCAATTGAAGAGTTTGAGAAACTTATTACAAATAAAACTAAAGCTATTTTAATCTGTAATCCTGGAAATCCTACTGGATATTTATATTCTTTAGAAGAATTGGAGACATTACGAGACTTAGTAAAAAAATATGATTTGTTTTTATTTGCTGATGAAGTTTATAGAGAGTTTGCTTATGATGGTAATAGTCATATTTCTGTATTAAATTTAGATGGATTAGAAGATAATGCTGTTGTAATTGATTCTACATCTAAGAGATATAGTATGTGTGGTATTAGAGTTGGTTGTATAGTATCAAAAAATAAGGATGTTATAAATACAGCTCTAAAATTTGCTCAAGCTAGACTTTCCCCTCCAACATTTGGTCAAGTAGCAGGAGAGGCAGCTTTGTCAACTCCAAAATCATATTTTGATGATGTTATTAGCGAATATGTGTCTAGAAGAGATTTGCTTGTTGATGGGTTAAATCAAATTCCTGGAGTTTTATGCCCAAAACCTAAAGGAGCTTTTTATGCAATCGCAGAATTACCGGTAGATAATGCCGAAAAGTTTGCACAGTGGTTGTTGGAAGAATTTGATTATAATAACGAAACACTAATGGTTGCTCCTGCAGCTGGTTTTTATTCAACTGATGGTGAAGGGTATAATCAAGTTAGAATTGCTTATGTTTTAAATCTTGACTCTCTTAAAAAAGCAATCAAGTGTTTAGAGGAAGCTTTAAAATTATATCCAGGCAGAATTTAATATAGTAAATACTTTATTCTAGATTTTTTGAACTCTTTTAGTCCTGTTTTCCAACTTGATCTAATCTGTTTTTCATCTAATCCTGAAATAATTTGTGTTCTAAGTTTATCACTTCCGGCAAGCTTATCAAAAAAACTATTAAAAAAATCCTCTTTATTATTAGTTTGATTATATGATTCTATTAGCCATTTTAGATTAATAGAGCTTAAATAAGGGTAGTTTTCTAAATTTTTTCCGACACATGTTTTGTTTTCATGTTTTGGATATTTACTTCCAGGCCCACTTTTGGGTTGAAAAGCATAACTGTAAAATTTCAAAAAAGGAGATCCAAAATGTTGAAAAGGTTTATCAGTTCCTCTTCCTACACTTACATTGGTACCCTCAAATAAACAAAGAGAAGGATATAGATTAATTGATTTACTGTTTGGAAGATTTGGAGATGGTTTTATAGGAAGCTCATAATTGTTATTTCTATTGTAATTAATCATTTCTATAATTTCTAAATTACAATTATTTTCTATCCATTTTTCTCCTACAATCATTGTAGCATATTCACCTATTGTCATACCATGAACAATTGGAATTTGATGCATTCCAACAAAGGACTTGTATTTTTCTTCAAGAATAGGTCCATCAACATAGTGCCCATTAGGATTGGGTCTATCTAGAATGACTACTTTAATATTTTTTTCACTGCAAGCTTCTAGAATGTAATGTAGGGTTGAAATATATGTGTAAAACCTAGCACCTACATCTTGTATGTCAAAGATAATGATATCAATTCCTATTAATTGCTCGCTTGTTGGTTTTTTATTTTTTCCATAGAGTGAGATGATAGGAAGCCCTGTTTTTTTGTCTATTTCATTGTCAACTTTAGCTCCAGCATCCTCAACACCTCTAAACCCATGTTCTGGAGAAAAAACTGATATAATTTTTTGATTGAGTGAAATTAGGGTATCTACTAAATGAACTTGATTAACAACTGAGGTTTGATTACCAACAATAGCAATATTTTTATTATCAATAGTTTTTAAAATTTTATCAATTCTTTCAGCTCCTAAAACAAGTTTCTGAGCATACACTCCAAAACTAGAGAGTAAAAGTATTATGATAATATTTTGTCTTATTTTAGCCATTATGAATACATCTCTTTTTATTGCAAAAAGATTATATAATACAAAAGAAAACAATAATAATTATACACGCCCTATAATTCGTATAGCAATTTTAGCAATAGCCCTTTCAGTTGCTATAATGATTTTGTCAGTTTTTATTCTTTCTGGTTTTAAAAATGAAATAAGTAATAAAGTATTTGGTTTTGGTGGTCATATTAATATTTCTAAGTTTAATTATAACCAATCTTATGAAAATGATCCTATTTTTCTAAATCCGGATATTTTTTCTAAAATTGAATCTTTAGATTTTGTAAGTAGTATTCATCCATTTGCTACAAAAGCTGGTATCATTAAAGAAAGTGATGAGATTTTAGGTGTTGTTTTAAAAGGAGTTGATAAAAATTATAATTGGAAATTTTTTGATGAAAATCTTATTTCTGGAGAATTGCCAGTATTTAATGATACAATTACAAGTAAAAATGTGATAATATCAAAAAATATATCTAATAAAATGAAATTAGATGTTGGAGATGATCTAGTTATGTATTATGTGCAAAAGCCAACAAGGGTAAGAAAGTTTAAAGTTATAGGTATATATAATACAGGTCTTGCTGAGTTTGATGAAGTCGTAGTTATAGGTGATTTAAAGCATATTCAAAAACTAAATAATTGGCAAGGTAATCAAGTGGGTGGTTACGAAATAATCACAAATAATGTTAGTAACATTGAATTATTTTCAGAAATTATTGATGAAAATATTGATTATGATTTAAAAGCTTTAGATATAAAACAAAAGTATCCACAGATTTTTGATTGGCTTAGATTACAGGATTTTAATGTTTTAATTATTTTAATCCTTATGCTTATAGTTGGGGGAGTTAATATGATAACATCTTTATTAATTATTATTCTAGAAAAAAGTAGATTTATTGGGATTTTAAAAGCAATAGGAGCTAATAATTGGAATATTAGAAATGTATTTATTTATAACTCTTTATATATTATTTTCAATGGTTTGTTTTGGGGTAACTTAATTGCTTTAACATTTTCAATATGTCAAAACTACTTTGATTTAATAAGTCTCGATGAGAATATATATTTTATGAGTTTTGTTCCTGTAAAAATTGAGTTAATGTCTCTATTTCTTATTAATATAGGAACTATTATTATTTGTTACTTAATATTGGTTATTCCTTCAGTAGTGATATCCAAAATATCTCCAGCTAAATCAATTAAGTTTGAGTAGTTGTTTGTAAATTTGTAAAACAATTTAACTTATGAAATACTACAACAGTATTGTTGACACAATTGGAAATACTCCTCTTGTAAAACTTAACAAAGTAATAAAGACTGATGCTTTATTATTAGCAAAAGTAGAAAGTTTTAATCCTGGTCACTCCACAAAAGATCGTATGGCGCTTAAGATGATTGAAGATGCCGAAGCAAAAGGACTTATTAAAGAAGGAGGAACAATTATTGAGGGAACATCAGGCAATACAGGAATGGGATTAGCTTTAGCCTGTATAAAAAAAGGATATAAATTAATATGTACTATGTCCGACAAGCAGTCAAAAGAGAAAATGGATATACTAAAAGCAATGGGTGCTCAAGTTTACGTTTGCCCAACAAATGTTGCCCCTGACCATCCTGATTCTTATTATTCTGTTGCAGCAAGGTTAAGTAAAGAAATAGAAAATTCATATTACCCTGATCAATACTCAAATTTGTCAAATAGATTAGCACATTATGAATCAACGGGGCCAGAAATATGGGAGCAGACCGATGGTAAGATTACTCACTTCATTGTAGGAGTTGGAACAGGAGGTACAATTTCCGGAGTAGGAAGATACTTAAAGGAAAAAAATCCAGATATTAAAATTTGGGGAGTAGATACTTATGGATCAGTATTTAAAAAATACCACGAAACAGGTGTTTTTGATGAAAAAGAAATTTATCCATATATAACAGAAGGGATTGGAGAAGATATCCTTCCTGAGAATGTAGATTTTAATTTAATAGACCATTTCGAAAAAGTAACAGATAAAGACGGAGCGATTTACACTAGAAAATTAGCAAAAGAAGAAGGTTTGTTTTGTGGTTATTCTTGTGGAAGTGCAATTGCTGGATTAGATCAACTAAAACATAATTTATCTGCTGATGATGTTGTAGTTGTTTTATTACATGATCATGGGTCTAGATACATTGCAAAAGTCTATAACGATGAATGGATGAAAAGTGTTGGGTTCTTATAAAAAGTTATTAACTTCTACTAAAGTTAAGACTTTTTTCAAATATTAAACTTTCTCTTTTTTCTAAATTTACACTAATAGTAATTCAAACAAATTTTAGGTGTATTTAATATTTGATACAGAAACAACAGGGCTTCCATTAAATTATAGAGCTCCATTAACAGATTTCAATAATTGGCCTAGATTAGTGCAAATTGCTTGGCAAATTCACGACATAAAAGGGGATTTAATTGAGGTTAAAAATTATATAGTTAAACCTGATGGATTTACTATTCCATATAATTCTGAAAAGATACATGGGATCTCAACTGAACTTGCTCACAAAAAAGGTATTCCTTTAATTGATGTTTTATCTAATTTTACAAAAGCATTAGAAAATGCTAAATATATTATTGGTCACAATATTAGTTTTGATAATAATATAGTTGGATGTGAATTTTTAAGATCTGAAATGGAAAATATTTTAGATCAAAAAAAATCAATTGATACAAAAGAAGAATCAACAGACTTTTGTCAACTTCCTGGGGGTAGAGGAGGTAAGTTTAAATGGCCAAATTTATCTGAACTATATCATAAATTATTTAATGAAAGTTTTGCTGAAGCTCACAATGCCTCTGCAGATGTTGAAGCTACTACAAGATGTTTTTTAGAGTTAATAAGATTAAAAGTTATTTCATATGAAAAAGTTGGAATGCAAGAGCAAGATTTTCTTGATTTTTCTGAGAATAATCCATCTACAATTAAATTAATCGGTTTAAATGTTCAGCCTTATGATAATGAAGAAGTTGATGAAAGTTCGAAAGAAGAAATTATTGAAATTAACGAAGAAGAAATTATTGTCAATGAAGATTCAAATTCTTGTTTTTCTCATTTACATGTTCATTCTCAATTTTCAATTCTTCAAGCTAGTAGTGACTTAGATCTTTTAGTTAATAAAGCTGCTGAACTTCAAATGCCTGCTATAGGCTTAACTGATCATGCAAATATGTTTGGTGCTTATAAGTTTATAAATGCTGTATTAAAACATCCTATTAATTCAGATTTAGACACTAATAATTTAAAAATTAAACCAATTCTAGGCTGTGAATTAAATGTATGCAGTAATCATTCTGACAAATCATTCAAAGACTATGGAGCTCAAATTCCTTTTTTAGCAAAGAATAAAAATGGCTATCATAATTTAGCTAAACTTTGTTCATTAGCTTATATTGATGGTTTTTATTATGTCCCAAGAGTAGATAAGGATTTAATTTTAAAATACAAAGAAGGTCTTATAGTCCTTAGTGGAAGTTTGTACGGTAGTATATCAAATTTAATTTTGAATGTTGGCGAAGAACAAGCTGAAGAGGAATTTAAATGGTGGTTAGATAATTTCGGAGATGATTTTTATGTTGAAATAAACAGACATGGTCTAGAAGAAGAAGATCATGTAAATAATGTTTTAATCAAATTAGCAAAAAAATACAATGTAAAATTGATTGCATCAAATAATGTTTATTATGTAAACAAAGAAGATGCATCATCTCATGATATTTTACTATGTGTAAAGGATGCTGAGCAAAAATCTACACCTATTGGTAAGGGAAGAGGTTTTAGATATGGTTTCCCAAATGATGAGTTTTATTTTAAGAGTTCAAATGAAATGAATTCTTTATTTAAAGATTTGCCATCTGCATTACAAAATATTCAAGAAATCATTGATAAGGTAGAAGTATATAATTTAAGTACTGAAGTTTTACTTCCCGAATTTGATATTCCAGATGAGTTTAAAGATAAATTGGATAATGAAGATGGAGGAAAAAGAGGAGAGAATGCATATTTAAAACATCTTACATATAAAGGAGCTAAGGAAAGATATTTAGAGATAAGTGATGAAATCAAGGAAAGAATAGATTTTGAATTAGAAACTATTGAAAAATCTGGATATCCTGGTTACTTCTTGATTGTACAAGATTTTATAGAGCAAGCAAGAAAAATGAATGTCTCTGTAGGGCCTGGTAGAGGATCCGCTGCAGGTTCTGTAGTTGCTTATTGTACCAAAATTACAAATGTTGATCCAATCAAATATGATTTGCTTTTTGAGCGATTTTTAAATCCTGAAAGAATATCGCTACCTGATATTGATATAGATTTTGATGATGAAGGTAGGTCAAGAGTTATTGATTGGGTAGTTGAAAAATATGGTAAAAATAAAGTGGCACAAATAATTACGTTCGGGACAATGGCTGCAAAATCTTCAATAAGAGATACAGCAAGAGTTCTAGATTTGCCATTGTTTGAAGCAGATAAGATGGCAAAGCTTGTGCCTGATTTTATGTCATTAGACAAAATTTTTAATTATTCAGATACTGACTTAAAAAAGAATGTTAAAAAAGATCAGTTTTCAAATGCCAAAAAGTTAATTGAGTTTTCAAAAGGAGATAATTTACATGCTGAAACAATAAACAATGCAATAAAGTTAGAAGGGTCTGTTAGAAATGTTGGAACACACGCATGTGGAATCATTATTACTCCTGAGCCTTTGATTGATTTAATTCCAATTACAAATTCAAAGGATTCAGATCTTATGGTAACACAATTTGATAATAGTGTTGTTGAGAATGCAGGATTGTTGAAAATGGATTTTTTGGGGCTCAGAAACCTTACAATTATTAAAGATTGTGTTAAAATCATTCAGAAGCTTCATAATAAAGATATAGATATTGATAATATTCCATTAGATGATGAAAAAACTTATGAAATTTTTAAAAACGGAAAGACAAAAGGGATATTTCAGTTTTCTTCAGATGGAATGCGTGCCCACTTAAAGCATTTAAAGCCTGATAAATTTGATGATTTGATTGCTATGAATGCTTTGTATAGACCTGGTCCAATGGAATATATTCCAAATTATATTAAGAGAAAGCATGGTAAAGAAGAAATAGTTTATGATTTGCCAGAAATGGAAGATTATCTTTCTTCAACATATGGTATTACAGTTTATCAAGAGCAGGTTATGCTACTTTCTCAAAAGTTAGCTAATTTTTCAAAAGGTGATGCTGATATGCTTAGAAAGGGAATGGGTAAGAAGATTAAATCAGTTCTTGATAAATTAAAACCTAAATTTTTTGAAGGTTGTGAAAAAAATGGATTTGATATAAAGGTAGTTGAAAAGATATGGACAGATTGGGAAGCTTTTGCCTCTTATGCATTTAACAAATCTCATTCAACTTGCTATGCTTTAATAGCTTATCAAACAGCATATCTTAAAGCTCATTATCCTGCAGAGTTGATGGCTGCTATATTGACAAATCACATGAAGGATATTAAAGACATAACACTTTATATGGAAGAGTGTAGAGATATGGGAGTCAAAGTTTTAGGTCCTGATGTAAATGAGAGCTTCTTTAAATTCGCTGTTAATAAAGAGGGTGAAGTAAGGTTTGGGCTTGGAGCTGTAAAAGGGGTAGGAGAAGGAGCAGTAAAAGCTATTGTTGATGAAAGAAAAGAAAATGGAAATTATACTGATTTTAGTGATTTTGTTTCAAGAGTAGATTTAAGGTCTGCAAATAAGAGAACATTAGAAAGTTTAGCATATTCAGGAGGTTTTGATTCTTTTGGTATAAATAGATCTCAATATTTTGAAATTGAAAAAGACCAAAACTATATTGAAAAAATGATCAAGTTTGGTAATAAAATTCAGGACACAAAAAATTCTAATCAATTTAATATGTTTGGTGAAAATTCAGATTCTATAATTCAACCACCAGCTGTTTTAGATTGTGATGAATGGTCTACAATGGATTTATTATCAAAAGAAAAGGAAGTGGTTGGAATATACCTTTCAGGACATCCATTAGATGATTATCGTTTTGAAATAGATAACTTTTCAAATTCTAATTTATCTATTCTCTCCGATCTTCAAAAGATTGAGAATAAAGAAATAAGATTATCTGGGGTTATAACTGAAGTAGAACACAAGGAAACACAGAAAGGTAAGAAGTTTGGAATACTTCATATGGAAGATTTCTTTGGTGCTTATAAGTTCTTTTTATTTGGAGATGATTATATCAAGTTTAAATCTTTCTTAACACCATTTTGGATTATTCATGTTACGGGAAGAGTGAAAAAGAAGTTTTATAATGATGATCTTGAATTTAAGATTAATAATATGTGCTTACTATCAGAACTAACAGATAGTGAAATAAGAGATGTTGTACTTAAGTTGGAGATAAACTCAATTACTGAATCATTAGTAGAAAAAACTGTTCAAATAGTTGAGGCAAATAAAGGAAAACATTCATTGATTTTTAGTGTTATTGATTCAGAAAAAAACTATCATGTTGATTTATTATCTCGAAAACTTAAAGTAGATTTAAATAAAGAATTTATTTCAGAAATCAATAGTGTTGATGAACTTTCATTAAGTATTAATTGATAAAATAATTTATAACTTTGTAATAACAAAAAAATTATAGAAATGGCATTAGAATTTACAGATCAAAATTTTCAAGAATTAGTATTAGATTCAGATAAACCCGTACTTGTTGACTTTTGGGCAACTTGGTGTGGTCCATGTAGAACAATAGGGCCAATTGTTGATGAATTACACGATGAGCTAAAAGATCAAGCAGTTATTGGTAAGTTAGATGTTGATAGTAATTCTGACACATCAGTTAAATTTGGAGTTAGAAATATTCCAACTCTACTTGTTTTTAAAAATGGTGAAGTTGTTGATAAGATGGTAGGAGTAGTTCCAAAATCACAATTGTTAGAGAAATTACAAGCCCACATGTAATTATTAATTATAATTTAAGGGCTTCGGCCCTTTTTTTTATGAATAATATTGATCAAATAAAACTTGCAACAAATATTGAATTCTTTGCTCGTCAAGTAGTAGAGGGTTTTATAACAGGAAAACACAAAAGTCCGTATCATGGGTTTTCAGTTGAGTTTGCTGAACACAAGTTTTATAATCCTGGCGAAAGTACCCGACATATTGATTGGAAACTTTTTGCAAGAACAGATAAATTATTTGTAAAAAGATTTGAAGAGGAAACAAATCTAAGGTGTCAATTAATTATTGATACATCTTCTTCTATGTATTATCCAAATTTTTCAAATATCTCTTTGAAAAATCCAAATAAAGTATTGTTTAGTATTTATGCTTCTGCTGTTTTGATGCAGTTATTTAAAAAACAAAGAGATGCTGTTGGTTTAACAACTTATTCAGATAAAATTGATAATCATATTCTATCAAAAACATCTAATAGACATCATCAAATTATTTACAATGAGTTTGAAAAAATCCTTTCAATTGATGCAAAATTATCACAAAGAAAAACTTCAACCATTTCAACATTGCATGAAGTAGCTGATAGAATAAATCAGCGTTCATTAGTTATTTTATTTTCTGATCTATTTAATGAGAGTAATTTAGATGAAGTATTCGATTCATTTAGACATTTAAAACATAAAAGAAATGAAGTTATTTTATTTCATCTTTCAGATGTTTCAAAAGAACAAAAACTTGAATTTGAAAATAAACCATATAATTTTATTGATCTTGAATCAGGTGAAAACATTAAGCTAAATCCATTTCATTTTAAAGATAATTACTCAGCTAAAATTGATTCATTTTTAAAAAACTTAAGATTAAAGTGTTTGCAATATAAGATTGACTTGATAGAAGTTGACATAAATAGTGGATATGAACAAATTATAACTTCATATTTACTTAAAAGGCAAAAAATGTTTTGAGTTACTAAAAAATCTTTTAAGTTTGCATTTCTTTTAGAGAACGGTCTGGTAGTTCAGTTGGTTAGAATACATGCCTGTCACGCATGGGGTCGCGGGTTCGAGTCCCGTCCAGACCGCAACAATAAAAGTTAAACCCTTATAATTCAATAGATTATGAGGGTTTTTTAGTTAAGGGTGGACATATAGTTGGACACTATTGGTTGTTTTATTTTAATGGACCTAAGTGTCCATATTTCGAACTTTTTTAGAAGAATTATTTTTCATTCATGATGACTGGAGTTTTGAATTTCCACATACTCCAAAGAGTATTGTCTCCAATGAGTTGTGTCATAAAATTTGCAACATTTTTTCTTGATGTTGGACGTCCTTTGAAAATAGTTGTAATAGGTGATTCTATTATTTCAAATTTGGAAATTTTATCATCTATTAAAGAGTCGGGGCGAACAGCACACCATTCTATATGTTTATTTGAATTTCCAATTGATGAGATCAAGTAATCTAGAGCCATTTCATTATCCTTGTGAGGTGGAAGGAACCAACGTAAGAGAGTTAGGATAATATTGTCAAATATTGATCTTTGTTCTCCAATCTTTTTATTTTTCACGCCAACAGAACTCATTAATATAAATTTAATTGGTGAATTTGCTTTTGAGGATCTTATTGCTTCACATAAATTTTTGGTAGCATCAGTACATAACCTTTTAGGCTCCCCAAAGATTCCTTTAAAACTTAAATTATGACCAAGGCATGAAACAATTGCATCAGAATCACTAACAAGATTAACCATTTCCTCTTCATTAATATCAAGTATACTAGCTTTTGTGATATTAATCTTTTGGTGTTTTAAGATATCTTGAGAGAGGTTATTTGTTGTTCTTACAATTATATGTACAGAATGTCCTAATTCTAATAATTGCTTTACTACGTTTCGTCCCGTCTTACCTGATGCACCAACTACTAATATTTTTTTCATTCTGATTAATTCTTTTAATTTTAAAATAGTTGGCAATTATACAAAAACCCACTCAATTGAGTGGGTTTATTTTTGGTGGGCAATGAGGGACTCGAACCCCCGACTTCCTCCTTGTAAGGGAGGCACTCTGAACCAACTGAGTTAATCGCCCGAAAATAGAATGCAAATATATATGATTTCTTTAATAATTTGCTTTAAACCAAAACATTTTATAATACCTCTGCTACTACAAATGTACTTCCACCAATCAGTATTAAATCATCTTTTAATGCAATTTTTTTCGCATTATCATAAGCTAATGCTACACTTTCATAAGATTCTCCAAATAGGTTAAATTTTTTTGCATTAAATCGTAATTCATCACTATCTAAACCTCTGTCAATATTTGCTTTACAAAAATAGTATTGTGCATCTTTTGGAAGTATTGATAAAATTTCATCAATTTTTTTATCATTAACTGTTCCAAATACAAAATGTAGTTTATTGAAGTTTGTTTTTTTAAGTTGTGCTAATATATTTTGAATTCCATCTAGATTATGTCCTGTATCACATATTGTTTTAGGGCTTTCTGATAATTTTTCCCATCTGCCTCGTAAACCTGTATTTGATACGTGATTATTAATGCCTTTAATTATATGTTCATCTTTAATTTTAATTTCTAATAATTCTATTGTTGTAAGCGCTGTGTTTATATTTTCTGTTTGATAGTCAGGTAATTGAATACTTATGTTCTTATTCCATTTTTTTGAATAAATGATATTTGTATTTTTTCTTTTGGCTTCTTCATTGAAGATAGTTTCTGTTTCCTTTTGTTTTCTCCCAACAACAACAGGGGTATTTTCTTTTATAATTCCAGCTTTTTCAAAAGCAATTTTTTCTAATGAATCACCCAAAAGATTCATGTGATCATATCCAATATTTGTTATTACGGAGATTTCTGGTTTTATGATATTTGTACTATCTAATCTCCCACCTAATCCTGTTTCAATTATAGCAATGTCAACTTTTTGAATATTAAATTCATTAAATGCTAATGCCACAGTATATTCAAAGAAAGACATATTTATTGATTCAAAGGCATCTTTGTTTTTTTTAACAAATTCAGTGACATTTTCTTTACTTATTTCAATTCCGTTTACTTTAATTCTTTCCCTAAAATCTTTTAGATGAGGAGAAGTGTAAAGTCCAGTTTTAAATCCAGCTTCTTGAAATATAGATGCTATTATGTGTGCAGTGGAGCCTTTACCATTTGTTCCAGCTATATGAATACTTTTGAAGTTTTCTTGTGGATTTCCCAACAGATTACATGCTTCGATAATATTTCCTATATCTTTTTTATATGCAGCTGCTCCCGTTCTTTGGTACATAGGTAGCTGAGAAAAAAGATATTTAAGAGTATCTTTATAATTCATTAATTAAGACGGAAATTATAAATTATTTTTCCTTGTTGTCTTGAGGGGGCAGATTCTTTAGCACTAAATTTTGTTTTAAGGGCAGCTTCTTTTGCTCTTTTTAGTAGTTGGTCATTTAGTGTAGTTGAGCCCTTTACACCAGCTATTGCATTTATAACATTTCCAAGCTGATCTACAGTTATATCAACAACTACTTTACCTTCTAGTTGTACTTTATAAATTGGCTTTGCTTTATATGCAACACTCCTTCCAAGAAGTTGATAAGCCTCTCCATCCACTCCAATACCACCACCTTCATATTTATTAGAGTTTATATCTCCTTCAATAGATCCTTGATTTCCTTGCTTATTTTTATTTCCATCAGATTGTTTTTCTTTTTTTTTGCTTCCAGTGTATAATGCTTGTTTGTTTACTACAGGCTCAACCTTTTCAATAATTACTTCTTCCACTTTTTCTTCTGGCTCTTTTTGTTGAGGGGTTTCTTTTTTAATTTCTTTAGGAACTTCAATAATTTCTGTCTCTATATTTTCTTGAGTAATTATTTCCTGTTCAATCTCCACAGATTCTTGAACAACTTCTTCAATAACAGGATTAGATTCTAATGAATTGTCTTCAGGTTGTATTTCTTGTACTCCTTCTTCTTCAAACCCAAAATTAATTGATATTCCTTCTTCAGGAGGAGGTGGTATTCTGTATGTTAAACCCATAAAAAGAAAAGCCACAAGTAAAAGTGCATGAAATAAAATAGTTCCAATTATTCCATTTCTTTTATTTTTCTTTTCAGAATGATACATGACTAGTTTGGTTTTGTTGCTAGTACAATCTTATACTTATTTCTGTAAGCAATATCCATAACTTTTACTACATGCTCAATATCTACTGTTTTATCAGCGTGTAATATAATTGCAGGTTCTTCTTGAGCTGCTAGAATTGTTTTAAGTTCATTTTCAAGATTACTTTCGATAACTTGATTTTCGTTAATATAAAAATCTAATTCTTTATTTATAGAAATTGAAATTGTCTGCTTCTCAAGTGTCTTAGCCTTGCTGTTTGGTAATAAGAGCTTGAGAGCATTAGGACTAACAAGAGTAGAGGTAAGCATGAAAAAAATAAGTAATAAAAAAACAATATCTGTCATTGAAGACATATTGAAATTTGGACTTACTTTATTTCTACTTTT
>Ga0208763_1000100_pt1 | contig 19462 bp, 20 predicted proteins | sample ETNtaG_20_FD_185756 | JGI IMG/M metagenome (GOLD analysis project Ga0208763, IMG submission 185756) | Marine microbial and viral communities from oxygen minimum zone, Eastern Pacific Ocean - ETNP201306PF45B (SPAdes) (version 2) | ecosystem: Environmental > Aquatic > Marine > Oceanic ... | reverse complement strand
ACCATGAGATCAAATGTTAATTGCTGTGGTCTTTGTTTCCATCCGTACCATTTACTCTCCTTACCAACATCATAAGGTGGTACTTTGTTTCTACACTTATACTGGTCAACAGTTACATCAAATATTGTATCTCCATCCTGTAACCACCAATGCTTTTCTTCTCTCCAATCAACTCCACTATAAGGTTTCAACTTATCTGTATCCATCATGAAATATAGTGCCTGTGTTGAATGATAACAATGTCCATAAAATCTGTATTTGATAACATCCTCAGGATATTTCAATTTTTTCTGTGATAATAAGTCAGGTGTAAGATAACACTCAATCTTTTTCATCACATCCTGTATGTACTCATAAGGAAATGGATCGAACTCAAGTGTTCTGGTGGCTATGATCGTATCGCCATCATACTTATGTCTTTCAACTTTTTTCATAAAACTTCTCTAAGGGATTATGGTATGGTTGTAGTCTATCTTGTATTAGTTTACCATACTCTTCATGTAATTCGCAACCTATGTAGTCTCTTCCTAACTGTTTAGATACCATAGCAGTAGTTCCTGATCCCATAAATGGATCGAGGATTATATCTCCTCTCTCACTACCAGCCTTGATACAGGGTTCAATCAAATCAGGTGGGAATACAGCAAAATGGGCATCTTTGTATGGTTTCTTAGTTATATCCCATACTGATCTCTTTCTTCTTGTAGGTTCTTTGATAGCATCTACATCAAAGTAATAGTTCTGACTCTTACTCAATAAGAATATGTATTCATGTGATTTAGTACATCTATCTCTTACACTTTCGGGCATGGGATTAGGTTTATTCCAGATAATATCTTGTCTTAAGTACCAACCATCAGCCCTCAGGGCAAAGGCAAGAAGCCAAGGAATACCAATCAAGTCCTTCTCTTTCAACCCTTCTAATTTATTACCTCTCCTAGCACATTTACTAGGTAGGTCTTGATCATTCTTTGCTAGTGTTTGTTTAGAAAGTGCTTGACCTTTACCAGGTCTATAGTTATAATAACTATCCCCTATGTTTAACCATACAGTACCATCATCAGTTAGACAATCTCTAACCAATCTGAATACCTTGACCATTTCATCAACATATTCCTCAGGTGTTTGTTCATGTCCGATTTGATTCTCCTCATCCCCATAGTTCCTGAGTCCATAGTAAGGTGGGGATGTAACACAACATCTTGCCTTCTCATCAAATTGTGTGAGTGTATCTCTACAATCTCCAAATAATATTAAATCTCTCATGTTATCCAATCAGGTTTTCTCTCTGGTTTTCTAAGATAGTTGTCCTTGACCCATGGCTTAGCATTGATATATCTTTTGTACTTGGTAAAGGTATCAATACTATTATCATACTTGAACTCATCAAACCCTGCAAATACAAATGATACTGGGGCTGGGCAAGATGGAAACGTCATATCAGCATACTCAATAGTATATTGACAAGTATGAACTTTGTTATATCTGTATGTGTACTCTGAACATAGAGCAAGACCATGTTCTATTAACCAATAGAAGTTAGTCTGAGCCCATATAGTACAGGGATGATTACGAAATGCACCTCTCTCTGTTTTGTAGAAACCACCACCCTTCTTTGGTAACTTACCAAATCCATGACCCCATTTATCAGACGCAACAATAGAAAGCATTTGACAAGTTTCTAAGGGCATCTTGACGATATGCTTATCAGGTAGCACCTGTGCAGATTTATAGGGAGATGGGTCAGTTACAAAAATATTCATTACCAAGTTTTAGCATGAGTATTTACTTCTACTGGTGTATCAGTTTCAACATGATTATGTTCTATATTCTCAATGTTGATATGTTCTAAAGCATTTGCAATTCTTTCAAGAGCATTTGCAATACGTGAAAAATCAAGGTCATTCATAATGTTTATCCATATGTACTTACATTATAATGTTTCCTTACTGGTTTAGCAAGGGGTTTCTCTTTTGCCTTCATGTATATTTTCAATAGCAATTCACTATTCATTTGTTATCCCACTCATTAAGTATCCATGAACTACTGTTCATCTTATTAAGACCACCAACAGCCCATCGAAAGATCACGTTAGGATTATCTTTGAACTTCTCATACTCTGGTACATTCTCATTGTGTCTGTCTCCACCATTTGCAAAGATAACCTTATCATATATTTCTAATAGTTGTTCAATAGCACAATTACTGGTTCCATTGCTATCATCATATTCAATCACAACATCAACCATCTTTAATTCTCTGACGATTGCTATTCTCTCCCTCAAAGGCATAAATGGTTTACCTTTCTTGTTTGATAACCATTGATCGGAATTGAGTCCTACAGCGAGTGGACTCAATGGTGCGATTGCTTTTGCTGATTTAAAGTAGGCAATATGTCCACTATGTAATGGATCAAAACCACCTGTAACTAATACTATTGATGAAGTCATTTTCTTACTGTTGAAATAGCAGGCTCTCCTTTGTTGAATATTGTATCAACAACATTCTGTACCTTCTTTGCAGTTGAGATACCTACATTTGAATAAACTGGTACGCATACAAGACCAAACACTTTGTCTGCATTGCCCTTACGGATTACACGACCTATTGTTTGAGAGATACCTATGTAATCCATAGATCTCATGAACAAGACCGCTTCAAGACCATTTACGTTGATACCTTCAGATAATATGCTATGATGTAACACAACAAATTTCTTCTCAGGATCTCTTCCCCACTCATTAAGAGTATCAAAGAAAGTCTCTCTATCGACCTTCTCTCCGTCTATTATAGCACCTGTTTTAGATGTTATGGTCATCCATGAGTAATTCGCCCATGCAAGTTGCTGAGTGAATGGTGTGTGATAGAGTAGATTGATAATCTGTGCGGTTGACTTAGCACATATCAATACCTTATCTTTTTTAAGGTTATCAATAGCACCTATCATCTGTTCACAATCACGATCAGCAACCAACTCATCTTTTTTCAAAATCCTAGACTGGTATATCTCCACCTTTGGTGGTAGTATGTAACCCTCTCTGACTAACTTTGGAGCAGGTACATTGCAGATTACCTCTCCATATACCTTAGAGTCATTCATACCAGCCCTAGCAGATGTGAGACTATGCTTAGGGGTTGCAGTAAAGAAGTAAGCACGTGTGAATATACTTGTTGCGAGTTCCTTTGTAGGCACGAAGAAGTTTCTCTGTGTGCTATTGTGTGCTTCATCAAAATATACTGTATCAATCGTGATGTTGCTTTCAACTATTCTATGTAAAGAATGATATGTTGTGAATATTAACTGATTTCTACCATTGTTAGCATTATGGAAGTTGAACTCACGAATCTCATCTACCTTAGTAGTGCTGAAATGATGTGTCTCTCCACTATGCACGTGCATCACATCCACTGTGGGATCTGTGATGAACTCTAGGAACTCTGCACTTAACTGATTTGCTAGTAGGATACGAGGTGCAACGACCACTATGGTATGCTGAGGGAACTTTGAGAACTCTCTCATTGCATCATGTATCATACAGATAGTCTTACCACCACCTGTAGGTACAATGATCTGTCCCTTATCATGCTTCTCCATTGAATCGAGGGCATCCTGTTGGTGTGGTCTTAATTGCATCAAATTCTCATAACGTACACTTATTATAACACAAAAAAACCCTCTGGTCGAGGGTATGTGACGCTTTTGTAACTGGTTTCCCGTTATGACGTTAGAGCTTCCCGTACAAACCATACAAAGGTATGTATAAGTTTCTCATTTTTCAGTCTCTAAAAGTCTCATCCAGTTTATTGCGTGTTGTTTATGTGGATTATTATTTGCCCATATAAAAAATGTGAGAGTCATGCGGCCGCTCTCCTTATCCTTACTGTCTCCGAATAAGTCTTCGGGTGCGTGGTAATAGTGAGAGGGATATGCAACTACTCTATTGAATACATTATCAACTGTGACTATTTCATTCTCTGTACCATCTATCAGACAGGTTCCAGTTTTCTTGGGAGGCTCTGGATGTAAATATACAATCCCTGCATAATCACTCGTATCTGTGTGCCATTTATGATTAGGAAAATCACAAGTCAACTTAGTGTCCTCGTAGGAAATATGGAAGTATGGTGTACATATAAAATCTTCTTCTTTTATTAAATATGATCTCTTCATTACATCCCATATACCCTCATTGATTGCTTTAGGGGCTGGAGTTCTCCATCCTTTCCATCCACACTCATATTCTGGGTCTTCTGAGTGTCTATAATCATTATAACTGAGTGCTAATTCACGGACTAGCTCGGGATGAGAGAAAAAGTTATCACCTATGAGTATATCTTGCATAATTAATTTTTCTTACTTTTTAAACCTGGAAAATTTCTTTTCTCTTTATCTATACAACTCATAAAACTCGTAATAGCGTATCTACCGAACCCATCATAATAATCTGAATTTTCGATAGTTACCTTTCTTACTCCATGTTTTACCCAGCCAGGAAATATTATAGTCATATTATTCTCGCACGTCAAGGCATCCATGTCGATATAGTCAGGAAAATACAATTCGCCACCTGTGAACTTCTTAGGTTCTTTATAGAAATAACTAAATGCTAAAAACATAACTGACTTATCTTTATGTGCTTCATATCCTTCGCCATCATGATAATATCGTACCTTAGTAGAATCATTATTAACCTCAGGTGCAATACTACAAGAACCATGACATTGAGCAAATACATCCAATACTCCAGAGGTAAATATCTTTCTATTAACTGTTAATATATTTGATAGATTTCTATATGCGTCTGGATATACGTCATCTAACATTAAAGCCTTAGAATCAGTCTTACCCACTATCCCACCAAACTTATCAGCAGTTACTAATTTTCCTGGCCTTGTGTAAAAATTTAGTTCTTCCCATATCAACTCCAACTCTTCATCATCATAGAAATCATGAAGAACTATATGTGGGAAAGGATCGGTGTAGGCATCGCAGTGTAGGTTTTGCATTACTAGATAGATATGATATAATTAATAGTATGAGAAATATTTTTAAGGAATCCAAATATCACTTAGAAGTAGAAACTGGATGGACTTACTGGTATCATCTTAAACACTCTATACATAATTCTCGTAGGTTAATTGCAATCTCATTTAAGAGTATTGTTCATGGGTTACTACCATTTATATGGAAAGCAGATGCTCCCAAAGATGTAATCCGATTATACCATGAGATTATGAGAATAGAACATATAAGAAAAATGGATAAACTAAGTGAACTCCCAAAAAATGAACGATACACAGGCAACACTACTAACGATACTGAATAGTTATGGCGATATTGTCGAACTTGACTGGGATTTTGATGTCGATAATATTATAACACAACTATCTAGTAACGACAACTGGATCAACGGAAGCAATAATAAAAAAGGATTATCTTTAACTGGATCAAATACTCTTGATCTTAAAGTGAAAGATGCTAAAGAGGGAGAATATAATGATAATTTAAAATCATGTCCATCTTTAGTAGAATTTTTTGATAAGTGGAATAGTCTAGCAAAATGTCTTGCAGTTAAAATGGATACAGGTTCTTTCTTCAGACCACATAGGGATGCTTATAAGACAACACAACAAATGAGAATCTTTATACCATTGAATAAAACTGAAATACATGAGTGGGCCTTCATATATGATAAACAACTCACACAATTTAAAGCAGGGAAACCATATCTTTTGAATACAAAGAAACAACATGGGTCATTTGCCTTTGTTGATGATATATACCATATACTCATGGGTGTGTATATCAATCCTAATAACTTTAGGGTTGTAACTGACCTATTACCTAATTGTGTTGATCACGGATGAAAATTTGTATTGTTGGTGGTGGAATATCTGGTTGGTGGTGTGCAGCATACATGGAAAAGTTTCTTGATGCAGAGATAACATTAATTGAAAGTGATGAGATACCTATTAGTGGTGTGGGAGAGGGAACTCTACCACAGGTTGGCCTCTTCTTCCAACAATTAGGAATACCAGAGAAAGAGTGGATGAATGGATGCAATGCTATCCACAAGTATGGTAATATGAAATACGACTGGGATAAGATTGGTTCAAAACCATTTCAAATGACCTTCTGGCAAAATGATCCTAAAAATAGATTTGATGATTGGTATAAAGAATTTGAGTTAGGTAATAAAGATAGAGAAGACCATGATGAGTTGTACGATAAAAATAGTTGGAGTTCAATCGCTTATCATTTAGATGCTAATTTAGCTAATGAAGTCGTAAAGAAATATTGTAAGAATGTAAATCATATAATTGATACACTCACAGAATTACCAGAGGGTTATGATTTATATGTTGATGCAACTGGTTTCCGTAGGCAATTCACAAAGGATAAAACAGAAGTTACATGGAAACATCATCTAGTAGATAGCACTTGGGTAAGACCATTAGAACATGAAGATGAGATATATCCTTACACAAGAACTTTTGCTCGACCTGATGGTTGGCAGTTCATGGTGGATCTACAAAATAGAACTGGAACTGGATATGTCTTCAGTAGTCAACATATAAGTGACGAGGAAGCATTAGAAAAATTTGAGTCATGGACTTCACATCGTAAACCATTTAATAATATCAAACCTAGATTAATTAAATGGAAACCTAACGTACTTAAAAGGCCTTGGTCTGATGATGTTGTTACTATTGGTTTAGGTCAAGGATTCATAGATCCACTTGAAGCAAATGGTTTATATCTAGTAGTCTATAGTATAACTCTCTTGGTGAAATGTATTTTAAAAGGTTCATCACCCGAAGCATATAATAAAACTATGATGAAAGTACAAAAAGATAATTCTGATTATATCTTACACCACTATATGCTTAGTCAAAGAGATGATACTGAATTTTGGAGATACTATAAAAACTTTGACTGTTCCAAGACTGTATGGGAACACTACAATAAAAAGTCAAACAAATATACAAATCTATACCCCGATGCTATCTGGGCTCAATTAGCACTCTACTTTGATATTCCTAAACACTAACCTCAGTAAACAATCCTAAAGCACCACCATTCAAATTAATCTCGTAGGTTCTATCAGGAGATAGATCAGCATAATCAAATCTTTCTAATTGTTTCCCATTTACAATAGGGTTACCATCAAAACAAATTAAATGTGATTCTTTCTGTACCATTACTGTTGGTTCTGTTACTAATCTACCATCCCATTTTTCTTTCCTATGTAAAGCACTAAATCCTATCATATAGAAATCATCTTGAATGTCCATCATTACTGTTGGGAAAAGATGTTGCATAGAAAAGAAATCTTTACTCTTTACCTCAAAGTATTCTTCTTTAAATGGTACTCCAACTTTTGCCCTACCATGTACCACATAATGATATGCACCTAAACATTCAACATCCCTCTCTACACCAATCCAGTTAGGATCAGCTTTTATTGCACATACTGAGAACTTATCTAACTTTTTAAAAAAATGTTTATATCTAGGGATAGTCATAATTCAACCTTCCTCATTTTAATTGCTTCTCTACTTTGTTTATAAGTCTCGCATGAGATAACTTTACCTATTAAGTCTTCTATATTAAATTTACCTTTAGGAGTTTCTGGTATATTCTCAAACAATAACTCTTCAGAATCTTCATGTCTTTCAATCCATTTCTCTCCAGCCTTTCTCATGATAGTCTGAGTAAATGTTTCTATATCATACAAATCTAGTGCATCATCATTCAGATCAAGACTAACAGGTCTATAGTCATCAATATTCTTAGGTGCGTGTAATCTACAGAATCTAATAGTAATCTGATTAGTTTCTGGTTTGTATTCTGATATTTTAAAAATTGACTTCATCTTTATCAAAGAAAAATACTTGGTTCTTACGATATTCCTTACCAAAATATGTATCATTACATATATTCATTCCATGTGGAATTATACCATCAAATAATACCATACGATTATACCTTGCACCAAGTGTTTCTAATACTTTATAGTTTTCCTTCGGTCTCCAAGGCTCACGATGTTCGACAGTATCACCATCTACACCTAAGTCTTCGTACAAACAAGTACCACACTCATCACTAAAATATACTATACCATTATATCCAGTATCAGAGTGTGGCCACCAAACACAATTCTCGTAGTCATTAAAACTATCTTTGGTAAAGCGAGTCATATTAGTATTAACATCACACCTAAAATATTTCTGTCCACACAACTCACTCAAATAATTATATACTTCTCGTAGTCTCTCATCATACTCAGAGAATCTTCTATCTTCAAAATACACACCATTATTGGTTCCTTCTTCATTTATTTTCCATAGTGGGGGATTTCTATTAAAAAGATAATCCTCAACTTCTTCTGGATTCTCGTAGAAATTATCTATTATAAAGATAGGTCTTTTGGATTGGCAGTTGCATACTTTTATTTCTTCATTTAATTCAAACACTAATAAACCTTCCAGTATCTAGGATGTATATATCCCTGAGAATAATCTAAAATATCAGGATTATATACTAATGTAACATCACCAACAATAGCCAATCTTTCACCTTCAAAATTATCATCTATTGAGTGTGTACAATGCTTCAGTGTACTTGGAAACATAATTAAACTTCCCGCTACTGGTTCTATGAAGAATGTAGAAGAATTTACTAAATTAAAATTTTCAATACCATGTTTAAACTCACTGGTATTATTACCTCTAAACACACTATTAGTATTATCAGGAGTAAGAAACTTTAATACATGTGAATTTGGTGGTGTCTTTAAATAATATACAAAAGATATTTGACTTGCAGAATGATCATGCCAAACAATTTCATCCTCAGATTTTCTAGACCTAGATAACCAACTCTTGGTAATAACAATATTAAATATTTTTTTATATTCTAGTACCTCGTAGATATATTTTCTTACATTATAAGCAATCTCACCAAAGCAATCCCCTAGTTCTTCATCCAAATGTAGTAAAGGATTTCCAAAGTTTTCACTCGTAGTGGTATTATAAACATATCCATTTTCATGTATCTCAGGTGCATAATCATATTTTGGATATACTTTTTCAAAATCCTCAAGATATTTGTTATGTCCCTGCATTACATCAACAACTATCGTAGTTGGAAATACATTAAAAACTTGAGGCATTAATTCTCCTCAGGTGGTTGAATGATAGCCCATGTTGTAGCAAGATATTTTGTTCCTCCTATTGGTGGATTACCCCTATGAGTATGTGTAAATCCTGCAGGGAAAATTAAAACATCACCCTGTACTGCTTGTTCTCTTCTGTTCTGATATAGAAATTCTGTCTCACCACCCTCAAAGTCATCATTAAGATATACTTGTATCACAAAAGTTCTTGGTGTTGCACCTATAACACCATTTTCAAAATGCCAGTTATGAAATCCTCCACCCTGAGGGATTTTCTTTATCTTACAATCATAGCACAAGAATCTACTTGAACGAAGAATACTAACTTTCTCTAAGTACTCATCAACTGGTTTTTTAAGAAGTGGGAGTATTTCTTCTGCTACTCTCGTAGTTGCAGTCAAATCTATCTCATAATCCAAAGTTGCATTGAGAGTCATATGATCTTCCATGTGAAGATTTCTTTTATCATAAAACAATAGATTATTATTCTCTAAGTAATCTAAGTGTCTCATTATTTTTCTACATCTCTCTTTTGAGAAGACACCACTATATCTTCTAATTAATTCACTTTCAGTCGTCATAAAACATATTAAAAGTTATTTGTATTATATATCAGATCTCGTATAAATGCAAGTTATGAAACTCCTGTTGCGTTTGTAGCTCCATCAATTCTATTAGTATTGTTCATGGTTATAGATCCTAGACTAATTCCAGATGTTCTTCTGATGGCAGCACCATTACCACCACCTTGTCCACCGCTACTATCCTCTCCACCGCCACCTGCGTCAGCAGTGGTATCTCCTGTCCAACCTCCTTCACCACCGCCACCACCTTCGGCCTCACCACCATTATTACTTCCATTACCACCATTACCAGCAGCATCTATACTTCCAGCAGTACCATTTCCACCTAATGCACCACCATTACCTCTATCTCCTCTTGGGCCGCCAGGATATCCTTGACCTCCACCGCCACCGCCACCACTAGCGTATCGACGTGATCCTTTATCAGATTGGTGGCCACCGCCACCTCCTCCTCCACCGCCAAATCCACGATGAATTTGTCCACCAGATGCTATGTTTATAACTGTTCCACCACCATATTCAATACCTAAAGCACTGGTTCCTGTTTTTCCACTTTCACCAGTTCCTTGATTAGTTCTACCATCACCACCTTTACCACCTGCACCCCATATTCTTCCTTCTCCACCAACATCAATGACTAAATCAGTACCTGATTGCCATGCTCCAGTTCTTAAGGCAACTCTACTATTGTCACTATTATGTACAACTGATCCAATTAATTTATTTACATGAATAATAACCTTCTTACCACCCTGCCATCCAGTACTATTAACAGCAGGTTTAGATCTAAAACCACCAATAACTGTTACATTATTATTATTGTATTGAGTTCTTGCATTTTGTCTGGTAGTATTACCACCACTCCAGAAGTTAACTACAATATTTAATTGCTTACCATAAAAATCACTAAATTTTATCTCACCTGAAGAAGGAATACCAGTATCTAAAGGTCTATTTGATAATTCACCAATATTTTGCGAAACTCTATACGCACCAATATTTTTATTATTAGGTTCACCAAATTCATTTTTGATGTCGCTATATGAAATTGCTCCAGAACTTTGTAAGGCCATAGTTTATGCGGATGAATCATTTAATTGTCTCCACTCAGTACCATTATAAAACTGTAAATGGTCTGTAGTGATATTATAAATCAGGGCACCATCAGTGACTGCTGCACCAGCTAAGTTATTTCTTTGAGTGGTAGTAAGTTTTGGTAATATCATGAATCTTCTTGTGATGTCGTCACTAGCACATGAGAAGTCAACACCAGCTTTTGGGTTAGTTTCACCAACACCGATGAATGTACGGAACATTGCACCTCTACCAACAGCAAGTCCAGTTGCACCAGGTGCGACAGCACCTGAATAATCAATATCAGTTTTAATACCAAGATAACCATCATCTTTAAAGAAACTTACATTATCTCCATCTCCACCACCATCAGAGACAACTAAAGACCCTGCTGCAGCTCCAAAGAATAATTGGATTGGGTCACCAATAATCATAGTACCGCCAATACCTAAGTTTAGGTAACTAATAGTGGTAACACCTGTGACTGCTAATTGTGTACAACCAATAGATGTAACGTCAACAACACTTCCTGAATCCTTACCATAAAAATCTCCTATAAATGCAGGAGCAGATGCAACACCACTAACAACCCTCAACTCATTAGCAACTTCAAGATCAAAACCAACAAATGCACTACTTACAAATGTACCTATACCATTGACTTCCAGTTTCAGTTGTGGATTTGTAACTCCTATACCAAAATTACCTTCATAAGTAAGAGCCGCTAATCTAGTAGAACCATCACCATGCCAGTAGAAACTTCCTGTATTAAGTCCAACACCACTACCATCACAATAGAAGTTAACATTACCCTGATGAGTACCAGTACTATAGTTAATAAGATCTAGTGAACCTGGTTGACTATATGGTAACCCTGCACTTCTATTACCAAACTGAAGGACTCCATTGTTATTATCCTGTGCATTAGCATTTAATCCTAAGATTAATTTAGATGCTTGCTCAGGGCTTGTTACTTGTATAGTAGCTGCATCAGTTGTATTAACTCCAACTACGTGTAGTTCACCATTAGGTGATGTTGTACTAAGACCTATTGATTGAGAAACACTTAACCCTGCACCAACTAAAGAAAGTGCATCTAGTGTTCCAGAAGTTTTTACATTTGAATTACTATTCAGTGTAGTTGCAGTATCGGAATTACCAGTTACATTACCAATATGCTGACCATAGAATTTAGAAGATGTACCTGTGAATATACCTGCGGTTACAACACCTGTTGCTGCACCTAATTGTACAAATTCAGCTCGTAGTGTACCATTACCACTACTAAGAATAGTTGGATTAGGGAACTTAGTGTTATCTATTACTGGAAGTCTATCATTACTAATCGTACCACTTGCAAGATAACTTGCATTTAATTGTGTTAATTCAGTACCAATACCAACAAAAGAGTTTGCCTTTATTTGGCCAGTCATTGTTATTTGATTACCGAATCCTGAACTATCTCCTGTCTCTCCTATAAATCCAATACCTTCTACACCAGCGTCTGTTGGATTCTGTCCAATCATTAAGTCAAAAGCATTATCTGCCTCAGTTGTTCCAATACCAACCTTTAAGTGTGTAGCAATACCAGTTCTTGCACCACCACTATTTCTGGCCTGATGAACTATCCAACCATCGGTTGTAAAACCGACAATATCATCCATATACAAACCACTACCATAGAAATAATTAGCAGTTACAACACCAACATTAAGTACATTGGTGTTTCCCATTAACGCATTACCTGTAGGATTTGTGGTTCCTATACCAACATCACCATGGAATGTAGCAATTCCTGCAACACGTAAAGCACTAGTACTTGTTATTCCACTAACATCTGTCTGACCACGCAGAGCAGAAGTTCCATGGACATCTAGGAATCGTATTGGAATTGATGTTCCAATTCCAACCAAGCCACTAGCGTTGACTATGAAGTTATCACTATCAACCTGTACACCATTTCTGAAATTAAATGACTTATTATAATTTGCCATTGAGCCTAGATTTTATTGTTATTTATATTCCGTCTTCGGGTGGAATTACTTCCGACCATCCGACAGGGCCTTGATTAGGATTTCCAGTATCCTTCTTAGATTGGTTTTGCCTTTCCAATCTTTCTTCCATAAGTTGATTCTTTTCTTGTTCAATCTCATTAATTATTCCTACAGCAGACATAATATCTGGTGTAGCAGCAAGTCTTTCAACTTTTGCGTTGAGTTCTTTGATTGCTTCAATAAGAAGTGGAACTAATTTTTCATACCGAACTGCTTTCTTACCATTTTCTCTGGTAACAACGATTCCTGGTAGTCCAAGTGCTTCAATTTCTTGTGCAATTACACCAGTATCCTCACCTTCATGACCAGCATCATTTTCTTTCCAAGTAAATGTATTACCAGAAATTTGCATTACTTTTTCAAGAGGATCAGGAATAGTATTAACATTATCCTTTAATGATGCGTCAGAAGAATAGTATGCAGTGATATCACCATAAGCACGTATGTTTCCATTAGAAGTTTGATCACCAAAATTAACACCACCTGAGTAAGTCTGAATACGTACTGAGTTGTTATGGTTAATTGTTACGGCTCCATCAGTATCACAATCAATAGAAACCTTAGTTGGAGATGCACCAACATTTGTAATTTTTACATTACCATCACTTTGTAAGAATAGATTTCCTGTACCTTCCTCTTTAATTATAGAATTTGCTCCATCATGACCAATCCGCATATCAGGAGTTCCAGTACTTGCACCGAAACCAATCAAATTACCATCATAGAATACAGTACCTATTGAACCACCAGGCATTTCAACACCAGTTAGGTTAGTTCCATCTCCATAATATTCTGTAGCAGATACAATACCAGCAAAGTAACCACCTTCACCAACATGTAAACTCTTAGCAATACCAACACCACCATTTTCTACAATGATCGCACCAGTTACAGTTGAGATTGCAACATTTTCACCAGCAACAAAAAGATTACTACCAATACCTACACCACCAGAAACTACAAGAGAACCTGATTCTTTACTGGTTGAATCAAGAGGGCTAACTAACTGAGTTTGACCTGTTACTTTTAGAGGGTTGTTAATTTTAACACTCTTATTAAATGTAGTTGGGCCATCAAAAGAAGATAGAATGTCTCCAGAGTCACCACCTTCAACAACTATTCTTTCTTTAACAGTTACTTCATCAAATACAGCACTTAATCTTGCAGGTGTTTCACCAGTTACAGTTGGAATTGGAGTATCAAATGTTGTCTCCTCACCAGTAGCAGATGATTTCTTCTGGTTTCCAATATAGAAGTCACCTTTATTGTTCATACCAGTATAAACAACAACACCACCAGATTTTTCTTGTGACTGAACTAAGAATTCTTCTTTCTCAGTAAGAGTTCTGTCTTGAACCTGTGGAAGTGCGGTTGAGTAGTTTCCTGGCCCGTAACCAAGATATTCAAATGTATGACCAGATGCTCTAAGAATAGATGGTCTTCTAAATTCAACAGGTATTGGTTTAATCTTCTTAATTACAGAACCAGCAGTATGTGTTTGAATACCTGTTGCAAATACACCTCTAATAACTTGAAGTTGATCACTTCCAACAATAGTCTTGGAAGCAACTCTCATTATCTCACTATTAATTTGAATGTAAGAACCGTATGGGAATCTACTAATTATATTATCAACACCTGTTACTGCAACTGTAGTGATACCACTTGATGGAATTGAGTTAATAGTAGTCGCACTTTCACTATCTAAGATAGGTACTGCACGTGCACTTAAGTTCTCATTAGACTTATCTGAAAGTTTTTCGTTAGATGAAAGACCATACTTATATGCAAATACAGGAGTTCCTACAGAACTTCCAGTCACTGCATTGAATGTAGTAACACCTACAGCAGAGTTAACAACATATGAACCTAAATTATGTTCATTTGTATCAACTATTGTGAAACTATTACCTGCAGCCAAACCATGACTGTTTACACAATTGAATGTTGTTATTCCAGTTGTAACATCAAAACTACTACTATCAATTTCTACTGCTCTACCAGTATTGAATACATACTGACCTGCCTGTAACTCAGGGCCACCAACTGTCTTAGCAATAGAAATCTGAGTATCGTTAGGAACACTAGTTATTCTAAAATACTGATCTTGAGTTACACCAATACCAGTAAACTGTGCTACGTTATTAATAGCAGATGTAATACCTGCACTTGTAATTGTATATCTAGCAGTTCCATCACCACCGATAAATGTTGGATCGAAATATAAATCACCAGCAGCATATCCAGCACCTTTTGCTTGAATATCTACACTGGTAATTTGACTAGAAGCAATACTTACTCTAGCAGTAGCACCCCTCCAAGGGCCACTTATTGAAGAATTTAATAATTTTATGTTGAAATATTCACCATCAGCATAACTATTACCCTGATTTGATACAGTTCCAGTTATAATACCAGCATATCCATGTCTTCTACTAAAGGTTAATGTTGGGTTTGCACCAGTTGGAGCATTTGATATAGTAATACCTACACCCAAAGCTTTAATAAAGGAGTCTGTACTTTCTCTGGTTAAACTCTTTTTAAGGTCATTAGTAGAAACATCACCAATAGGAGATCTTAAAGCATAAGATTTTGCTGCCTGAGGGTTATCATTTGGATTATCTCTATCTAACTGTGGATATAAGTCAGATACGTTTTGACTGTATCTATAGTCAAGAAACTCAGTATCAATTGTATGGTCTGATGATAATGCATAGATGTGATATACTCCATCTTGCTTATCTTGAACATAATTTGAAATCTTTAGAGCTCTGTAGATGTAAAGGTTTGTCTGTAAATTATTCTTTTCAAATCTAGGTAATGTTAGATTCCTTTGTGATGTATCGTTTGTAGACTTAAGACCATGTACAGTGGTAGGTTGATATGCAAATTCCATGGAATTATGCACAGTCAATACTTTATATGTTCCATTATATCCTGTATTGGCAACACCAGTGGTATTAACACTATCAGATACGTTTTTAACAATAACAGTATCACCAACAGTTAAATTATGAGGTAACTCTGATCTAATAGAGCATATACCAGTTGTAGATGAAGAATTACATGTAGCAATAAATCTTGGATTCTTATCAAATTCATAATCACTCGTTGTTAGAGTATTATTAAAGGTAAAGTCTGCGTCAGATCTAGCACCTGTACTACTTGATTCCTGTATTACGAATCCATTTTCTGGGTTCTTAGCATTTTGTAGTTCCTTAGGTATTACAACCCTTATCTTATAAACTTTTTCATCTAAACTTCTTGTATCATCAATTCTCTTGATAAAAGTAGCCGTAGTAACATCTTCTGGTATTAATCCAGTAGTATTTAAAGCTTGATATATTCCACCAGAACCACTACTATTATTAGTATTAACGTACCACTGACCTTCACCAGCATCAAATTGAACGGGGTGACCTAAATCTCCAGAAAGTTTATCAGATACTCTTGAGAATATTCTAAGATTAGTACCACCAGCTATATCAATTGCCTTTCCAGCAATAGCATCTGTCTCGGATGCTGCTAATTTAATATCATTATTACCAGCTCTAATAGCAAAATAGAGTTCAGTATTTGTTATGTTCTCTGGTAAATCACCATCATCACTGGTAATAACAACTTTTTCACCAGTATCTAATGTATTACTTCCAATAGTAAAACTATCAAGTAATTCATCAACACTGGTTACTCTATATTCTTTTACAGAACTGCTACCATCAGGCATTAAAATTTGTGCAGATCTTTCTATACCTCCTGCAAATAGAAATAAAGTATCTCCTACCTTCGCACCTACTTTAAAACCTTGAGTATTAACAGGTGGTAAAATATCAGCACTTGTATATCCATCTAGGAATAACTTAGCATTATCACCAACAGCAAGTGTTTTGGCTTTATCAATAGCTAACCAGTCAAGATCCTTACTGGTTGTTTCTATTTTTCTTGGTGGAATGATAGAAGTAATAAATGCTTTATTATCTTTCTGGAATGCATCTTTCTTGAATCCATCAGAAACAAGAGATAATTGTCCAAAGTTTGAGTTTGAGTTTGTAATTGATTGGTCAGCACCACTTTCTGTGAGGAAATGATTTGCAAATCCAATAGCGAAAACAGAAACAACCTGAGCAACAGCATCATTAGTAAGTTTAATATGAGCAGTTTCCCATCCCTTTCTATAAATTGCAGAAGAATCTAAGTGATATGCTTCCCCTGTTGCGGTTGCAGATGATTCAGCTGCCAGTGCGGCTCCATCAACTACCGATGCTAATGAAATACCATCATAAGTTCTTGCAACTGGATTATATTTTACAAATGCTCTATCATCTTTCTGTAGTGATATTCCCGTAAACTGAGCAACAACTATAGATTTGAATCCTGTAGCCTTTGAACCATCAATGTTCATACCGTTCATACCATAGACTGAACGCATTGATAGGTTAAACACATATGGTGATGCACCTAGTACAGTATCAGTTTCAACTGTTACCGTTGCTGCTGAAGTATTACCTGGAATCAGAGTAAGTGGTGGATTCGGTAATGTATATGTAAATACCGTATCATCACTATTACTTACACTGGTAACTGTAGCAGATATATTATAGTTTGTTGGAGTAACACCCCTTACTTTAATTGGTGTACCTACATTATATCCATGAGCTCTAGAGGTTTTTGCAGTAACTACGTTAGTTACACCTGCTTCGTCTCCAGCTCTAATACTTGTTAATGTAATAGGATCAGCAGCAAAAGCACCAACAATTTCAAATTCTGGTCTTCGTGGCCAGAAAGCAAGAGGATCTGCTGGATATTTCTGAGTACTTTCAATTTCTCTTCCAGAACCTACATTATATGCATTACCTATCTTAGCGTAATACATATCAAGGTCTGTAATATCATATGTGGTATTACCAAGAGTTACATAATTAATACCATCAGCATATTCAAAACATGATAATTTATGGTGTGAGAATATTGGACTTGCTGTTTTTGCAAAGTTAGCTGGGTCTGTATATACTAATCCTAAATCATCTCCATCAAATAAACTGAACTGCCAGAAATAACAAGTACCAGTCATTCTGAAGATTGCTGAAGGAGCTACATTTGGATCAGTTGGATTTGGAACATACTTAGGTCTTATCCTAGTTTTTCTAAGATCCATACCAACAATAGATGTTCCTCTAGGTAGAATAAGACCACCGTAAACACTATTAAATTTGTAGAGTATATTATCTGCTTGTGTTAAATCAAAATTACTTGTTAGGTTTAAATCTAAAGTTGTTAATGCATTAGATACTGTTCCACCACCAGCTGGTTGAACCTTAGCAACACCATTTTCATTAAAAATTCTATAACCTGGCCTGTTATCAATAATATGCTCACCAGGATATAATACTATAGTGGTTTTAGCTATCTCATCATTACTTCTTCCTTTGACATAAGAAAATCTAGCCGCTTCTAGCAGTGCTCTTTGAACGGTCTTAAAAGGTCTAGCAAGAGAATTACCTTCATTACTAATACTATCTGTTGAGTCCAAATCGCTTGGACTTACATAAAGAATACGGCCTTCAGTGTTCTTTATGAAATTATCTAATTTATTCAGAGGCATGAGTTTTCCTTATGACTACTTAAATTAATACTATAAGTTATTTAGTCACCCTAGAACTCCTCTTCTTCCACGAAATCGGGAGGAAGATCTTCTGGGTTTTCTAATTCTATTGGAAATACCATTGGATGCATTTCCTCGTGCATTAAATATGCATAATACTTGTACAATTCGTCAGTTGTGTATCGTCTCTCATAATCAGCAATAGTTGTAATCATTGGAAGATCTTCTTCTGTTCGATCTAAGTCTTCCAATTCATCAAAGGTAAAAGGAATACCATTAATGAGATACATCAAAACGATTCTTTCAATCGTACCTTCAAGTTCCTCACTGTACCAACAGTAAGTGGTTTCTATCACAAATGTATTTACCATTATTCATGGCCCGTCATTATGTGTAGTATGTATGCGAACTATTTCATCATCAATTAAACCTTCATCCTTTAATTTCTTATAGTTATAGCAACTTTCAAAATTAAGTTTAATTTTTGGTTCCTTTGTCTTTTTCATAAATGGCAAGATTCGCGTACTTTATTCTCTCAGGTTCTAATAAATCATTCACTACTTCCATCACATCTAAAAATTGTTCAGATGATTGGCAGATAATCTTTTTTTCATAACCATTATCAGAAATTATAAGAAAAGATCTACTACAAAGATCTATAATAGTCTCTCTTACTAATTCACCTTCCATCATAAACTCAGAACATATAGAGTATTATACCATATATATGCTGGTTTGTCTATCGTTGTGATAAAATTGTAAGATTACCAGTGTAATTACCACCATTTCCATTCTCTAGTTTTACTCTGCCCAACGGATACGTCAAATCATTATTATGACCCCTGCAAGATATTTCATAGAAATCAGCACCACCCCATCCAGAATAAGCAATACCAGCCTCAACGTGAGAATGATAGGTGTAATAATATGGAAGTATATCATTACCAGTTGTTACTTTGTTTATAATTA
>Ga0208763_1000099_pt1 | contig 19539 bp, 17 predicted proteins | sample ETNtaG_20_FD_185756 | JGI IMG/M metagenome (GOLD analysis project Ga0208763, IMG submission 185756) | Marine microbial and viral communities from oxygen minimum zone, Eastern Pacific Ocean - ETNP201306PF45B (SPAdes) (version 2) | ecosystem: Environmental > Aquatic > Marine > Oceanic ... | reverse complement strand
GGTGCTTGCTGCATATCTCTGTGAGAACTCTTGGAACGTAAAGCTCCTATGTCTCAAAATTTGAGCAGCGATAGCTCGGCTTGTCTCGATCTCCAAGCTCATCGAGGATTGTTCAAATACACTCCAATGATTATGCTTAATACAATACTTTAATAAGCCTGAATATTTTTCATTATCCTGATTTGAGGGATTACTCACTCTGGCGATATAAGCCATTGTTTGTTCTGCATCAGGAGTGATACTAACAAGTTTTACGTTCATTTTTTAGTTGGGTCTGGTAATATAAAAGGTGGTGCATCATTACAAGATGATTTTCCATATTGTTCATATTCTTTATATCCTGTCATCTTACCACTTGTTTTCATAAGTGCAGACATAAAAGATATAATGAGAAATACTACAGGTGCTCCAATAATAAGTGCAGCTGCAAAGATATAACCCACAATAAACTCAGGAATAGAGTGGTTACCTAAAAATTCATGATTTTCTAATAAGAAATTGATCATTTACCAAATCCTTCGGGTTTTTCTCTTTTTCTAGCTAATGTCTCTTTTTCAAGAACATCAAGTTGTTCTCTCATAAATGAAAGTTCTTCAGAAGTGTACAAATAGTCCTGTTTAAGTGCTTCTTTCAAATTTTTAAGAATTTGCTTTTGCCTCATCCGTCGTCGTCCTCGAAAATTTCGTCATAATCAGATAATACCTTATTTGAGGTATTTACGGTAGAGTACGCATCTACGTCAGAATAGATTTCTGCCTTTAATGCGTCTAATGCTAGTTCTACCTGCCTAAGTCGCATTTTCAATTGTTCTCTTTGCGGTTCCATAATTTTTATATGGTATTTAGTCATTTTACACAAAAAAAGAGCATCTGTCAAGAGATGCTCTTTGTATATAAGAAATTGATACTATGCAGTAGCAAGTTTCTTTTCAAACTTAATACCTCTATAGGTCTCTTGAACCTTATTGGTCTTAGTTTGCTTTTTGTCGTTGGTATCGTATTTAATACCACGGTATGTGACTTGTGCCATGATGGTACTCCTAAAGTAGTTGGATTTTAAGGCCCGTTCCTTTAGTCGGCTTTTGCGTCTCCCGAAGGAGATGAACGATCCGTTCCGAGTCGGCTTACTTGCGTCCTCCTCTAGCAATGAGGAGGATGAACGTTGTGTTTATATTAACACATGTATAGTATATATGCAAGCAGTTCTGTAACATGTGTTACAAAATCCTGTGGCTCAAAAAATTTGGGGAGTTTTTTTCGCCCGATTTTTGAAAGCTAAAGTCGATTTTGGTGGCCAGAGATTATGTGTAATTAATATTGATGTTACATCTAAACTGTTCATCGGTACAGTTAGTACTGTTGTGTGTGATCTGAGGGTTGAAGAATAGCATTCTGTTTTTAACAGACGCAACTTTTGTACCATCAACATTAGTATGACCATCACATGTATTCAAAGATAACAATGCTGCTTTATGATCAAATTTATAATCTTTATGAGGTCTATGACTATGTAAAATATCTGTTCTAGGATATAGATTTGCCTTTACTCTAATTAATGTTTCTGCACCTATAGCCTCTTTCAATATATCTGCAATCCAATGATGAGGACTACAAGGTATTCCATTATAATATAGTTCCTTGTCCTCATTCATATGAGTTTCAAATAATGTATGAGTGAAGTAACAATCTTTCTCCTTACCTTCACCAGAAATATCTTTGATACACATCCAAGGAGTTTCAATTTGATTAAAAATAACTGTTTTAATTCTATGAAAAGTTAGTTTATCTAAAAACTTATCTTCAATCCTCATTTCTTTTTAGGATATAGTTTTGCTATTTTTTCTTTACGAAGTTTTTCCTTATTTCTTTTCTCTTCTAATTTCTCATCCCACCAAGTTACTGGCCACCTTTGAAGTTTCAAAGCAGCAATCCATAATTTCTTACGGGGGAGACGGAAGTATCTCCTTATTATATCTTGGAGAGATGGAAGGTTCATTTTTGATTAGGATAATATACCTGCACAAATGATTCACATTTAGGACATGAAAGATTAGTTACAATAGAGTACTCATCTTCACATCCATAGTCTTCAGCATCAAAATCTGATCCCCATATGAGTTCAGTATTACAGTGCCAACAGTTCATTTCTTTTTCTTCTTTCCTTGTGGTGACTTATAACCCCAGAGGTTAGGCTTAATGGTTCCCTTACCATAGTCTATGGATCTCAGACCCTTTTTAAGTTTATCATAGTACATATCAAACAAGGACATCTTACTGCCTCTTGTAAGGTCATAGCGAACCGAATCCTCGTACACATACTTAACAATATATGCATCATTAGGTGCTTGAGTTGTCCTTACTTCCTCTTGTGTACCATTCTCTACAATAATATTTGTACCATAGGTCTCAGATAGTTTTTCTAGTTCTTCTGTAGACCATATTGATTTCTTTTTAGTGGTCATTATTTACCATCTCTCCATATAATATCAGGAAATGCTGCTGCAACAACTTCTCTTGTAATGTTATAGGAATCAGATAATCTTCCGTCCTTTATAAGACAAACAATCTCTGCTTCTAATGGATGCAGACCTTGTAGAATGTTAATAAACATTGTCTCTCTACGGATAGCATTTAACCTATCATCACCACCCTTCACAAACCTATAAAAGTGTTTGGACTCTCTTCGAATAGTAGTATGACCTTGCTGATCACCTGCACCTAGAGAGAAGTTACCTTTCTCATGCATGGAACGTACCTGATGAGAAAGTTTAGTGGTTAAAGATCCACTGTAAGAAACGTTCTCATCATATCCTACGTAAGGAACCTCTCCTTCTGGTAGTATAGAAACTATTGCTTCATCAAAGTTCCAGATCAAGACATGTCTCAATGCTTTGTGATCATACTTTCTAAGTACTTCTATCTTTTTGGCCTTAGATCTTTGTCTTGATGCTAGATCAAGAATCTCAAAGATAAAAGGATTGTTAGGTAATTCTGGAAGAGTTTTAACCTGTAAGGTTCTCTTAGGTTTAGTCGTCTTCTTCTTCGTCGATTGGGTCATAATTTTCAAAACGTACAGCTACAATTTCGTCTGGGGATAGGTTACCATGTTCATCAAACATTTCGGGATGAGCATACACTGTTTGGGGTGTGGTGTCGTATGAATGCTGTCTCGCCATCCATCCTATCATACCACCAACTAATAATGCAAGTATAGACACTAATGTTGTTAATGTCAAGGTTACTATGGTAAAATCCATTTTACACTCCTATTTTTTAGTTTTTTTCCTTGCCGATAAGGAAAACTCAAAGTAAATATCTATTTCTGTATTCCAAAAACAGATCATCTTATTCCATATTATATGTAAAGGTTTCTTCTTTCTTTTACCTCCCGAAAGCATGAGTTCCACACCACGATTAGTAGTGTTGGTTTTATTTATGTTAGGTTTGGATGATTTTTTCTTCTTTGAGGAATTTGATTGTGTCAATGCAACCTCCTAATTTTTTTCCATCACAGACAACCTGTGGGAATGTAGATCCTTGGCCAAACTCTTCATAGAATGCGTCTTTATCAAAGTGTTGGCCTAAATTATACACCACAAACCTACTCTCTGTCAACTTTAAAACTTTTTTTACCTTGTCGCAATATGGGCAACCGTCTTTAGTGTAAACTGCGAAGTTCATGTATCCTTGAAATTTTTATTTATAATATAGTTACCGATACACAAGTAATCTAAATCAATATTGTTAAAAGTATCAACAGCATGTTCTGGAGTCTCAACAATTGGTTGGCCATTATCATTGAAAGATGTATTTAGAAGAATAGGACACCCTGTTTCTTCTTTATATTTTTCTAGAAGAGTAGTGACTTCTGGATGTAATTCCTTATTCACTGTTTGTATTCTACAAGAACCATCTTCATGAGTAATAGCACCAAGATTTTTTCTCTTGTGCGTCCGTACAGTCAAAGAGTATAGCATATAATCGTTAGGATAGGTATCTTCAAAGTATTCTTCTTGATGATCCTCTAACATAATACCTGCAAAGGGTCTCCACTCTTCCCTATGCTTGATACGTTCGTTTATAATGCCCTTGTTTTTCTTAGGTTTAGGATTCATAAGGATAGACCTTGAACCAAGTGCTCTAGGCCCAAATTCAGATCTGTTCTGAAACCATCCTACAATTTTATTGTCTGCAAGATATCCTGATACTACCTCACATAATTCATCAAAGTTATCATACTTCTTATACTTGGTATCTCCAAGTGCTTGTTCAATCTCTTCGTCAGTATAAGTCTTACCTAATAATGATATGTTATGAGGTAGGTTTACCTTCCCTTTATTTTTAAATATTCCATAACATGCTGCTCCAAATGAGAGTCCAGTATCATCAGGGAATGGTGGTATGTGTATATTATCTACAATATTATTCTCATGAAGCACAGAGTTAGCAAGGATATTTAAGAAGACACCACCAGCAAGGCAAAGATTATCTTGAATATAAGTTTCTTCTTTCAATAATTTAAAGTACGTTAACATACCTTGTTCAAAGTTATGCTGAAGAAGTTGTGCTTTATTTTCTGGTGTTAGGGTTTCATATGGGCCCATTTTACCTGTCTGAGGTAGAAATTCCATAGCAACCTGAGGCATACCTTCCATAGCAACCCTACCATCCTTTGGTAGTTCTTTTAAATTTCCATAGGCAGAGAGACCCATCACCTTACCACAGAATGTCTCTCTATAAAAAGGATCAGTCAATTTAATATCTTTATCAATCTTATTAACGTAGATATGATATGCCCACAACCAATAATAATTTCCAAAGTTATTCATCTGAGGGACACCAGGAAAATATTTGAATATACCTTTCCTCTTATTAAAATAACCTAATGAATGATTTTCACATGCAAATATTTGTCCTACAGTATCAAACAAAACTGATCCTGCATTATCTAATGTAACAAAGGCACCTTCATTATAATCACAAGAAAATACTGTTGATGCTGCGTGACATATGTGATGAGATACTACCTGCACTCTTGCATTTGGAAAATATCTTTTAACTTTTTTTACAACAGTACCATTGATCCAATACTTATAAAATTGTTGATTAGCCATAGAAGGAATGACTACCAAATCAATATCTTTTTTATCTAAATTACCAACAGACAAACAATATTCTATAGACTTTCTAGGGAAGTTACCATCATATTTTACTCTACTAAGTCTTTCCTCACTTACACTACATATGTGGTTATCATCCTTAAATAAGGTTACACTAGCACCATGTGTCCAACTATTGTTTACTTCCTTTTCTAACTTAGGATTATTAGAAAGTACAACGTTCCAACCTATAGCACCATAAAGTCCAACAACATTCATTTAACCAACTGCCTCTATAATCTTATCAAAATCAAAGATCTCTTCGTCTTCATCAACGTATGGATACTCTGCTTCAACACCAATAAAATCAAAGTCAAAGAACACACTATTAGGTAGTTTAAACTTAGCAGGTTTTCTTGCTTGTATATTAGTATGCATATCCCACCCAAATACTTTTGGACTCGTACCATTCCATAAAACTACTGAAGGCATCTTCAATGCAGCTGCAGCATGTTGCATACAACTATCAATAAGTATTCTCTTTTCACTTTGTAAAAGAACACTCACGAGTTCCATGTTACTCATAGGATCCTTAATAACTTCTACACCATCTAATACTTCACCAGCTGGTTTAGTTATCTGGAAGATATGATAATCCTTTTCATAATGATCTACAAGTTTTTGTGCTAATGCTATAGGCATATCTCTAGCCCATAGATAAGGTCTTTGTTCATTTAATAAACCACCATTGGTTTGTATGACCATGATAGGTTTACCATTTGCTCTACCAGTCCAGAAGTCTTTAGCAATCTTTTTTTGTAGATGATTGAATGTAATCTGAGGCATCTCACCTTTATACTTCAGACCATACATCTTACTCCAAGTCTGTACCAAAGGTAGTTTTTTATTTACATGATCAGTTGTAAAGTATGGTTCATTAGCAAAGATTAATGAATCCATATCCTCCACATAAGTTTGGTAATAATAACTTGTGTTTCCTAATTGATATACTCTATCTACGAATGGAAGGTTCTGATATATTTCTGTATAAACAGCAGTTAATATTAATTCTCTACTTGGGTGATTATTTTTTATACATTTTGCTACTGCGGTTGCTGCAATATGTTTTCCAAATCCACCTTGTACATGGAACAAAGAATATTTTTTAGCCATAATTATGAAAAGATATTATATGATGTAGGTGCCTTAGGAGGATTAATTTTAACAATCTCAGGTTCAGTCCAAAACTCTAAGTTCTGTCTATTTCTATTATATAGATCAATAATAGAAGGGGGAAGAACATTGGATGGATGATCAGAAGTCTTTACTATATCTGAACGAACTTCATGCATATCAGTTAGACCATATGTATTAAGATCATCTTCCCTATATTCATTAGATAAATTATCAAAACTATGTTCGAATGATTCTTCACCTAAAAAATCGTAGATGCTATCCAACTCTTTCTGTGGATCGTTTACCAAATCATTATAGTCTATAAAGTGAAATTTGTCACGTTTTTGAGCCTTAAACCCTTCCATGATAGCATTTAATGACTCATAAACAATACCACTAGGATTTAAAAGATGATTACAACGTTCCTCATCATTGATAGGAATATTATTTTTTACTAGAAATTCATCTACAAAATTAATTCTTGGTTGTCCTTCTTTAAAAGGATTGCGATGGATCATCTTAAGTATGGATGTTAATATCTCATCAACTCTTCTTACTGGTACAATTATCTTCGGTTCTATGTGTAAGTATCCTTCAATGTATGAAATATTAGATGTCCACGCACGATTCTTATCAATAATTACTGGTTTATCTACATCACTATACCAATGACCTATAATTGAACCAACAATTTCATTAACCTGATATGGTTTTGGATACCCATGATATAGTTCATTACCCATAAAACTATCATGAGCAGAGAACATTGCACTAAGCACAGGACTTGATGGGCCTGAGTAAAATCTTGGATTCTGATTTAAGATAGAAGAAAGGAGGGTACTTCCAGAACGTGGAAGCCCTCCCATGAAATAATATTTTTTATTCATATAATATAGAATTCAATTTTACATGATAACTCTTAGAACTATTATAGCACTATGCCTGTGATTCTGTCCATGATATCCTAGAGGATACTTCTAATGGTGAGTCAGCGTTAATAGATGCAGTATCAACAGGTGCAATTGCGATAGTTAATAAGTCAGGCCCGTTTGGATAAGTTCCATCTCCACCTAATATAGAGTTACCTAAGTCAGTAATCTGTGATAGATCGAAGTCAGATGTTGCAGGAAGTCTTCTACCACCAGAACCCTCAGCACCACCAGATGCTCTCAAGGAGTAAATTGTAGATCCACCAACAATCTTATCACCAGCAGCATGTTGAACCAGTTCTGATAATGATGGAGATGCAACATCACTAAATGTTCTGTTACTACTTGCACCATTCAAGATTAGGTCAACAGTACAGTCATGAGTCAACGTGATACCCAAAGACTTCATCTGTAATTGCATTCTGTTAACAATTTCTCTTGCTCCTAAGGCACCTGTGAGGTTGTTATCAACAGATGGTGCAAGACGGATACTTACAAGTGGAATCTTGTTAGTTAGTTCATCATCAGCAGCACCAGCAGCAGGAGCACCAACGTTAACTGCAGTTCCATTAGAAACCTGTGGATATACACCAGGTTGCTGCCAGCGATAGTATGATCCTACGTATATGTAAACGTTGAAGTTACCACCAGCAAAGTCAGTGTAATCTACGATGTGTGCGTAAGGTGATGCATTTGTACCTTGTAATGCATTGTCTGCGGTATAAAGTGCAGCACCAGAACTAAACTTACCCTGATCATTTTGGTTGAATGGAATTCTTACATAGTAATCTCTATAGTAACCACCTCTATATGTTAGAGAGGAGTCACCAACTGTATTAACAGCGTTAGAGTCACCGTTTGTAAACACTAGTGTCTTAGATGGAGCAGTAAATAAGTACGCTTTATCATCGTCAAACTTACCATCCATAATGATTGAAGTACCCCAGTGGAACAGTGATGGAACATAAGTTGGAATTCCTTCGTTCTCAATCTCATATCTACCAGCAATGTTACCAGTTCTCATGTATGCTTCTTCCAGTCTGTTGTTGTGACGGAATTCATGCATGTACTTAACATGACCATAGGTATCTTTAAATCCAAATCTAATCTTACCAGCACCGTACCAAGAGTAATCAAGGTAGCACATCTGAATCTTAGTTAGATCCAATAGGAATCCTGAAGGCCCTGTACCATCTGCCTTATCAATATTCCACTCATTTTGTTGAACTCTAACATCAACAGTCTTTGTGATAATAATATCAGAAGCATCAACACCTTGATATGATGGTTGCATATGAAGCCTAGTCTTAGATTCGATGTGAGTAATTCTATGACTCTGACCTCTGATTACAATCTTATCACCAACCACTAGTTGACCAGAGAAGTTAGTATCAGTACCAGTCATGAAGTTACTACCCTTAGTAACAGCACCAGTACCAGGTATCTGCTGAGTTGTAGATCTTCTTACTGCCCATAAGTTTTCACCATCAAATTCGAAGAACATTCCGTTCTGATAATCAAATAGTCCACAACGAACCTTACTATTTTGCCATGAGTCAACATTATATGAAATAATACCATTTGGAACACTAGTTGTAGTAGCATCAGTTAAATAATATCTAAACTCAAAGTCTGTAGATGATCTAACTTGGAAGGTTCCGTTGTAAGCTGAATCCTCAGATCCCTTAATTGTTACTTTATTAACTCTGGTTATACCATGAGGATATTTGGTAACTACTTTAGCGATTGTTGTTGCTGTACCAACTGCTTCAATGTTTATCATTCCACTCATAGCAGTAGTGTTTTCACTTTGATAGTAGTAAGTTCCAATACCTAATCCATTTGTCTGTAAAGTAATTGTACCAGAATCAGTACCATTACCAACAGCAGCAACAGAGTTACCTACTCCAGTGGTTGGAGCAGTCTTAATCCAAAGAGGTTGACCTGGTGCATTAACAGTAAAGGTGAGGTAATCTCCTTTAACGATATTGATTGGAGGGTTTTCACCGAAGATTCTTCCATCTCTAGCAGAACCAGAAACGTTCCAAGAGTTTGCTTCATTACTATTAAGAGTAAATCTGTATACCTCACTAGGTAATGAAGTGTTTGCACTACTTACAAGACTTGTTGCTACTCTGGATGGGTTGAAGTTGATCGCCAATGAACACTGAATACCTTTACCTGACTGATAACGGAAATACTTACGTGTCTGTCTTACAATTGAACTGTTTGGTGATGTACCAGCATCAATCTCAACTCCACCGTCAAATGGTCTGTGTAAGAAAGCACCATCTGGTCGAGTGTTGATCTTGGTTGTAACATAATACTGTGTAGTTTGTATACCAGATGTTGGTTGAGTTGTAACTGTTATATTAGTATCATCAATCACCGAGTCAACAGTAAATTCTGTATATGTTGGTGGTGATATGGTTGAATCATTAATCTTAAAGGAGTCACCTGCCTTGAAGAATCTTCTGAATAGTGTGTCTGTTCCAGTAATTGTTGGGGTAACAGTTGAGACAGCAACAGTACCAACTGCAGATGAAATTCCTGCTACCGATGGAACCGTTAATGTAAAGTTACCAACACCTGTTGTTCCAATACCAATTGGTGCTCCGTCTGGGCCCTCTGCTACCTGTATGTGATCTGGGCCACTTACAAGAGCATGGTAAGTGAATGATGAAGTCAAGCCAGGTATTACTCCAGTTCCATCAGCAGTATAAACAAACCTTTGGTTATTCTGCATCTTATGGTTAGGAATATTAATGTACATTACACTACTTAATTCCGCAATTGCCTCAGAAGAGAATCCAATTACTCTCTTAGGAATTAATCCTGAGGAGAAGGATTGCATTTGAGTACCACCAGCACCGACAACATCAATAGGATAGAAACCATCAACACCACCTGTTGCTTCTAAGGTAGTGAATATCAATGGAGTCATACCTGGATTGGTAATATCATACTGAACATCATTAGGATCTCTCAATGCAAATCTAACAGAATTAAGTTGTTCAAATTGAACTACACCAGCATTTAATGGTGTACTGGTCATACTATTTGCAATACCTGCTGCGACAGTGTTTGCTATCTGAGCATGTGTAAGTACACTACCAGACTGACCATATGAACCTGTGCTAACATTATTCCTAATTGGGAATACCATATCAATAACATATCTCTGACCACCGTAAGTATAATCTCTTGGAGTTAGAGAATACCAAGGAGTATAATAATGACTTCCACCAATATTATTATAGTAAGAAGGCCAGGTATCATTATCAATAACCAGAGCCATCTGGATGTAATCATTATAACTACCACCATATGTCCACTTCGCTACGTAATTATATCTCCAACCATTACCAATTGATGTATCATAATTTGTGTAGTTAGCATTTTGGTTATTATTAACTTGACCATAGTTACCTTGACAGTAACTCCAGAAACTAGACCAGTCCCATCTGGCTCTGTTAACAGGCAAACCATTAACAGTTAAAGTAGATAGATCAGGGATCTGTTTGATACTATACCAGTAATTTGTATATGTATTATTTGTATATGGTGTTTCAATGATATCAAATCCCAACCCAGAAAGAGCTGTTGTGTTGAATAAATCTTGTCTGGTACCAGTTCCCCAATTTGATTTACTACTCAAACTTCCACTGTAGTAACTATTTGTAGATCCAGAAGTATTCTGCAGATATACGTACATATTATATCTGTAGTGTGAAAGATACTGATAACCACCATCTACATTACTATTCCAACTTTGGAATGGTGCATATCCATTGTTATTACTACCATCATAAAGTATTCTAATAGCATCATTACCCATTGATGTTCTAATAGTATCCATCTTGGCCTTTACTGCCTCATGAACAACATCAATAGTTTCAACAGTTGGTGTAACAGGGCCAGATAGTGAAGTAGGAATAGAACCACCAACACCAACACCAATAGTTCCCATTTGTCTATTAGTTATCCTTGAATCATTAATATAGAAGGAGTTCTTAAGTGGGTTATTACCTTCACCAGCAAATGTGTAAGTTCCTGAAGCACTACTTAATCTTAATGCAGTATTGATTCTGAATCTATCATCACCAACAACAGTAATACTATGTGTTGTTCCAGAACCAATATATCCGTAAGTAGGTGTTGTGTTATAAGTGGTACCTGTATCAGTTCTATACCTAATAGATGCACCAGAACCCACAGTAACAGTCAAACTACTTTGATCTTCCAGACCATGGTTAGCATAGAAGAATGAATCTGCTTCACCATCATCTGTTAGATACATCCAGAACCATCTACCACCATCACCATAGTTTCCACCATACTGATAACTGTAACTACTTCTATAATCATGTGCCTGATAAAGGAATGCTCTACCATAAGAAGCATATACTTGGTTCTCAGTACCATCTCCTGTAGTAGAATATTGATCCCATCTCTGCCAATCTTCCGTAAATTCATATCCATCAGGAACAGTACCAGACTTATTGAAGGTAAAGTTTGCATTAGAACGTGTAGAATAAATAGGATCCTTAACTGAATTGGTATTAAGTTCTTGTCCTGTCTTCTTATCCATCACCATCATATAACCAGGAGTTTCCTGTCCAATACCAACCCATCTACTTCCATTGTAACCTACACTATAGTTGGTTAAATCCCAACCCGAACCACTACCAAAGTAGTATCTTCTACTATAAAAAGCAGTCTGATATCCAGAATAACTTAAGGCTAAACCAATTTCATAACATAACATTAATGCATGGTATCCATAAGAAGAAGTACCTGCACTTGTTATATTGATTTCTGCATTATTATTAAACTGCCCATTAGTAGTTTCACATAAGGTAACTGTATTTGGGTTACTAGCATCTTTAATATAATAAATTTGGAATCTTTGTAGTCCACCAACTGCTGCGTCTCCTGCAGGAGGACTATAAAGAACAGCATCACCCTGTCTCAATCTATGATTTGGCCATGAAATTGAATTATTAGCAGTGTCAACATCACCAGTCTTAAATTTCCTAGTATAAGTAGATCTCTTTACTCTTGTTTCTGTCTGTGAAACATCTGGGTTAAAGTTTACAGTTGCAGTATTTGAGAAATCAACATAAGGTCTACCATCAGGTGCAATATCAGTTGCAGTCTCTTCTATTGTATATTTTAGAGATCCAATAGTATTAGTGAAGTATAAACTAGAACCTGCAATAAATCCATGAACATAATCAGTAAATAATTTTAATGTGGATGGATCACCACCATCTGTTTCAATTCCAATCTCTTCGTTATATACAATTTCAGATCCATTATAGAACTGACCTGGTGTAATAACAGTATAACTACCATCAATTCTTCCTGTTCTTTCTTGTTTTTTCTTTGCTCTATAAACGAATGATGTATCAGAAGGAACTGATGTTATAAGAAACTTACCCTCTGCAGTTCTTGCTGAAAGACCTTGAACATCAATGGGTGCACCAACCACTAATCCATGATCAGCAGCAGTATTTACAGTGATGTTTGTACTATCTTGGAAAGTTTGAACAGAAGTAACGTCTGCAATAGAGTAGTCTGATGAATTAGAATAGAACGATGGAACCTGATTCACAAGTTCTATAGTCTCCCACTTTGTTGGTTGTAGTCCATATTCAAAGTCAGTATCAATTAGGTTCTGTGGGTTTGAAACTCTTAATTTACTTACAGGATCAATAAAAGTTTCTGAAAATTCTATCTCTTCGTGCTGTGCATCTACAAAGATCTGTAGTTCATCACGGTAATCCATATCGGATGTATCCGCAAGCAACGTCATTGTAGTTGTATCAAGTACACTATTATAATATGTTGATCCAGATAAAGTTTTATCAGAGAAGTTATATATTATTTCGTTATCTGTTGATGCATCGTAAACGTAACAAGTAAATGTATCAGCATCAACTTTAGTAATTGTTATATTCTGACCAAAAGTAGGGTCAGTTGTTCTTGGATATGATTTCTCTTTATTATTTCCGTCCTTCTCACAAGTAAAGATAAGTGAATCTTGACGGAATTGTATTGTGTCACCATTAACTAGACCATGGCTAGTAGTGGTAGTCACAGTCATGATACCTGAAACAGGATCATAACTTGTACCTTGTTCAGCAACTGTAAGGTTACCTCCGCTACCTCCACTTATAATATCAATCGCACCTGTAGTAGAAGCAAGGTCGTCTCTTACGAAAGTATGATTATAATCACCTGCTGTTCCTGTATTTGTAACTAACTGCCAAGTTCTAACAGGATAATTACCTTCAACAACTATCGTACCATTCAGACTAGTGCCTGGTGTGAAAGTATAGTTATAAATTAGATGTTTTGCCATTTCTTACAAATACCCCTGTCCTTGTTTTTATTTATAGATGGATTAGCTGAGTGCTACAGCATATGCTATAACATTCGATTCGAGTGCAAGACGTTTTGAGTCTTGATAGATTTCATAGCATGATACTATACCTACAGTCAGTTGTGATGTAAGTGCAACACCTGCGACTGATTGTGTGTTGGTTGTACCAATACCAACTGAGCCTAAAGTAAACGTACCAGTTTGGTTACCCTGCCAAGTGGCTGCTTGGCTTGTGATAGTAGCAATACCACCACTGAATTGAACGTCAACTCCTTGGTTAAAGTCAAGTGTAAGTGCAGTTCCAACTAATACGCCACTGTTTTCTACCGCTAGTCCCGTTCCAACTGCTGTTATATTAGACAGTAAGGAACCATCACCACTGAAAATACCAGCGTTAACTCTATCTGCGTTTAGAACTCCCATATTCTCTGAATACCTTTGTCTATTTATACAATAGTGGTTAGATTTAACCAGTTTTTACTATTTATTGGTTTTAGAAACTGCATCATTCACGACTCTTTATATACTTCAACCATGGTGAAAATATTATCCTCACCAAAATCTAAATTAAAACCAAATCCATTATCAATTACAGTAGTTTCTGATCTGTGTTGTATCTCAAAAGTTTTATTTTCAAGAATAGTTATAACTCCAGCACCAAAAGATCTTGAGTTATCAGATTCTGAAGAACCAACAATGTCTGTAGTCAGGTCACTCATGTTTCTTAATCTAGTTTGATGACCATCTACATTATATACAGGTGCTGACCATTTAATTAAATAAGTACCTGCACCTAATGTAAATTGATTATTAGAGAGAGATATAATGTTATCTATATCAGTCTTTGTAATCAAATCTCTTGTCTCCCAAGAAGCTCTAGTGAAAGTACCACTGGTAGTACCAGAATTTTTTTTATCCAATACTATTGCGTAACTTTCCCATTTAAAACTACCTGTATTAGGTAATTTCAATATCTTACATGATGCTTGATCGTGGGCCTGTAGTTTCGTGAACCCAGAGATGTCTCCCTTTAGGACTAAAGTACTCATAATCTATTTCAATTGTTTCATTATTTATTAAGGTATTCCAATGATAGTAAATGTAGACCCAGGCCCAATAGTAAGACAAGCACCAGTTCCGATAGTGTATGGGCCAAATACACCTCCATTTACTGGGCCACCTTCTTTAGGGAAGGTTTCACTAGTACGCAATTCAACTTCATTCTGGAAGAACGTTCTTGTTGCTACCGTTCCAGCAACATCAAGAGCAGTTCTTGGTCTATCACTTCCGATACCGAGGTTGTAGTTCTCAATACCAGTGATCCAGTTTGTATTACCAACACCAATTGCTAGTTGATGATCCTGAACAGAAGATGCAAGTGATACATTGCAACCAATAACAACATTACCACTAGCACTAGTAACAGCAGAACCAGTATTATGGCCTAAGAATACGTTACCTGTTCCTTGGTTACAACGACCTGCATTGCAACCAATCATTACGTTGTTATCACCACGTTCACCACACCTACCAGCATCCATACCGATAATAACATTTCGATGACCAAAGACTTGTCCTCTACCAGCATTTCGGCCTAAGAGAATGTTGTCGTTGGATTGCATCTCATAACCAGCACATCTACCAATTGCAATGTTATCGCAACCATTATAAGCATTACTACCTGCTCTTTCTAGTGCATAGAAGTTATGAATACCTGTATCCAAACAGAATCCAACTTCTTTACCTAAGGCAATGTTACCATAACCAACAGTATTGCATTTACCTGCATAAGAGCCTAGGAAAATATTATAGTCACCACTTTGGTTACCAAAACCTGCACCCTTACCTACAAATATATTCTCAGCACCAGAATCAGTACATTGACCAGCATTACATCCAAGTAATACGTTGAAGCAACCATTAGTACCATCTAAACATCTACCAGCTCTAGTACCAGCATATAAGTTTTGATCATCATCGGGAGACCAAGCACCAGTTCCTCCACCACCACCAGAAATAGTAATAGTTTTAGTTGCACCACTACCAGAAGCAACAACACCAGCACCTTCAAAGTTAAGAGTGGTTGCTTGTGTTGCTAATGTAACACCTTCATCCTGAACATTAAGGCCACCTGCAACACCTTGTAGTTTAGAACCATCACCATAGTATGTGATAATACCAGCAGGGCCACCAATAGCTGCAGCAGTAATAATACCAGTTGCGTATATGTTACCAAAGTTGTTGAGTGGAGTTCCTAAATCGGGTTTAAAATTATGGGATGGATAAATGGCATTAGTATCAATATCAATACCATAACCATTGAAAATATTTGATGTGCTGGTATTGTAATTAGCTCTAAGTGATAAAATATCGGCCGATCTAACTGCATTAGGGTCATCATCATGAGTAAAATCTATTGTTGAACCATTATTCTGTCGCCATAATTTTATTTGTTCATTATGTGTGGATTCATCACCAATAATTAATTGATCTCTTCCATAACCTGCTCTTGCTTTCACAAATAAGGTTGAAGCAATACTTACATTAGCAGTAAAGGTAGAAAGACCAGTTACACTAAGTTGATCTGTATGGAAATCTCTAGTGCTAAGAATACCAGCAGTAGGATTAGCAGTTGCAAGACCAGCAAGAGTTACAGTTCCACCATCGAATTCACCACTAATTAATATGGTTGAACCAGCACCAATTTTTAATTCTCCACTTGTACTAGGTGATGTAGTATCAACTTGACATCCAATGACGATATTATTACTAGCATTCTCTATATTTTGACCAGCTTCATGGCCTATAGCAATGTTATTGAAACCACCTTGAATTCTTTTACCAGCACTAACACCAATGAGAGTATTATAAAATCCAGTAGTTACACAACAACCTGAAACATGGCCTAACATGATGTTGTGACCACCATCTGTTAAATATTTTCCTGCCCATCGGCCAATAACTGTATTACGATGACCACCAGTTAAATCTCTTCCTGCTCTTTCTCCAAATAAAACGTTATAAGAACCAGTAACAGCATTCCCACTAGCAGTTGAACGACCAATTGCAACGTTCATACATCCAGTAGTCATGCAGGTACCTGAATCTCTACCTATCAAAATATTACAACTACCAGATTGTGCTAGTGCACCTGCTCTCATTCCAATAGCAATATTACTATTAGATTGGTTAAGACCTGGTGTTGCGGAACCTAATAATGCAAATGGGCCTAATGCAATGTTTTCACTACCACCCTGTTTACATCTACCAGCAGCAGTTCCCGCAAAAACGTTATCATCACCAAGGATACCCCATTCACCAGAGTTTGATCCTAAGAAAATATTATTGCTAGCTGTAACTGATTTTGTACCTGAACATCTACCTATAAAGATATTCTCATCACCTTCATTTAATGCTTCACCTGCACTATAACCTATACCAATATTGAAACAGGTATCTGAGTCTCTATTATATCCTGAACAAGTTCCTGCGAATAAGTTTTCTTGTGCGTCTGCAGTCCATAATCCTTGACTGGTTATAGTAACAGCAGCACCAGAAATAGCGGAGACAGATAAGTTTGTAGAAAAGTTTATTGTTCCAGCAGTACCAATCAAAGAATCATTATCTCTAATTTGAATACCTTGTCCACTAGCAGTGATGTTAGTTAGTCCACTACCATCACCAAAGAGTGCATATGCAGATAAAATACCAACAGATAACTTAGCAGTAACTCCAGCACCAACAGGAGCATCTGGGTCAGTGGTTCCAATACCAACATTGAAGTTACCATTACCAGTAATCCAATGAGTATTACCAACACCAATAGCTAATTGACAACTAGCAGTATGATCTGCGACTGATACACTATGACCTATAGCAATATTATGGTTTCCAGTTACAAGTGGTAAATTAGTGTTTGCATAAGCACCTAAAAAGAGGTTTTGAGAACCACTTGATATTCTGTTACCAGCACATGTACCGAGTACTATATTTTGCTTACCAGTTACAGTAGCATTAGCCATAGCATTAACACCTAATGCTATATTCTCATTTCCAGATCCTATATTCTGGAAGACACATTTTCCTAATCCAATATTACAATCACCTGTAACAGCAGCAAGGGTACCAGAATACTCACCCAAAAAGATATTATGACTACCAGTATTAGCTCCACCAAGAGAATAACCAGCAGCATATCCCAAGAATATATTATCAGCACCAGAAGTAAGATTATTACCAGCTCCCTTACCAATTATAACGTTACAATTACCAGTTATTGCACCACGATTTGAAAAAGAAGCAGCAGCACCACAACCTAATATTATGTTGGCTTCACCAGAAGTAACACATTTACCTGCACAACGGCCCATGAAAACGTTGTCATCACCTGCATTTAAAAGAGCACCAGCACTATATCCTATTGCAACGTTATAGCAAGTATCAGTATCAGAATTTGCACCAGCATTAGTACCAGCATATAAGTTCTCTTGTGAATCAGGATCAAATTTTACATTAAGACCAGTTAATCCTGCACCACTACCATGGAATGCAGTTGCTGTTACAATACCTAGCGTTGCATTACCATTTGATTCTATTGTTGCACCAGTTCCAACCTTTACATCAGTGAATGTTGTAATACCTGAAGCATTAATTTGATTGACTTCGAAACCAGTAGCATGTAAATTCTGAGTATGGTATTGAATACCTTGTGAATGTCCGAGAGTTAATGCTGCTCCAACATTAATAACATTGCTAGTACCATCTAACTTAAGTGATGCACTACCAAAAGTAGCAATACCAGTAACATGAAGATCTGCTCTAATGGTTGACTGATAGTTTGTATTGAGAACATTATTAGGGAAACTAATAGCATTTCCCATGTAACCATGGTTAAAGCACTGATAATGGAGCACCAAAGGTGTCTCATCACTTACTGTAATTTCTGTATATCTAACTGATGCTGAATTATAAGCGGAACTAAAAGCACCAGAGGTTGCTTGTGCACCATCAGCATAATAACTTACACCTGCTGTATATTCTGTTGTCTTATTGGCTTCAAGATAAAATATTAAAGGATGATTATCATTACTACTATCAGACTGTTCAAATCTATATGTTCTACCTGGTGTTAAAGTTAGGTATGGTGATTCTGCACCATCTATTTCATATCCTTTAGTACTAGAGCCTCCACCACTAGGATATCTGTGCTTTGCAGTTTTATCAATTGTTATAACTGTAAGCGTAGTAGATCCTTCACCTTCTGCACTTAAAACTTGGTAACCACCAATATCTTTATGAACATTTAATGAAGCTGTATAAGTTGTAGTTCCTATACCTACCTTAAAAGTATCATTACCAGTAATCCAAGTAGTAGCACCAGCACCAATTGCTAATTGTGTATCACCAGTTAGTGAAGGAACTTGAACTGCATTACCAATAGCAACTAAATTTGAACCAGAAGTAGAAGAACAACCTGCCTGATATCCAAGGAATGTATTAAAATCTCCTGATGTATTATTAAATCCTGCTTTAGATCCAAAGATTGCATTGCAACCACCTTCTCCACATTTACCCGCTAAAGCACCAACAACAGTAGTACATCCATCAGTACCACCACATGAACCAGCATAACAACCTATGAATACGTTAGCTATACCACTGGTCTTATGACGACCTGCATTCATACCGATGGCAATACCACCGTCACCACTCATACAGAATCCTGCAGAAGCTCCTAAGAAGACTTGATTATCACCGTTACCGCATTTTCCTGCTTCATTACCAATAGCAATATTACAATTACCTGATGTAAATGTATCTTTGGCTGCATAATATCCAAGAAATATATTTTTATCTCCTGAATTTACAGCAGCACCAGCTTTACATCCTATGAAAAGGTTACTACAAGTATCTGCATCTCTCTTTACACCAGCACCTACACCAGCAAC
>Ga0208763_1000098_pt1 | contig 19547 bp, 21 predicted proteins | sample ETNtaG_20_FD_185756 | JGI IMG/M metagenome (GOLD analysis project Ga0208763, IMG submission 185756) | Marine microbial and viral communities from oxygen minimum zone, Eastern Pacific Ocean - ETNP201306PF45B (SPAdes) (version 2) | ecosystem: Environmental > Aquatic > Marine > Oceanic ... | reverse complement strand
ATTCGCATTGAATGATTTGGGGGGTATATGTAAGTATTCCTAACCATAAATTCTTTGAGAATATCATTTTGAATTGTTCCTCTTAATTGATTTGCATCAGCTCCCTGTTCTTGCGCAGCTACAATATAAAAAGCTAGAATTGGTAGTACTGCACCATTCATCGTCATAGAAACAGAAATCTCATCTAATGGTATACCTTGAAAAAGAATTTTCATATCCTCCACAGTATCAATTGCGACACCTGCCATTCCAACATCACCTTCAACTCTTTTATGATCTGAATCATAACCTCTGTGTGTTGCAAGGTCAAATGCAACTGAAAGTCCTTTTTGACCGGCTTTAAGATTCTTTTTGTAAAAATTATTAGATTCTTTTGCTGTAGAAAATCCTGCATATTGTCTAATAGTCCAAGGACGGGTTGTATACATTGTGCTATACGGCCCCCGCAGAAATGGAGGTGATCCAGCAATAAAATTCATATGTTCAACCTCTTTTACATCTTCAAGATTATATACTTTTTTTAATTGTATTTGCTCAGCTGTTTGAATAAAATCACTGCTAGCTTGTTTTTTATTATTAAAATTAATTTTATAATCTTTTAATAACTCATTAGTTAAATATTCAATATAATAAGATCCTTTAGCTGGATCTTTAACTTTATCTAAATTACTTTCGTTTATCAGAATGTTAAATTGGTTTCTTGAAATTCTATCTGAAAAATCATCTGATTTTTCATAATTAAAATTATGAGCTTTAGAGAAAATTGCATCTGCTCCACCTAATATAGCAGACATATACTCTGTTGTGCTAATAAAAATATTATTTAATCCAGAATTTTTTTCTTTATTAGAAATTGAAGTATTTATAAAAGGATTTTTTCTCGACTTTGAATTCCATAAGATTCTAAAAGCTCTAAGTTTTGCAATTTCAAAAAAGAAATTATTTCCTAATTCAAAGTGAAATTCAATTTCATTTTCTTTTTTTAGACCTTCTGCTAAGGCGTAATTTATTTGGTTTTTAATATTGCCACCCTCAACATGAATAATTTCTTTTAAATTTTTAAAATTTTGATCTTTATTTTCTGATATTCCTCCTGATATCATATCTTTTTTGGAATATTCTTTTAGTTCTTTTAAAAAGGATGATTTGAAATTGATGAAATTTGTTTTGATGTACTCAGTTTTAATATCCTTTAATAATACATTGAGATTGTTTGGGTTTGAAAAACAAATTCCATCTATACCAGTGTTTAATGCTACTAAAGCTTTTTGATTTGCAATCTTTGGATTTGTAGCATCAATTAATTGAAGGTTTTTTATTTCATTAGGAAAAATTGGATTACTCTCCAATTTGTTTTGATGGTAGATAGGTGATATATGAATATCTTCATTTTTTTTTATAAGATCATTGTACTTATCAACACCAAATTCTGAAACAATTTTTTTATTCCATTCTTTTAATTGGTATTGGTTAAAGTTTTTAAAAAAATTACTCATTTTCTCTTCTGATGATATAAATGTCTTCATCATCTTTTTTCATTAAAAATTTTTCTCTCGCAAATTTTTCTCTCTTTTCCTCATCATTTAGCAAATCTTGATATTCAGTGCTGTCTTTCTTTATTTCGTTAGTGTAGAACTTTTTATTTTCTTCAAGTTGCTTGATGTTTTTTTTGATCTTTGATTGTTTAATTAGATTGAAGTTGTCAAAAAATGTAATCCATATAATAAAAAAAACAATTGCAATAAGATATTTGTTTTTCAAATAACTCGGAATTTTATCAATTAAGTCATTGATTTTATTCATATCTACAAATATAGATAAGTTATAATTTATTTGTAACTATATTAAGATATTAGAAATATACTAGGTTGTTTGTCAATATTAATTTTCATTGTTTTCCATTCTGAAATACTTTTTGTAATTATTGACTCATTTTCCTGAGTAATATTAGAAGCTACACACAACATGGTATTATTCCCGCAAACATTCGTTAAAGTTTTTAATAACTTATTGTTTCTGTATGGGGTTTCCATAAATATTTGAGTTTGCCCTGTCTTTTTGCTAAGGCTTTCAAGTTGTTTAATCTTTTTAATTTGTTCTTTGTTGTTAATTGGAAGGTAACCATTAAATGCAAAATTTTGTCCGTTCATACCTGAGCTCATTATTGCAAGTAAAATAGAGGAAGGGCCAACTAAGGGTTTTACTTTAATATTAAACTTATGTGCATAATCTATAATTTTTGAACCAGGATCTGCAACTGCAGGAACACCTGCTTCGGAAATTAAACCTATATCATTTCCATTTAGAATATTTTGTAAGAAATCATTTTGTAGGTCTAAATTGTCGTGTTTGCCGTATGAAAAAAAGGTAATATCATCAATTGATTTCTCTGGAACAATTTTTTTAATGTATCTCCTTACTGTTCTAACATTTTCTACAATAAAAAAATTTGTTTCTTTTATAGTTTGAATTATTTTTTCATTTATAGCATCTTTATAATTGCTGTTTCCTAGTAAATTAGGAATTAGAATTAACTTACCTTGGTTCATTTTTAGAAGCAATTTTTTCACAAGCTTTATCTAACAAATTAAAAATATTTATAAAACCTTGGTCGCCGCCATAATAAGGGTCAGGTACAGACATATATTCATTTGGATAGATTTCATTAAGTATAAGATCTACTTTATCTATCTCTTCTTGATTTTTTGCTAAACTTATAATTTTTGAATAATTATCATTGTCCATAACGTATATTTTGTCAAACTCTGAAAAATCATCAGAATTAAATTGTCGTGCTCTTTGATCTGAAATGTCAATATTGTGTTTTAATCCAATTTCAATAGATCTAGAGTCAGGTTTTTTTCCAATATGGTAACCAGCTGTACCTGCTGAATCAACATATATGTTTTTTGATTTTGATTTTAGAATTCCTTCTGCGAGTGGAGATCTACATATATTTCCCAAGCAGACCATTAAGATTTTCATTTTATGTAAGAGTCAATCGTTTTTCAATATCTGAAATATATCCTTTGAAACGTTTATCTGTATCAGCAAGATTATTTACAGTCTTACATGCATGCAAGACTGTGGCATGATCTTTATTTCCACAATGTTTGCCAATCATAGCTAGAGAGCTTTTTGTCATCTGTTTTGCAAAATACATTGATAGTTGTCTGCATTGAACAATTTCTCTTTTTCTTGTTTTAGATTTCATGATATCAATAGGAATATCAAAATAATCACATACTACTTTTTGAATGTAATCAATAGAAACCTCTCTTACAGTATTTCTTACAAATTTATCTAGCATGTCTTTTGCCAAATCAATTGTAATTTCTTTTTTGTTTAAAGATGACTGAGCAAGTAAAGAAATTAAAGCTCCTTCTAGTTCTCTTACATTTGATGTAATTGAATATGCTATGTACTCAACTACTGAGTATGGAATTTCAATCCCATCTTGTTTTATTTTTTTCTTTAGTATTGCAAGTCTTGTTTCTAAATCAGGTGATTGGAGATCAGCTGAAAGACCCCATTTAAATCTTGATAACAGTCTTTGTTCCATACCAATTATATCAACTGGTGCTTTATCTGAAGTTAAAATTACTTGTTTTTTATTTTGATGTAAGTGATTAAAAATATGGAAGAAAACATCTTGGGTTTTTTCTTTTCCAGACAGAAATTGAACGTCATCTAGAATCAACACATCAATAGATTGGTAAAAATGAACAAAATCGTTTTTCTTATTGTCCATTATGGCATCAACAAACTGAGTTTGAAATTTGTCAGCAGAAACATATAGAACAGTTTTTTCAGGAAGTTTATTTTTTACTTCAATTCCTATTGCATTTGCTAGATGTGTTTTTCCTAAACCACCACCGCCGTATATAAAAAGAGGGTTAAATGATGTTCCTCCAGGATTTTGTGATACAGCAAAACCTGCTGATCTTGCTAGCCTGTTACATTCGCCTTCAACGTAAGAGTCAAAAGTGTATGATTGGTTTAATTGGGGATTAATGTTTATTTTTTGCAGACCAGGAATAATGAATGGGTTTCTAATAACTGTTTTATTAATATTTATAGGCATATTCACTGGCATATTATCAATCTTTTTTTGATTGATACTTGGAATCTTTGACACATATGGTTTTGAGCCTGAAGAGTTTTCTAATACAATATGGTATTCCAATTTTGCATCTTTTCCTAATTCTCTTTTGATAGTTTTTTTAAGAAGTGTTATATAATTATTTTCAAGCCACTCATAAAAAAATTGACTTGGGACTTGTATAGTTAATATATTACCTTCAAGACTGATTGGTTTAATAGGTTTAAACCATGTTTTAAAGTTTTGATGTGTAACGTTGTCCTTTATAATAAGAAGACAGTTGTCCCAAATTTCCTGATAACTTTTTTCAGTCATTGTGTAATAGCCTGCTTTGTTTTGTTGTCTTAATTAGTAAGTAATAATACTTACATACTTGTTTTGTCTAAATTACTTTTTTATAAAAATAATTATAGCAAATATGAAAAACAATTAGTTAAAAAAAAAGAAAATTAGCACTTGACTTTATACTTTTTTTTACAGTATAAAATTATCTGATATGAGCTTGACTAATTATTTTAATAAAAGCATTAATTTTTTATAAAATTAACATTGATTTTAATTTTTTTTGACAAAAATTGAACTGTTTTTAACATCAAAATTCGTCTTATTTTGTTTAAAAATAAAATCAATCTTGCCAATATTTATTCCTCCCCATCCAACTTGATTAATAATTACTTTTTTACCATCTAAATTAGTTTCTAAAATTGGCTTTTCTAAAAACGAATGTGTGTGACCACCAATAATAAGATCTATATTTTTTGATTTCTGTGCTATTACTAAATCAGAAACTTTATTACTATTATACATAAGACCTAAATGAGATAAGCATACAATTAAATCACAACCCATTTTATTTTTCAATTTATCAGAAATTTTATTTGCTTCAATAAGAGGATCTAAGTACTTTGTTTCTTTGTAAAGTTCTTTTGGTACAAGCCCATTTAATTCAACGCCAATTCCAAAAACTCCAACTTTAACACCATCTCTTAAAAAGATTTTATAAGGGCTAAAACTATTTTTTAATATTGTCCTACTAAAATCATAATTGGCACACACAAAAGGAAATGATGCATGCTTAAGTTGTTTTTTTAATCCATCTAGTCCATTGTCAAAATCATGATTTCCAAGAGTTGCTGCATCATACTTCATTTGACTCATTAATTTAAATTCAAGTTCCCCACCATAAAAATTAAAATATGGTGTTCCTTGAAAGATATCACCTGCATCAAAAAGAAGAACATTTTTTTCTTTTTTTCTTATTTCATTAATAATACTTGATCTTTGTGCCATTCCACCTATTCCTTTAAAACTTCCAGAGCTAAATGGTTCAATACGGCTATGCATATCATTAGTATGAAGAATAGTAATTCTTTTTACATCTTCATCAGCAATTAGCTCATGATTAATCATTGTTAATCCTACTGCGCCTAAACCAATTTTTTTTATAAATTTTCTTCTATTACTCATTTTTAAAAACTAATCGATTATCTAAGTTTATTTTTAAAGTATCTTTGTGTTCGCAATATTCAATTATTGCATCTCTCAATTTTATTCCTAATTTATTTTGATTTTTTCCGATGAAAAAATCCATGTTATCTCCACCATTTGCAAGATAATCAGATGTCAAAACTCTTATTTTGTTATAATTATTAAAGTTTGATAGTATTGTATCATTTTCTTTAATTATTTCTGTTCCGCTAAATGGCTCACCACCTCTATCTGTTATGTATTTTAATAATGTGTAATACTCTTTTTCATCTAATTCTATAATAACTAGTTCATTCTCAAATGGCATAACTTGAAAAATATCACTAATAGTAATATTTCCTTTTGATACTATGTCTCTTAATCCTCCGTTATTAAAAACACAAATGTCTGCTTTTCCTTCAGCTTTAATTAAGCTTAAGTCACATATAAAATTACCTAACTTACCTTCAGGTTTTCCTTTTTCTAAGTCGCTTGTTGTGTAAGAAATTATTTTATTCATTTCTTTATCTAAGTTGATTTTATAAGGATTTATAATTTTAACAATATTACTATCAATTTGATTTTTAACTTCAATCACTTGTGAACCATCATAAGTATTATCAAACCCATTTTTACAAGAAAATAGAAATAAAAAAAGGTATATTTTTACAATTAATTTCATATGATGCAATAATAATTAATATTTTGATGTTCATATGAAAGATAAAATTATTTATTATGTATTCAAATGAAATAAGTTTAAGAGTTCGTTATGCAGAAACTGATCAAATGGGTTATGTTTATTACGGAAACTATGCTCAATATTATGAGGTTGGCAGAGTAGAACTTTTACGTTCAATTGGTGTTAGTTATAAATCACTTGAAGAAATGGGGTACGAGCTACCTGTAGTTAATTTTTCAATAAATTATTTAAAGCCTGCACATTATGATGATAATCTAATTTTAAAGACATCTTTGATAGAAATTCCAACATCTAAGATAGTATTTCACTTTGAATGTTTTAATACTAAAAAAGAGCTGTTAAATAAGGGGGAAGTAACTCTTGTTTTTGTAAATAGTAAAACTAAAAAACCCTGTAAACCTCCAAAAATTATTATAGATACATTAAGCAAGTTTTTATAATCTATCCAAAACAAGATCAATTAAACTGTCTATGGTTTCAAGTGGTTTAATACTTTGAGTATCCTTTAATCGATTTCCTAAAATAGCGCAAATGGTTAAAGTATTATGCCCAAGAGATTTTCCTAAAAAATAAAGTGCTGAGGTTTCCATTTCAAAATTAGTTATTTCACAATCGTTATAATTGAAATCTTTGATCATTTTATCTAGATTTTTAATACTAGATTTTAACCTTAGTTCTCTAGATTGAGGTGCGTAAAATCCAGTTGCAGTTAGAGTAATGCCTTTGTTTATGTCATTGAATTTTTTAAATAAATTATCAGAACATCTTAGAGCGTATGGTAATGCGTGTTTTGTATCCCATTTTGTATAATTAATAAATCTTTGTTCTAACTTTTTATCAAGAACATTTTCGTTGCTATAAAAATGAGCTAAACCATCAAAACCAATTGTGTACTCAGAGACTAAAAATGTATCCAAATTTATGTTTCTATTTAAACTTCCAGATGTTCCTAATCTTATTATATCTAGAGATTTTTTTGTTTTATTGATTTGTTTAGATTGTAAATCAATATTAATAAGAGCATCTAATTCATTTAATACAATATCAATATTATCAGTGCCAATACCAGATGATATTACTGATATTCTTTTATTATTATAAATGCCTGTATGAGTAATAAATTCTCGGTGTTGTATTTTAAATTCAATATTTTGAAATTTTTTTGAAATTTGAGATACTCTACTTGGATCACCAACTAAAATTATTTTGTCAGCTATTTCTTCTTTTTTTAAGTTAAGGTGATATATCCTGTTTTCACTATTAATAATTAACTCAGTATCTCCAATTTTCTTCATATAAATATGTATTTTTGCAGCTGTAAAAATAACAAATAATATGTCAGTAAAATCAAGTAAAATTTTAGTGCCTATTGGCTTTTCTGATCAATCAATTACAGCTTTAGATCAAGCTTGTAGTTTTGCCAAGTTAGACAACGCTAAATTATTTCTTCTTTCAGTTTTAGAAGAAAGAAGTGCAATGGATTCTTTATTTCTAGATGATAACTCGCATGAGCTTAAAAAGAAGGTGCATAAAAAGCTTGAGGATCTATCTGAAAAATTTTCTAAACAATATGGATTGGATATTGAAATAATGGTTTCCCAAGGTAAAATTTATAATAAGATTAATGAAGCAGCTGAGATGGTAGATGCTGATTTGATAATTATGGGAACAGATGGGTCTCCAAAAGGAATAATCAAAAGATTTATAGGGTCAAATGCTGAAAGAGTAGTAAGAATATCAAAGTGTCCTGTTATGACAATTAAAGGAGATACAATTAAAGGTAAATGTAATAATATAATACTCCCTTTAGATACAGAAAAAGAAACAAAAGAAAAGGTAACTCATGCACTTAATTATGCAAGAAAATGGGGTGCAAAAATCCATTTAGTTTCAGTATTACTTAAAGAAAATAATAGCATTAGAAAAAAATTAGAAATGAATCTTAATCAGGTTGAAAAATTTGTAACTAATGCAGGCATATCTTGTACCTCTAGCTTAGTTCAAGGAGATCGAAAACAGAATCTCGGAGATTTTATTTTTGATTTTCAGAAAAACTTTGAAGATGATATATTTATGATAATGACAAAGAAGGAAGAGTTGTTGTTATCAAAAAATATTAGTGTTACAGCTAGATATATCATAAATAATTCTCCAATTCCAGTTATAAGTATAAGACCAAAGGAAAAAAAGCACCTAACTGGACCAACAACTGCTTTTTAAGCTTAATTTAAGTTTAATGAAGGCAGAAATTATAACAATTGGTGATGAAATACTAATTGGACAAATCATTGATACTAATTCTTCTTGGATAGCTGATCAATTAGTTAGTAATGGTATTGAATGTGTTAAAATAACTACAGTTGCTGATCAAAAATCTTCAATACTCAATACTATTATTAATTCTACTGCAGATTTGATTATAATGACTGGAGGACTTGGTCCTACAAAAGATGATATTACAAAAACAGTATTGTGCGATTTTTTTAATGATCAATTAATTGTAAACCCAAAGGTTCTAAATGATATTTCACAATTTTTTGAAAGGAAGAAAAGAACTAAAATTATTGATTTAAATAAAGATCAAGCTCTTGTTCCATCAAAAGCAAGAATTATAAGAAACATGATGGGAACAGCTCCTGCGTTGTGGTTTAATCAAAAAGGAGCTAACTTGTTAGCACTTCCTGGAGTTCCCTATGAAATGAAAAGATTATTTAAAGATTTTTTAAAACTTTTTAGAAATGAGAATAAGCTTAGAATAATTGTAAATAAAACCATATACATAAAGAATATTCCGGAGTCACAAATTGCAGATATTATTAAGGAATGGGAAAATACTCTACATAAGGATATTAAATTAGCATACTTACCAAGACCCGGATTAGTTAGATTGAGACTGTCAACGATTGGAAATGATGAAATAAAGCAAAATAAATTAATAAATTCTGAACTTGAAAAGTTGAAAGAATATATTGAATTTAATGAATCTGAAATTAATCTTAATCAACTTGTACATGATAAGTTTATTAAAAGTGATTTCACATTATCTGTTGCAGAAAGTTGTTCTTCCGGAATTATAGCTTCTGAATTAACATCAAATGCGGGAAGTTCAAAGTATTTTTCTGGTGGTATTATTGCATATAGTGATAAAATAAAGCAAGACATATTAGATATTGACAAAGAAATAATTAAAAAACAATCATCAGTATGTTCAGATGTTGCCAAACTAATGGTTGAAAATGTAGCGAAAAAATTTTCCTCTGATTTTTCAATTTCAACTACTGGTTATGCTAGTCCATCAAATGATAATAATATTACTGTTGGAAAGGTTTTTATCGGTATTAAAACCCCACATTCGTTGTTCGTTGAAGAATTTTTGTTTAGTGGGGACAGGAAAATCATAATTCAACAAGTGAAAGATAAAGCACTTGAGCTGTTATTGAATGAGATAAAAAAAATTAAATAAATTTTCTTCTTTATAAGTATAGATTGTATATTTGCAGCCTTAAATTAGAAATTATGTCTAGAGTTTGTCAAATAACTGGAAAAAAAGTGATGGTAGGAAATAATGTTTCTCACTCTAATAGAAAGACTAAGAGAAAATTTTATCCTAACCTTCAAACTAAGAAATTTTATGTCCCTGAAACAGGGGAGTGGGTTATATTAAAAGTTTCTGCTAATGCATTAAGAACTATTAACAAAAATGGTATTGCTTCTGTTTTATCAAAAGCTATTGCAAATGGAAATATTCTAGTATAATCAATTACTTAACAAATAAATAAAAGTTGCTATCTTTATAGCAACTTTTTTTTTGCAATTATGAAAAACCTTTTTTACTTAATTATTACTTTATCATTCATTTCTTTAATTTTTTCATCATGTGAGAAAGAACTTTTAGGATGTATGGATCCAGCAGCATCAAATTATAATAACTTGGCAAATACAGATGATGGATCATGCCTTTATCCACCAAATTGGACTGAGTTAGCTACTGGTACCTGGAATTTAGATCCTAATTGTGAAGCAATATCAATTCCTGTGATTGGAGATATTTCTTTGGATGAACAAATGCCACCTACTATTGATGTACAGTCTGCAGGTGAAGGAATTCTCTTTATTGATTTTAGTGGTTCCCAAGTAAATGGCACAGTTGATGATAACGGAATAATGACAGTAAACCCAACAACTATTTCTATCGATATGGGATTAGGGCCAATGGATATTGATGTCTCTGGAAATGGTATTATTTTTTCAGAAAATTTAGCAAATATGGACTTTACATTTTCAGGAGCCATTTCTGTGCCATTATTAGGTGACTTACCTTTTTCTAGTGACTGTGCAATGGTTCTAACTAAATAACAAATCAATGAATAAAGCATTTTTAATTTTTTCAACTTCTATTATTGTCTTTCTTTTTTCATGTGGAGGAGGAAGTGATATGGAAAGACCTGTATATAATACTGATGGGATTATTGGTGAATGGTCTTTTTTACCTAATTGCGAAGAATATATTCTTGGAATCGATACAATTTATTTAGCTAATGAATTACCAGATACTATTTCTATTTTTTCTAATTCAGATAATACATTATCTATTGATGCAGGAGCAAATACTTTAAATGCGTCTATTGATATTAATGGAGATTTTGTTATTAGATATCAAAGTTTTAGAGCCTATTTAGATTTAGGAATAATTTCTGATACTGCAACAATTTATTTGACAGGTGATGGTAATTTTTCCTCAGATTCTTTAGCCACTATGAACTTAACATTTAGTGAGCCAAATTTACCGGGTCAGATTGACTGTACAGTTTCTTTATCTAAATTAAACTGATAACTTATTAGTTTATTAAATGCGATATTTTTTAATTTTATTTTTATCGCTTTTCTCTGTAAAATCTATATGTCAAGAATTTTCTTTGTCCGATAGTCTTAGGGGTAGTTTATCATCATATCGTTCTTGCTATGATGTGTACTATTATGATTTAAATGTAACTATTGATGATAAAAATAAAGAACTAATAAATTCATATAACGATTTTTATATCACATCATTAGAAGATTTTGATAATATACAAATAGATTTATTCAGTAATCTTGAAATTAATTCTATTGTATTTAATGAAATTAAATTAAATTTTAAAAGAAAATTTAATGCAGTATTTATTGATTTTCCTGAAATTATAAAAAAGGGAGAAAATGTAAAATTCCGTGTAAATTATGACGGTAAACCTAGAAAAGCTGTCAATCCTCCTTGGGACGGAGGTTTTTCCTGGGATTATGATAAAAATAAAAATCCTTGGATTGGAGTATCCTGTCAAGGACTTGGAGCAAGCTCTTGGTGGCCATGCAAAGATCATCAATCAGATGAACCTGATAGTATGCGTATTACATGTACAGTACGTTCTCCTTTAAAAGTTGTTTCTAATGGAAAATTAATTTCAAATACAATTGGTTATGATTTAAAGCTCAAGTCAAAAGTTAATACTAGCAGTTGGTTTGTTTCTTATCCAATTAATAATTATAACGTAACATTGTGTGCAGCAGACTATGCCCATTTTAGTGATTACTATTTAAGTAATAGTGATACATTATTTTTAGATTATTATGTTTTGACATATAACGAAACTAAAGCAAAAGAACATTTTAAGCAAGTAAAACCAATGCTTGAGTGTTTTGAAGAGTATTTTGGTCAATATCCTTTTATAAATGATGGTTTCTCATTAGTAGAAACTCCTTACTTAGGTATGGAACATCAATCAGCAATTGCTTATGGAAATAACTATCTTCCTGGATATAATGGTAATAAAAATTTTATAGCAGGCTTAGATTTTGATTACATAATTGTTCATGAAACAGGACATGAATGGTGGGGGAATAGTATAACAACAAATGATATTGCTGACATGTGGATTCATGAGGGGTTCTGCACATATTCTGAAGTTATATATGTTGAATGTATGTATGGTTATGAAACAATGCTAGAATATGTTAATAATCAAAAAAGATTTGTTAGAAATGACAAGCCAATTGTTGGCCCCTACAATGTAAATAAGAAAGGAAGCAATGATATGTATCAAAAAGGATCATTAATGCTACATACATTAAGAAATTTGATAAATGATGATGAATTATGGTTTTCTATTTTAAAAGGAATTTCAATAGATTTTAAATATAAAGTATTGGATGGTAAAGATATTATTGAATATATAAATAGGAAAGTAGATTTTGATTTAAGTTTATTTTTTAATCAATATTTATTTAATAGTAAAATCCCAATTTTAGAGTATAAAATTCAAAAAGAAGGAAGAGAATATGTTTTATTATACAGATGGAACGCAATTAAAGACTTTGATATGAAACTTTTGATTAATGATGGAGAAAAAAATATTTGGATTTCACCAAATTCAGAATGGAAAGAATACACAATAGGAAATGTTGACATTAAAAATTTTAGTATTCGAGATGATCTTTTTTACGTAGATACAAAAAAGGTCGACTAGGTTATTTCAATTCAAAAAAATAATTAAATTTGCAACCCAATTAAAATAGTATGGCAAAAAAAGGAAACAGAGTTCAAGTAATTTTAGAGTGTACAGAGCACAAAGCAAGTGGTATGCCTGGAACATCTAGATATATTTCTACAAAGAATAAGAAAAACACTCCAGATCGACTAGAGTTAAAAAAATACAATCCTATTCTTAAGAAAATGACTATTCACAAAGAAATAAAGTAAAATGGCAAAGAAAACCGTAGCATCATTACAGAAAAAAGGAGCAAAAGCTTTCACTAAAGCAGTAAAAATGGTAAGAAATGAAAAAACTGGAGGTTATTCATTCAAATCCGAAATTGTTCCAAAAGATAAAGTGAACGAATTCTTTTCAAAAAAATAGTAAAAAATAAATATTTTTTGTTGGAGCTTCTTTCTATATTTGAAAGGAGCTTTTTTTTTAAATTAAATAATTTTTAGTATGGGTTTTTTCAATAAAATTAAGAATTTTCTTACTAGTAATGAAGAAGAAAATACTTCTGATAAAATAGAAAAGCAAAAAAAATTAAATGACGGATTAGAAAAAACAAAATCTAGTTTATTTGAAAAAATATCAAAAAAGGTTGTTGGAAAATCAAAAATTGATGATGAAGATCTGGATGATATTGAAGAAATTTTAATTACTAGTGACATTGGAGTTGATACAAGCTTAAAGATTATTGAATCTCTTGAAAAAAGAGTTCAAAAAGAAAAATATATAAGTTCTGATGAACTAACTAAAATTTTAAAAGAAGAAATTGAATTGCTTCTTGTAAATAGTACTGATATTGATTCTGATGTGAAATTTGAATCAGATATTCCATATGTTATTATGGTTGTAGGTGTAAATGGTGTTGGAAAAACTACAACAATTGGTAAATTGGCTTATAAATTTAAAAAATCCGGATTCAAAGTGGTTTTAGGGGCTGCTGATACTTTTCGTGCTGCTGCTATTGATCAATTAACTATATGGGCTGACAGAGTAGGAGTAGAAATTGTGAAACAAAATATGGGTTCCGATCCTGCATCTGTTGCTTATGATACTTTACAATCTGCAATTTCAAAAAATGCCGATGTCGTTATAATAGACACTGCAGGAAGATTACATAATAAAGTTAATTTAATGAATGAACTATCCAAGGTTAAAAGTGTAATGAGTAAACTTATTCCAAATGCTCCTCATGATGTATTGCTAGTATTGGATGCATCAACTGGACAAAATGCCATTGAACAAGCTAAACAGTTTTCTTCGGTTACTCAGGTAAATTCTTTAGCCTTAACAAAGTTAGACGGAACTGCAAAAGGAGGAGTTGTTATTGGTATTTCTGACCAACTCAAAATACCGGTCAGATTTATTGGAGTAGGTGAGGCAATGGAAGATCTACAAATTTTTAATAAAGAAACATTTGTGGATACATTATTTAATAATTAATTCCTATTAAATATTTTTGTTAATGAATAAAATCAATCTATAATGTTCGAAAATCTTTCAGATAAATTAGATAAAGCTTTTAAAGTCCTTAAAGGACAAGGGAGCATTTCAGAAATAAATGTAGCTCAAACTATGAAAGAGATAAGAAAAGCTCTTATTTCTGCTGATGTAGACTTTAAAACAGCTAAAGAGTTTACAGCAAAAGTAAAGGATAAAGCAATAGGTCAAGAAGTTTTAACTACTTTAAAACCTGGAGAGCTGCTTACAAAAATAATGAAGGATGAGTTAGCTGATTTAATGGGTAGCAGTTCATCTGAAATTAATCTTGATAAAAAACCAACAGTTATTTTAGTCGCAGGTTTACAAGGTTCTGGTAAAACAACATTTTGTGGTAAACTTGCTTATTTTTTAAAGAACACAAAAAAGAAATCTCCTTTATTAGTTGCATGTGATGTTTATAGACCAGCAGCTATTGATCAAATATCGGTATTAGCAGATCAAATTTCTGTTAATGTTTATAAAGAAGTTGAAAATAAAAATCCAATTCAAATATCAAATAATGCAATAGATTTTGCAAAGAAAAATAAACATGATGTCATTATAATTGATACAGCTGGAAGGCTTGCTATTGACGAACAAATGATGGATGAAATTACTAACATAAAATCTTCTGTTAATCCTAATGAGATACTATTTGTAGTGGACTCAATGACAGGACAAGATGCTGTAAATACAGCCAAGGCATTTAATGAAAGATTAGATTTTAATGGAGTTGTTTTAACTAAACTTGATGGTGATACTAGAGGAGGAGCAGCTTTAACAATAAGATCAGTAGTTGATAAACCTATAAAATTTATAGGGACATCAGAAAAAATGGAAGGTTTAGATATATTTCATCCTGATAGAATGGCGAGTAGAATACTTGGAATGGGTGACGTTATTTCCCTTGTAGAGAGAGCTCAACAACAATTTGATGAGGAAGAAGCTCGTAAAATTCAAAAGAAAATTGCAAAAAACACATTCGGATTTGATGATTTTCTCAAACAGATCAATCAAATTAAAAAAATGGGTAATATAAAAGATTTGGCTGGTATGATTCCTGGCGTTGGTAAGGCAATTAAGGATGTAGATATTGATAATGATGCTTTTAAAGGAATTGAATCTATAATTCATTCAATGACACCATATGAGAGAAGTAACCCACATGTTTTAAATGGAAGTAGAAAAAAAAGAATCGCTGCTGGTAGCGGTACAAATGTTCAAGAAATTAATCAGCTTATCAAACAGTTTAGTCAAATGGGAAAAATGATGAAAATGATGCAGGGTGGTGGCGCATCTAGAATGATGCAAATGATGAAAGGAAATAATCTACCAAAATTTTAATATGATTTTACTTGACGGAAAAAAAACATCTAATGATATAAAAGATGAAATAGCACAAGAGGTATTAGATATTATCAGAAAAGGCGGAAAAAAACCTCATCTTGCTGCTATTTTAGTTGGAAATAATGGTGCCAGTGAAACATATGTTAATGCAAAAGTAAAAGCTTGTGAAAAAGTAGGCTTTGACTCTACATTAGTTAGATTGCCTGATGATGTTTCAGAAGAAGAGTTAATTACTAATATTCATCAAATTAATGAAAATAAATTTATTGATGGACTTATTGTCCAGTTACCATTACCAGGTCATATTGATGAAAAGAAAATTATTAATGCTATAAGCTTAGAAAAAGATGTTGATGGGTTTCACCCAACAAATATCGGTAATATGACTTTAAATCTACCAGCGTTTATTCCTGCTACACCAGCTGGTATTATTGAACTTTTAAAAAGATACAATATTGAAACAGTTGGAAAAAACTGCGTTGTTATTGGAAGAAGTCATATTGTTGGACTACCTGTAAGTATTTTAATGGCACGAAACGCTTCTCCAGGAAATTCTACGGTAACAATTTTACATAGTAGATCTAAAAATATAGATGAAATTTGTAAAAAAGCAGATATTTTAATAGTTGCTTTAGGAAAAGCAAATTTTGTAACATCTGATATGGTAAAAGAAGGTGCATGTATAGTTGATGTTGGTATAACAAGAGTTCCATCAGATAAGACAAAATCTGGATGGAAATTATTAGGTGATGTTGATTTTAATGGGGTAAGTACAAAAGCTGATTATATTACTCCAGTTCCTGGAGGAGTTGGTCCAATGACTATTGCAATGCTTCTAAAAAATACACTAATTGCTTCAAAATCATAGTTTATTAAGCTTTATCATTTATTTAATTATATTTGCACAGTTTTGTGGGGTTGTTCCCACTAGTATTAATTAATAACAATAAACAATTATGGAAGGAACAGTAAAATGGTTTAACTCTAGCAAAGGTTATGGTTTTATCGAAGGTTCAGATGGAACTGATTACTTTGCACATTTTCAAGAAATTCAATCTGAAGGTTACAAAACTCTAAAGGAGGGTGCTTCAGTAACATTTGAAGCAGCTGAAGGTGAAAAAGGACCAGTTGCAAAAACTATTGTAAGTGCTTAATAGCAAAATATAATTTGTAATTTAAAAAGCGGACTTTTTAAGCCCGCTTTTTTTTTGATCTAATTTTTTCTAATTCAAATAATTTATCTCTCAATTTTCCTGCTTCTACAAAATGTAATGATTTTGCCATTTTTTGCATTTCATTTTTTGTTTCTTTTATTTTTTTATTAAGCTCTTGAGAAGATAATTTTGTAATGTCTTTTTCTTCTTTGATTGTGTTATTTGAACTTATTTTATAGGGATTCAACTTTTCAGTTATACTGTTTTCACTTTTTTTATTAATTGGTTTTGGAATAATATTATTATCCTTATTGTATTTTTCTTGTTTTTTTCTTTTGTAATTAGTTTGATCAATTGTTTTTTGCATTGAATTTGTAATTTTTTCAGCATACATAATGACACAACCATTTACATTTCTTGCTGCTCTTCCAGAAGTTTGTATTAATGACCTTTCAGAACGAAGAAAACCTTCTTTATCAGCATCCATTATTGCAACTAAGCTAACTTCAGGTAAATCCAAACCTTCTCTAAGTAAATTTACACCAATTAAAACATCAAACTCACCCTCTCTTAACCCGTGTAATATTTCAACTCTTTCAATAGTATCTACATCTGAATGAATATATCTGCAGTTAATATTTATTCTTCCTAAATATTTTGTTAGCTCTTCGGCCATTTTTTTTGTTAATGTAGTTACTAATACTCTCTCTTTTCTGATAACTCTTAGTCTAATTTCTTCAATCAAATCATCAATTTGATTTTTACTAGACTTTATAATAATTTTAGGTTCAAGAAGTCCTGTAGGTCTAATAACTTGCTCAACTATTATTCCTTCACATTTTTCTAATTCATAATCAGCTGGAGTTGCACTAACATATATTGTTTGATTATTTATTTCTTCAAATTCTTCAAATTTTAAAGGTCTATTATCCATTGCTGCAGGCAGTCTAAATCCATGTTCAACAAGATTATATTTTCTTGATTTGTCTCCACCATACATTGCTCTTATTTGTGGTATTGTAACATGACTTTCATCTATAACAGTTAAGAAATCTTTTGGAAAATAATCAAGTAAACAAAATGGTCTTGTTCCAGCTGGTCTTCCATCAAAATATCTAGAATAATTTTCTATTCCAGAGCAATATCCAAGTTCTTTAATCATTTCTATATCAAAACTTGTTCTTTCCTCAATTCTTTTTGCTTCTAAATTTAATTCTGATTCTTTAAAAAATTTAACTTGTTTTACTAAATCATCTTGAATTTCTTTTATGGCTGAGTTAGTTCTGTCTTTTGAAGCGATAAAAATACTTGCCGGAAAAATTTTAAGATTATTTTTTTCTTTTATTATATTGCCATTTTCTGGGTTAATTTCTTCTATTTCCTCTATTTCATTACCAAAAAAATGTATTCTATATGCCGTATCAGCATATCCAGGATAAACATCTACGGTATCTCCATTAACTTTAAAGTTTCCTCTTTCAAAAGTTTCAGTTGTTCTAAAGTATAGGGCTTGAACAAGTTCTTTTAGAAGCTCTTCTCTACTTTTAATCTGATTTACAGATATATCGATAATATTTTCATGAAAATCTTCTGGGTTTCCAATACCGTAGATACATGAAACTGATGCCACAACAATAATATCCCTTCTTCCAGATAAGAGAGATGAGGTAGTACTTAATCTGAACTTTTCAATTTCTTCATTTATTGATAAATCTTTTTCAATGTATGTTCCTGAACTAGGAATATATGCTTCAGGCTGATAATAATCATAATACGACACAAAGTATTCTACTGCATTATTTGGAAAAAATTGTTTGAATTCACTGTATAATTGAGCAGCAAGTGTTTTGTTGTGACTTAAAACTAGTGTTGGTTTATTTAGCTCTGAAATTACATTTGCTATTGTAAATGTTTTTCCTGATCCTGTAACTCCAAGAAGAGTTTGATATTTTTCGTTTTCATGAATACCATTTACTAAACTTTGTATTGCTTCTGGTTGATCACCTGTAGGCTGGAAATCCGAAATTATTTCGAATTTCATTTATACTTTATTAAGATTTTTTAGTTCTTCTTTTACTTCTTGTAATTCTTGTGATAATTTTTCAATTTTTAAATTGATTTCTTTTTTTAGTGGATCATTTTTTTTCACTGAAACAAAAAAAGATTTGTTAGTTTCATATAGATCAAGTTCTTTTTTCTTTTCAGAAATTATCTGTCTTAAATTGATTTTATGTTTTTTAAGATCGTCAGGATTATTACTAATTAAACTTAATAGGAACTTGTTTTTAAGTTTAGACATTTCATTACTGTCAATACTTAATTTTTCTAATAGTGTAATGTAGGCTTTTTTAAAATCATTTTCTAGTCTAGAATTATTTCCAATATTTCCTAATTGAATCCATTCCTTTATTTGATTTTCAATAAATAAAATATTTTCTTGAATTTCTTTAGAAATTTTATGCTTTGAAATTTTTGAAATAATTTTTTCTTTAGTTTTTAATTTTTTTGAAATCTCATCCTTAATTTTATTTTGATGTTTCTTTTTAGCATTGAAAAAACTATCACAAGATTTTTTAAATCTTGCCCATAAATCATTGTTTGTTTTGCCAAAAACATGTCCAGTTTTTTTCCATTCTTTTTGAAGTGTAATCATTTTTTTTGTTGTTACATCCCAATTAGAATCTTGAGCTAATTTCTCAGCTTGATGGCATAGTTTTTCTTTTAACTCTATTATTTTCTTGTTGTCCTCTTTTCTTTTTTTGTAGAAGTTATTTTTT
>Ga0208763_1000097_pt1 | contig 19586 bp, 15 predicted proteins | sample ETNtaG_20_FD_185756 | JGI IMG/M metagenome (GOLD analysis project Ga0208763, IMG submission 185756) | Marine microbial and viral communities from oxygen minimum zone, Eastern Pacific Ocean - ETNP201306PF45B (SPAdes) (version 2) | ecosystem: Environmental > Aquatic > Marine > Oceanic ... | reverse complement strand
TCATGACGCATCGAATCACCAATAGAAGTGGATTTCACCTTCTCCATTAATCGTTCAACAAACTCATCATAGATATCTTCGTGAATAATCAAATTCCCTAGGCTTGTGCAACGCTGTCCGGCAGTTCCGAAACCGGCCCAGTAGGCACCCTCGACAGCATTTTCCATATTAGCTGAAGGCATGATTACAAGCGGATTCTTTCCTCCTAATTCTAGGGAAGCGCTAACAAGATTACGACCACAAGTTTCTCCGATCATCTTTCCGACCGCAGTACTACCTGTGAATGAGATTTTGTCTACCATCCCTAAATCGGCTGAATCAACCAATGCTTGACCTGCTCCACTACCATTCCCATGTACCAGATTAATTACGCCATCAGGCAATCCTGCTTCGTGCATTACCCGCGCAAGTGCGAAAGAAAGTAGGGGTGAGTCTTGAGGGGACTTCCACACACAGGTATTGCCGCACATAATTGCTGGAATCATCTTCCAGAACGGGACTGCTGAAGGGAAGTTGCAAGAATTGATTATTCCACAAACCCCTAATGGTCTACGATAGGTAAACAATTCTTTGTTTGGTAACTCTGAGTTGACAGTTTGACCATAGAGTCTGCGACCCTCTGATTGGAAGAAGAGACATGTGTCAATAGCCTCTTGAATTTCACCACCACATTCTTTCAGAGTCTTACCAATTTCACGAGCTTGTAGGCGAACAAGATCGTCTTTATGCTCCATCAATAATCTACCCATGTTGCCAATAACTTGCCCGCGAGTTGGAGCAGGAGTGGCAGCCCAATCAGGGAATGCGGAACGAGCGGCTTTCAGAGCATCATGCACATCTTCTTTTGTTGATAGCGGAAATTCTCCCAAACAATCATCTAGCCATGCGGGATTTTTGCTTTCATATGTAGCACCATCACTTGCAAGAGTTAGATTGCCATTGATTATGTTATAGCCTCTAATCTTGGGAGATCCATTTGGGTTATTGGCGTCCATGTATTCGAATCCAGTCTCCAGAACGTGGGTCATACTAAGCGCGAATCGAGAAGTGGAAATGAAACCACCGCATCGCTAATCGTGGTTCTGATAACTAAAATGCTAGATTTGACATTGCTCAATTGGGGGGTTTAACTACCCCCGATGCTGACAACAGTCTACAAGGAGGGGGAAATATGGCTGAGGAATCGGACAAAGAATTGAAACTCAGGGTGGCAAAAGCAATTCCTAGTGATGTTGGTCATGGAAGAGCAAGAGTGCCTTTTGACAACGAATTGAACCTTAAACCAGGTGATATAATCGAAATAGAGGGAGAGCGTTCGACTGCTGCAATTGTTTGGAGGTGTCGACCAGAAGATGCTAATCTCGGTGTAATTCGAATTGACGGAATTATTCGCAAAAATGCCAGTGTTTCTCTCGGAGATAGGGTTACTGTGAGAAAAGTCGAAGCCCAGCCTTGTTCAAGATTGATTCTTAGTCCAGTAATGGCCAAGCAGCAAAAAGTTAGATTTGGCCCAGGAATTGAAGGTTTTGCACGACGTGGTCTTAACAAAAGACCAGTAGTATCCGGCGATAGAATATTCATCCCTGGAATGACTTTGTTTGCCGAAGCATTACCTTTCCAGATAGTTCAAACTAGCCCGAAAGGAATCGTTCAGGTTCTACCTGATACTGAGATAATAATCAAGGAAGAAGCGGTAGATGAGGACGAAGACGCCGAAGTCAACAGTATCACATACGAGGATATCGGTGGAATAGGAGATCAGTTGCAAAAAGTTCGTGAAATGATTGAACTTCCATTGAAGCACCCAGTTCTTTTCCGCAGACTTGGAATTGACCCTCCAAGAGGAGTACTTTTACACGGCCCTCCCGGAACTGGAAAGACTCTGATTGCAAAGGCTGTTGCCTCTGAAACACAAGCTCACTTTACATCAATTAACGGACCCGAAATCATCTCGAAATATTATGGAGAGAGTGAAAAACAACTGCGGGAGATATTTGACGAAGCAACCGCCAATGCTCCCGCAATCATATTCATCGATGAATTAGATTCAATTGCCCCAAAACGCGAAGATGTCTCAGGTGAAGTTGAGCGTAGAGTTGTCGCACAACTTCTCACCCTTCTCGATGGAATGCAGGGCCGCGATAACGTAGTAGTAATCGGCGCAACAAATCGACGCGACGCAATTGACCCAGCATTAAGGCGCCCTGGTCGATTTGATAGAGAACTGGAAATTGGCGTCCCTGACAAAAATGGTCGTGAAGAAATAATCAATATCCATACAAGAGGTATGCCAATTAGTGATGATTTTGATATGGATTGGTTACTAGACAACTCCTACGGATTTGTCGGTGCAGATATATCCGCCTTAGTTCGAGAGGCAGCAATGAAGGCACTCAGAAGATATCTTCCAGAAATAGATCTTGACGAAGAACAGATTCCTGCTGAAGTTTTAGAAAAGATGGAAGTAAAAATGATTGATTTCCGTGAAGCAATCAAGGAAATTGAACCTAGTGCCCTTCGCGAAATCTACGTAGAGGTTCCAGAAGTATCTTGGGAACAAGTCGGCGGTCTTGAAGATGTAAAGGAGCGTCTGAAGGAGAGCATAGAATGGCCACTAACTCAACCAGAGATGTTCGAGCATTTCGGAATTAATCCACCTCGAGGAATCGTTCTTTTCGGAGCACCGGGAACCGGAAAGACATTGATTGCCAAAGCCATTGCGAATGAGGCCAAGGCCAATTTCATTTCGATTAAAGGTCCAGAAATGGTCTCAAAATGGGTCGGAGAATCTGAAAGAGCGGTTCGAGAGGTTTTCAAGAAGGCTAAACAATCTAGTCCTTCTATTATTTTCCTCGATGAATTTGAGAGTATTGCCGGAGTTCGCCGGTCTATGTCTGGTGAAGGCTCTGATGTGATGAACAGAGTTGTAAATCAATTACTTTCAAGCATGGATGGAGTTGAAACAATGGAGGGTGTTATTGTAGTGGCTGCTACAAATCGACCTGAAATGATTGATCCTGCTCTTCTTCGAAGTGGCCGCTTCGAAAGAGTTCTACACATCCCACCACCAGACAAAGATTCTCGAAAAGAGATTTTACGAATCCATACCCAGAACATGCCATTAGGAAAATTTTCGCTCGATGATTTATCCGGCCTTTTGGAAAATTATACTGGAGCTGATATCGAATCTATTTGTAGAGAAGCGGCTTTAATTTCGATGCGAGCGAATAAAAAATCGGTCTCAAAGAAAGCATTCGAGGAAGCAATTGCTCGAGTAAGACCTACTATCACCGATGAAATGATGGAGTATTATGGTCGCATGGAGGGCATGCTAACGAGTGGGCTAGAATCTGTACGTCGTCGACCGGATACTCTTTCCGGAATTGAGGCAGTTTGAGGTGAAAAAATGCCGGCAACTTTCGGCAGAGAAATACTTGGGCGCGATGTCGTCGATCAAGCATCAGATAAGCTAGGAGTTTTAGCGGATTTCAGAATCGATATGTCAAGCGGTAGAATCACCGCTTTATTGGTCGTTTTAGAGAATGATTTGGACCCAGCAATGCTTCCTTGGCCTACAGTAGAAGGTCTTCTATCCGTTCCTGTGGAAGAGATTGCAGAGGTCGGCGTGAATATTCAACTCACCCGCTAAGCCGATGCACGCCCCGTTCAGCGGTGAATAACGGTCTTAAGTCGTAGTTGAGGCTCATCAGACGTTCCGTAGGAACGGTGGCTTGCAGTATGGCGGATTCTCGCGTTTGGAAGAGGAGGCTTACTTCGAGGCAAACTCGACGTCTAGCAATCACCAGTGCATTTTGGATAATGCTGGGAATTCTAGTGTTTTCAATTTTGCAAACATACGTAATCCCCGGAGAAAAACAACAGTCAGCTTATGGTGATGATTGGAACGATTTGAATGGATTCAGAGATGAAATATCCGACTTAGGAATCGAAACTACAGCGTTAATTTCTAGTCCACTTTTACTTACTGAGATAGACAATCCCGAGCAGGCAATTTTTGTTATTTCTGGAGTAGAAAGAGATACCATTTCTCTCCCTAAATTTACTGGAGATGAGACTATTGTTGATTTCCGAGAAGCCGATGGTTACACAAGTTCAGAAATTAGTGCGATAAGAAATTTCGTTGACGCAGGAGGAACACTCCTCTTGATGGATGATTTTGGTTATTCTGCAGGTCTTGCTGATGAATATGGATTAACCTATTCCGGTCATCATCTCTACGATGGTGAAGCATGGGCTAGGGAGTTGGATTTCAATTTCGTTTGGGTAAATGAAACCTCAGCCTTCAATTTCACTTCCACCTCAGGTTCTGTTGCTATGTCAGTACACCCCTGCTTGCGAGATATTGATTCAGATGGAATCATCGACTTACTTGATGATGAACCATATGACCCCAACGTTGGCGGAGTGATTACTCAGCAAAATTTAGGATTATGTGCTCACAGGTGGGATGAGACTACAGGTGAGTATGATTTTTCAGAAAGTTACAATATTCTGACAAATTCTCCATCTGCATTCGAAAAAGATGGAGCGTTCAATCCCGCTGAGAATAGATATGCAATTAGCGCTAGCACTCTCGATTCATACCTTGATACAAACGATGATGGGAACCTAACCGTTGGATTTGAGTCAGCCGGAATTATTGGTGACGAACAAGGGCCCTTCGCGGTTTATGTGAGGTATTGCGTGGACAGAATGTGTTTGGATTCTGATTCGGGGAGAGTTCACTTTGTCAGTGATGGTTCTGTACTGATCAATTCACTATACAATGCCGGTCCAGACAGCCCATACTCCGATTCAGTACCCTTGAATGATAACCGAAAGTGGGCGCTTGATATCATCGCAGAAGCCCTCCTTCTAGGGAATACGAGTACCTCTGCCGGTGAAGAAGCAATCGTTATTTTCGATGAATCCAGACATCAACAAGAGACTCCAATGGGCGATACATACAACTTACTATACTACATTCTTGTCTACTTTACCAATGATTGGATGGCTATGTTGATTCTTTTCCTGACACTATTTATCGTCCTAGAAGCCGTATTAATCAGGAAAGACGACCCAGAAGATTGGAGACATGTTTTCCGCATCATATACTACGGATTTGGTGACGCTCGAAGATATGATTACTATCAGAGGCCTCAGAAGATTCGTCAAGTTTTACTCACCAGAGTACGCAATCTAAACACAATGTCTCGTGAGGAATTTGATGCTCTTCCTGCTGCTGAACTTCAGCGGATAGTAGACGATCCTGTTTTAGTTCAATTTATTTTCGAGGATAGACGTTACAAACCGGATGAATTGGTAGGCATAATCAAGCGAATAAAAGCATGGGGTCAAACAACCGAGGAGAGTGGTGCCTAATGTGGACTCGCAAGGCAGCAATCATGCTGACGAGTGGTATTTCTCTGATTCTAATTGGGATGATGATTTCTCACTTCCAGTTAATGATAATCGGCCTCACTTTCATTGCTTTCTTGGTAATCAATGGGTGGGTTACGGGTCACTCAGATCTAGAGATTTCACGAAATATATCAGCTCAAAATGTATACAAGGGTGACGATATTCTTGTTGAGGTAACTGTAACAAATAATTCCTATAGACGAACCCAATTACTCGAGGTATTCGACAATGTCCCTCATGAGATGAAGATGCGCAGGGGAATAAATCAGATGAGGATGAATTTAGGACCCGGTCAATCCGCTACTCTACGTTATACAGTTCGTTGCCCACTTCGCGGCCATTATACAGTTGGCCCGATATCAGTTCGTCATCGAAACGCATTCAATCTCTTCGTCAACGAATCAAGTGTAGATGACCGAACTGATATCACGGTCTTCCCTCAAGTCCGTGAGATTGAGGAGGCCTTATTGCGTTCTAATGTTCCAAAAATGTATACCGGAGCAACTACCTTGAAAACTCCAGGTCAAGGAATGGAATTCTATTCTCTGAGGGAATATCTCCCAGGCGATGCTTTCAGGATGATTAACTGGAAAGCATTTGCACGAACTGGTGATTTGATGGTAAACGAAAAAACTCGGGACGCAGTCACTGATGTATTCATTATTTTAGATACCAGAGATGTAGCAAGAATTGGTACTGTCCTGAAAAATCCACTTGAAATGGGAACTGTTGCTGCGGCCTCAGTAGCAAATTACTTCCTCCGGCGCAGAGATTCAGTTTCGATTGTTACCTATGGGGACAGGATGAATTTCCTTCCTCCTGAGACTGGAGACAAACAGTATTACAAGACACTTAGCATGCTTGCCAGTGTCAATTCTAAAGGTAGTATGCCGCTACAAGCAGTAACCAATGCGATGACATCTCGAATTAGCAGAGGTTCCCCTGTATTCATCATAAGTAGTCTTGAGGGCGATGGTACGACACTACCAGCAATACGAAATCTAGCAGGTAAAGGTCACGAGGTCATCGTTCTTTCACCATCAAGCATTGATCTTGAAAGATTGGTGAGTCGAATTCCAAGAATGTCATATGAGGTACTAAAACTAGAGAGACAAAACCGGTTAACGGCAATCTCAGGTTATGGTGCTAAAGTAATTGATTGGATGCCAGACATTGAATTATCTCAGGCATTACTGCAGGTAAAAACAGGTTGAGGTGGTGTAAGAATGACAATGGAACCTGTTGCCCCCAGTCAGACATTACATTTACCCCGATTACGAAGGCGCTGGCAAATTTTGTTTTTGCAAATCATTGCTACCACAGCACTAATCGCATTACTTTTCAGAATGACTGAGGTTTACGGCCCATGTGATGATGGCTTCCTAGAAGATGGAAATAATTGGTGTCCTTCTTACGAACATACTAGAGGGCTATCTTGGGTTAGCGAGCAACCCTCTTTCCAGAATAATGTACTGTCTGGAAGTGATGGATTAATCTTACCAAGGGTGTTGACTGGCATAGATTCAACTGGTTTTTCAAGCCAAATTGTTCCTTTAGCCATGTGTTTCATATTCGCAGGATTATGGATGTTCTATCAAGTCCGAAATGAGAAGGTAAAAACTTGGACTCGCAGGAGTATTACAGGTTTAGTTACACTATGGGCTATTGTGCCATTTATGCTTGATTGGGCAGATGAGATAGGAGTAATCGGTTTCCATATACCAATTCAGCATCTAGATTCATTGTTCCAACCATTACAATTAGCCATAGAATTGTTCTTCTTAGGAATTGTATTTGCTCCAATTTTAGCAGGATTAATCGGAATTTGGGGGCTATCTCGTAGAGCACTGACTTGGGCAGTAGGATTCTATGTTATGATAATCGGAGTTCATGCATTGCTGACTTTCCAAGGAATAACTGATGCAGTATCGGGCATAGGACTCAAACCTCTACCTGCCCAAATCGGAGAGGCTACTATGTATGGTGGCCTAATTTCGCCTCTTGCATTTGACTTACTTGGAATTGCAATTCTTCTCCTTCTATTCCATGAAGCCGGTAATGCAGTCATAGGACATCTTGAGTATGCCGTAATGTTACCTGATGCAAGCAAATCAGACCCAGAATACGTACGTCAATTCAACAACGTTGTGAACAGTCACCTAATCCATACGGTAGCAATCATTTCAGGAGTAGCATTGACTACGGCACTTGCCCTTGAGTTTGATGCATTTATGTTAGACATAGTTGCTGTAATGGAAGGAGGTCAATGGAGCGGTCAAGTATCTGAATCACTAGAATTGCAATTGACCTATGGAAAAGTTATCTCGGCAGGATTGTTCCTATTGGCTGTGGCTGGAATGAGATATGTTGTACCTTGGCAAAGAGTCAGTGGATTAATTGAGGCAGGTATAGCCAGCCTAAGGAGATCTAGTTCTTAATCACAAAGAATTTATCTTATTCCTTGTAATTTTTCAACAAATAATACCAATTGGTTTGCAACTAAAAGGGTCATTATTGCTAGAATGATAAATGAAATGGGATTAGACCACCATCCCAACTGTGTTTCAAAGACTATCACAACATCATCAAAAATTTGCCAAGCAACAAAAATACATGTTAGGAGAACAATTCTTTCCTTCCAAGGAGAAGTCTTCTTTCCAGCATCGGTTGCTCTGGCTGGAAGGCTCGCAACCTCACTCATATCCCCACTGTGGCAAATATGGCCAATATATCCACCGATTCGTCCAATTCCACTTGTGAAGGCTGTATCAGTTGGGTTCAAGCCACATATACCAGCCCGAAGGTCATGGCAGTAGGTATTGACATCGAAACCTGCAGCCGCTGCGATAAGCCCGCTATTTTGCACCAAGAATATAGTGGCCAACACTTCTGTGCATTTCACCTAGGACAATCAATCAGGAAGCGGGTGTCGAAAGATTTGCGCAATCAACTAGTTCTTCCAAAGAACGCACATCACGAAGACGGCCGCCCGTACACAATTCTGGCTTGTATATCTGGAGGAAAGGATTCAGCAGTTTTATTGGATATGCTGGTGGACATTATTGGTAAGCGACGAGATGTGAAAATCATTGCCGGTTGTGTAGATGAGGGAATAGATGGATACCGTTCTCCATCTTTGGAATGTGCAAGGAAATTAGCTGAATCCTTGTCAATTGAATTCATTACTTTATCCTACGAAGATATGGGTTACGAAAGGATGGATGAGGTTGTTCGAAGAATGCCAATTATGGCTGCAAATCAAGATGAAGCAAAGGGAATGATGCCCTGCTCTTATTGTGGTGTATTCCGTAGACAGAGCCTCAATGCTCTTGCTCAAAAAGTCAAAGCGGATGTGATGGCATTAGGGCACAATCTCGATGATATGGCACAATCAATATTGATGAATTTGCAAAAGGGGGAGATTGAGCGTAGTGTCAGACTTGCTCCACATACAGACATTCCAATTGAAGGATTGGCACCACGCATAGTTCCTTTACGTTGGGTGCCAGAACAGGAAATACATGCATATGCCCTCGCCAAAGGTCTTCCGATTCATCATGGAGATTGTCCTCATGCACCAGGTGCAATGAGGCAACAGAGTCGAGCAGTTGTTGCCGCCTTGGAGGCACAAAGTCCGGGTGCCAGACATGGATTATTACATGCTTTAGAACAGATTAGGGAGCTACACAGAGAGGCGAGAGGAGACCATCAGTCAGAAGTTACAAATTGTCAGAATTGCGGAGAAATAACAAGTCGCCCAATCTGTCAATCTTGTACCATGAAAGAATGGTTAGCCGAATCCTCTCTGTAATTCATTAATCGTGAAATCGATGAGGGCTTGATACATGATTTATTCCGGCTGTGGAATCTAACATTCCTCTTTCGATAGAATGCGGATCTGACAAAGCCTGTTTTATTGTGTTAACAGGCGCGCATGGTATACTATCTAATACAGATTCCAATTCACTAGATGTTAGTTGGTTCACAGATTTTGCAACTAATTCATCCACTAATCTTCTATCTTCTACTCGTTGAGAATTTTTCGACCAATCCGACTCTTCTGGAATTTCTAATCTCAATGCTTCGACCAACTTTTTCCATTGCTCATCTGATCCGATTGCAATAACAAATTCACCATCCAAAGTTGCGTATGCTCGATAAGGAACTAGATTTGGATGAGAGGTTCCCATCGTTGTTGGATTAGTTCCAGAAATTATTGCATTTTGAGCCTGATTAACTAACAAATCTAGTGCACAATCCCATAGAGATAAATTCAGTTTTGCACCCCTCCCCTCTTTCTCTCTTCTGTAAAGGGCTGCGAGAATTGCAGAACTAGCATGCAATCCCGTAGCAACATCAATTACTGCAACTCCAACTTTAGCAGTATTTCCATTTTCGTCACCGGTAATCGACATCAATCCACTACGTGCCTGCATGACTATGTCGTAGCCTCCTTCTCTAGACCTTGGCCCATCATTTCCGTAGGCACTGATATTGCAAACAATTGCCTCATCCGGCCAAGGAGCAAACCATTCTTCGGATTTACCAGGACGAAAATTCTCAATAATAATATCAGATTCAGAAATTAATTTTCTGACCTCTTGCAAATCATTTTCATTCTTGAGATCTTTTCTTATCACAAATTTCCCTAAATTTACCGAAGTCCAATATGCCGCAACTTGTTCATTGTCAATCTCTGTAAATGGAGGCCCCCATCCTCTAGTATCATCGCCCCAAGGTGCTTCAACTCTCAGAACATTGGCTCCTAAATCAGATAGTAACTTTGCAGTATATGGGCCCGCCAATACTCTGGATAAATCGAGCACCTTGACGCCTTCTAGAGGTCTAAACATATATTCCGCTTGATGAGAAAGTGCATCAATAGTTGCATGCTGATGGCTTGTAAATGGACTAATTTTCAATGGAATTGGACTTCCACTTCCATCTCTTGACTAACCGATTTGTGAACAGGACAAGCTAAGCCTCGCTTGATTAACCAAGCCCTGTCTTGACTATTCAGTTCTGGTGGTAAATAGATTTCAACCTCTAGCTTTGATACTCTACGAGGTCCTGAAGACATATGTTTCTCCACCGAACCTCTCATGCCACTAACATCTATTTCTTTAGAATCCGCAGCTATGGCAATAATCGTCATCATACAATTCAGCATAGATGTAGCTAACAGGTCAGTCGGAGAGAATGACTCACCCTTTCCCATGTTGTCCACTGGAGCATCTGTGACCAATGTTTGACCTGACGGTATGTGTGTTGCAGAGCATCTCAGATTACCGTCATAGACCGCTTCTATTCTGACCATCTCGAGGCCTCATAAGATTGATTCAGCCAAATCTTCAATCGATTGAGAGCGACCGCAATATGAGCACCTTAGATCAAGCGGATCAGCGGAGATTACTCGCAACTTGTGCGGCAGTGGTTCTCGTGAGTTTTGGGTAATACAATTCCAGAATGAACATCGAGCGATATTTACCAATTCTGAACCGAGCTCGATTTGGCGTTTTTCAGCCACGCTGTAATTCCGAATAATCGCAACTGAAGCGTTTGGAGCAATCAGTGCGAGTCTATCCAACTCTTCCTGAGTTAATTCGCGGTCTTCGATTTTCAATACATCCTTTCGACCCGCTTTTCCACTCGGGACATTCATGACCAAACTAATCGGGTTAGATCGGCCAATGTCCACTCTCAACATCTGCATTACTTGCAATGCCTTTCCTGCTGGAATGTGGTCGACTACAGTTCCATTGCATATCGCAGTAACACGCCTCATCTCACTCATTGGCCAACCTCCTTTGGAACTTCAACTCCCAGACTTCTGCAAAGAAGAGCCATTCTTGTTGGCACGCCATTGAAAGCTTGTTCGAAATATTTAGCGTGTATTGTCGAGTCAACGCTTGGGTCTATCTCGTCTACACGAGGAAGCGGGTGCATGACAATCATCCCTCCTTTTGCTCCAGCCAAGTCATCCGCGGTCATTTTGTAGATTCCAGCCACCTTGGTGTATTCATCCTCATCGGGGAACCTTTCTTTTTGGATTCTAGTCATGTATATTACATCAGCCTCTGCAATTGATCCTGCCATATCTTCAGTTTCTACAACCTCCGAACCATGTGATTTCAGGTCACTGACAATTTCGTCAGGCATCCGCAGACTATCCGGTGAGACTAGTGTTAACTTGGCCCCAAATCTAACTAGAGCATGTGATAAGGAGTGAGTAGTTCTTCCATACCTTAAATCTCCAACTAAAACTACATTCAATCGATCAATAGTTCCATGAGATTCTCGAATTGTGAAAAGGTCAAGCATTGTCTGAGTTGGATGGTTTCCCGCTCCGTCTCCTGCGTTAAGAACTGGGATTCCAATTGCATCAGCGCTGTACTGTGCTGCACCTTGACGAGGATGGCGAATTACTGCTATATCCGAGTAACCATCAACCATTTGCATAGTGTCGTACAGAGTCTCCCCCTTGGCAACACTAGAGCCTACCGAGCTAAGGTTCACTACCTCACCTCCGAGTCTCTTCATGGCTGATTCGAAAGACATACGAGTTCTAGTAGAATTTTCAAAGAATAAGTTCCCAAGCACCTTACCTTGTAGCAATGGAGCGTACACATCACCCTTGGCTACTGGCACTAATCTTTGAGCAGCATCGAGTATTTCCAATATCTCATCATTACTCAAGTCGTCCATAGTGATTAGGTCGCTCATTGTCCGCCCTCCAACCAATCCCAACGCCGACATTTGATAGCCCTTACCCTTGTGAAAAATTACCCTAACCGCTCTCCGTCGGCTTGAAGTCCGATGCTTACACCGGCTAAACGATGATTATCTCGCGTACGCCAGTGCGGGTCTCTTTCTGTGGAGGTGGAACCGACCTTGATTGGTTCGCTAATTCAGAACAAACTGGTGGTCGGGTTACTTCGGTGGCTTTGAATCGCCATATTTATGTTACAGTAAACGCTCGTTTTGATGAAAAAGTTCGGATTTCTTACTCAAAAATGGAGTTAGTAGATAATTTTGAGGAATTAGAGCACGAATTAATCCGAGAATCCATGAGGATTACCGGAGTAACTTCGGGGGTTGAGATTACAACAATCGCCGACATTCCCTCTAGAGGAACAGGATTAGGATCTTCATCAACAGTTACGATTGGAGTATTGAATGCCCTACACAATTTTGCCGGAAGGAAAGTATCAGCAAATCAATTAGCAGAGGAAGCGTGTAGAATTGAAATTGATATTCTAGGCCAGCCAATAGGTAGACAGGACCAGTATGCAGCGGCTTATGGTGGTGTTAATTCAATTTCATTTGGATCTGATGGAGTGGTTGTTAAGCCACTCGATTTGGGAGATGAAGTTCTCGAGAGGCTCGAATCAGAATTCACGCTTATCTTCACTGGGATGAGTCGTCGGGCGAGTTCGGTGCTATCGGAATCACCCGAGGATGAGGCAGATAGACTTGCTAGGCTGCGCGCCATTCGCGCGCAGGCCGACTTGGCGCAAGCCCTCCTTGAATCTGGAGATTTGGCAGGACTTGGTGCGCTACTCGAGGGCGCTTGGCAGGCCAAGCGCGGAATTACTGCCAGCGTTTCAAACGAGGAACTGGATTCTTTACACGACCGAATCCTCGCACTTGGCGCCAGCGGAGCAAAACTCCTCGGCGCCGGAGGAGGTGGCTTCTTCCTCGCTCATGGCGATGCTGGATTACGAGCCAAACTTACTGCCGAACTAGGAGATAGCCATCGAATAATCCCACTCGACATCGACTTCGATGGCTCAACAATCATCCACCCAGGAAGTGAATGAATGAATCGAACCACACTCGCAATGCTGTTGACGATGTTGATGTTGACCCCACTCATTCCAATCGCCGGTGCCGACGCACACGGTATTCCTGAGGATCTCGATCCATACGATGGTTGGGCGACGCTGGAAATCCACGACCCGTTGGTAGTAAATTCGAACATCACAGCGACTTGGACTCTCAACTTCTCCATATCTGATTACTACGGGACTGAGCATCTTATCCATCCAGGTTTGGGTATTCGAAAGCAAATTGACATCTACCTTGGGGATGGAGATGATTATCTCAATCAGAGTGAAATTGATCTATTCACGCCATATTTGGAGAATCGCGTATGGATTAATTCCGAAAGCTCGGGATGCTGCATACTTGACCACGAAGCATTCGAACCAACCAATATCACAATCATCGCCAACCCACCAAGTCCCGGTCCTGTGATGTCCCGAAATGGTTCATGGGGTTGGACTGAAGTGGTAGAACTTGCAGGCACTACTGATGGTCGTAGTACTCGCCTGCTCGACCTGCCCCGTACTGGCGCCGCAGTCGAAGAAGTGCCTCTCACAATCTTTCTCCCTAGTTCATACGAATATCGCTACTCAGTGATGTCAGATGTAATCGAGGGATCCCCTGGCGAGTTCACGGTCAATCGCTCAGCCGTTCCAGTAGCCAGTGATATTCGAGTTAGTATTGGAACAAATATAGCTCCAACAGTTATCGCAGATCGCCTAGGTAGTAGTTCTCAGATCCCCCTTGATAAACCAGTAACTTACGAGGTTGATTGTCAAGATAGCCATCTAGATGAAACAGAAATTTTTTGGACGTTTAGAAATAATGGGTCAATTGTTCTAACTAGTGACCAGCCTTTTGTTTCAATAACTCCATCAGAACATAATTTCAGCCATGGCGAAGTGCTAAGTGCAGTAGTTCAATGTGAGGATTATTTTGGATTAGTTAGTAGTTGGTCTGAAAATATAGTAATTGATGGCGAATCTCCAACTTGGAGTGCTTATTTTTCCTCACTTTCTAATGATAATCAAGTCACTTTAATCGATGTTAGTGACGGAATAATTGAACTTGCTAGTGAAGATGTTCTCGACATCAATATAACCACATCAGATAATTCTGGTCTAGATACTACTATTGAGATAACCAGTAATCGCTCCAGTGGATGGAGGCATCTAGATTGGAACAACATGTTCGTGCAGAGTCGTTTCCCTCAAGGAGATAATGTAAATAATATAAATCTCAATATTGATGTTCGACATCAAGAGAAGCCTTCTTCCACTTACAGCTTAGAAATGACCGTAGCTGATAATGCTGGCAATACAGTCACCCAAGAATGGACAATTCTAGTTCTTGATGGCGCTGGACCCACTATTCTTCCGGAGATCTACTCCAAGGATGTACTTCTATCTCCTGAAGAACCAGCTAGAGCAGGCGAAACGATAACACTTAATCTGACTAATTCTTATGATGACCTCGATTCAATTAATCAAACACGATGGACTTTCATTCTAAATCAGGAGTCACAATTCGAAAATAAATCATTTTCAGATATTCATTTATTTCCTATTTCGCCACTAGAAGCGGGAAGTCATTGGTTTGAATTATACGCTTGGGATTCAAAGGGCAATATGGATATGTTATCATTTCCTATCACAGTACAACCTTCTTCAGGAATTGACATTCAGATATGGAATGTAAGTTATGAAGGAACACCAACAGTAGGTGAGACTCTAGAAGTTCATGTAATTGTGCAAAACCTTGGCGGAGATCCTGCAGCAGGAAGACTTTGTAGTGGAGAAATTTGTTCAAATTACATTAACGTTCCATGGGCTACATCAACTGGTCCAGGTGTAATTGGAATCACACTTGAAATTCCACTTGAGAGGCCTGGAGAAGTGCCACTGAGATTCGAGTGGGATGAAAATAACCCTGATGAAGAATCGATCATTACAATTAATTCAGATATCATAGTTAATCCTGATTCAGGACCTCTACAAGTAGTTCTTGCAGTATTTTTGATTCTGGCTGGATTAGTTATTGGAGCAAGAATGTTGTGGGGTCCAGAATCCGACGACGAATAACACTAGACTACAATTGTCATAGAATCAAGGTACAAACAACCGTTTGACTCTTGACCTAAACACCTTGGTAAGGGTCTATGGTATTACCACCGGACCATGCTGACAGGGTCATTGCTCAGCATCGTTCTAGGGTCGAAAAAGTGTCAATGATGGGTACTTTGGTACTGATTTCATCAGCAGGCTGGTGGCTACTCCCGGCAATGGATGGGAGTGTGGAGTTACTCCCTAGAATGGGGCCTGTTATTGCAATTTTTATCTCTTCATTGATGCTGATGGATTTGATTGATTATGGGCCAATTGAGCGCTCCAGAATAGCAATCATATGCGGACTTTCATGGCCAATGGTGATGGCTATGGCTATCGATTCATTCGGTCAAGGAGATAGGGCAATTGCCACTGCTATTCTTGTCCTCGTTGCTACAAATCTTTTCCTGTATTGGCGTAACTCACTTAGCTCCTCTTTATCGACAAAGAGGCTTAGGGCATTTTCTGGCCTTGCTGGGTCGGCCATTGGAATAGCGATTGTAATCTCATTAGATTTGGAATTACTAATCGCTGGTGTATTCGCATTTTGCAGTATAGGGATAGTAATCCCGGATATTTTAGCTAAAGACGATGAGCACCAAGAAAGAAAATTATTCTCGATAAAATTAGATGCCGTTGAAGCAAGGATGCTTGAATTACGCTCAACAAATTCCGGTCTAGAACAGGCCTCGTCCCTCATTCAGCAAGCTCGGGAAGTGGGTTGGAAAGATCCTCCTCGTGGGATGGTGCTAATCGAGGAGGCCGAAAGGGAAGCCGAGCGAATTATTGAGATGGCTGTTGATATTGATGATATTCGTAAAGACTCTCTGAATTCTGTTACTAGGGCTGAGTCAATAGCACCCATAGTTGAGGGGCCGCGGAAAGCTTTCGATATGGGTGATAAAGAAGCCAGTCATGGTTCTCTAAGGGAGGCAGAGACACTCTATCGTTTGGCCAAATCTAGAGCAGAGGTAATTGAAGAGTATTGGCAACAGGCAGTGGATGCGATTGCATCCGCTGAAAGTGCGATTTCAACAAAATCCATTTCCAACTCGGATGCGGTGATCGGTATACTCACAGCAGCAAAAGAAGCTATGGATTCAGAAAATCCTGCAGAGGCACTGCATATTGCAAATGCCATACCTTCGCATATTGATAGTTTAGAGGCATCAAAAGAAGACGCAGAGGTAGCAATTGCCGATGCGAAATTAGCCTTAAACTCGGCAGAAGGTGAGTTAAGGTTAGCAAATACAGAACGACTTGAAGAGGCCGAGAAAGTATTTTCCGAGGGTGATTCTGCTTTGGCTAAGGGGTTAGCTGATAGTTTAGCTCGGGAGGTTCGCGAAACCACCGATGCAATGCAAGCAGTGCAAAGGGCCCTACGTCAAAAGAAGAAGATTATCTCTGAATTCCCTTCAGGTGATGCTAAACAAATCTGGGAAGAAAGGCTACTGCAAGTCGAAACAGAAGCTTCAACTGGAGAATGGAAAAATGCATCTAATTCTCTTGATTCTTTGACGAAAGATTTAGCCGAATATCAATCAGAGGTTGAAGATGCGAATGAGTTGTTACAATTCGTACAATCCGAATGGAAGGAACTTCGACGTCGTTTGGATTCTAGTTCTATATCAGCAACCGATGAATTCCGCATATCCACTGAAGCTGCAGTCAATGATGCCTCGAAGGCTTTGGATGCGGGAGAAATCCAAGATTGCTTGACATTCCTTGGTAAGGCAGATGAATTACTAGAGGGGCTCCGTCGAAGAGTTGTCTGAGACTATTCAGAAGATGGTACTAGCCCCAAATCTCTCTCTCTATTCGTAATTTCTGCAAATAAGTCAGAGACGAATTGATCCAAAGGAACACCGTTGCACTGGTCGCCATTTCGCGCCCGAATCGAGACGGTTTGATTCGCCGCCTCGTCCTCACCAAGAATCAACATGTAAGCAGGTCGCATCTTTCTATGCATTCGAATTTTCTTCCCAATTGTTGCATCCGAATCGTCAACTTTTACACGAACTCCGGCCGATTCCAAAGTGGTTTTTACCTCTGCGGCATATTCAATTTGCTTTTCTGAAATGGTAATTACCTGAACCTGTATTGGTGATAGCCAAGTAGGGAAATTACCTATCCAATGTTCAGTCAAGAAAGCAACGAATCGCTCGTGAGTCGATAGAGGCGCCCGATGAATTACGAAGACCTCACCATTTTCCTCGCCATTTTCATCCTTGTAACTCAACTCGAAGCGATCTTTCGCTGCGAAATCGAGTTGGATCGTTGACATCGACTCCTCACGACCGAGCGCGGTCGTAAACTGAATATCGATTTTCGGACCGTAGAAAGCCGCCTCACCGACCTCCTCGACGAAAGGTACACCCATGTCGACTAGAATCGATCGCAAGTGTTCCTGAGTGGATTCCCAAATATTGGCATCGCCGATATACTTCTCAGTATTCTCAGGGTCCCACAAGGATAGACGCAAGTGGAAGTTCTCGAACCCGAAGGTTCGGTAGTAATCGTTGACCATCTGAACGTTCGCACGCACCTCATCTCCTACTTGGTCCAGCGTACAGTAGATGTGAGCATCATTCATGGAAAGCATGCGAACTCGAAGTAGTCCAGCAAGAGTTCCGGATAGTTCGTTGCGATAGACGGTACCATACTCGGCAATGCGAATTGGAAGTTCTCGGTAACTTCGCTTTTTGCTGGAGAAAACCAAATGATGCATTGGGCAGTTCATCGCCTTCAGATAGTATGTTCCGTCATCCATTTCCATTGGTGGATACATTCCATCTGCGTAGTGAGGAAGGTGACCACTAGATTCGAACAATTCTTGCTTTGCTAAAACTGGAGTGGTAACTCTTTGATATCCATAAGATTCCTCGGTTTCCACAGCATACCGTTCGATTTCTGATTTGAGAATCTCCCCATGAGGTAACCATACGGGTAATCCTTTGCCAATCATCTCGTTAATCATGTAAAGTTCCATTTCTTTGCCAATTTTCTTGTGGTCTCGTTTTTCTGCTTCCTGAATTTGCCTTTGACGTTCTTTCAGACCTTCTTTGCTAGCATAGCACATTCCATAGATTCTAACAAGTGATTCTCGCTTGCTATCAGCACGCCAATATGCTGTACTTGTGCTAGTGAGTTTGAACCAACGCAGATGAGAAGTCGAAGGGACGTGAGGCCCACGACATAAGTCTACAAAGTCACCTTGTCGATAGATAGAGGAGCCAACATCATGACCTACTTTGTCATCCATTATTTCGATTTTGAATTTATTTTCCGAGAACATTTCTCTCAGGGTTTGATTGTCATATTCCTCACGAATCATGGCGTGATTAGCTCGAATGTGTTGATTCATTTTTTTCTCGATTGCCTTTAGTTCTTCATCACCAATCGGGTCCATATGGAAATCGTAGTAGAATCCATGATCGATTGGCGGACCAATCGTCGGCTTAGCATCAGGAAACATCTCGACAACCGCTTGCGCCAGAAGGTGAGCGCAAGAATGGCGCAGAATGTACAATCCTTCCTCGCTCTCGCCGTTTATTGGCTCGAGGCTACAATCAGAATCTAGAACGTGAGAAAAGTCGCGCTCGACACCGTCTATTAGTGCCGCCACGGCTCCAGAGCGCTTTCCATGAACGTTGAGAATAACCTCTCCTGCAGTGATTCCAGAGGCATATTCGTGGGTTCCATCTTTACCCAACTCTACCGTAATCATGCTCATGGCGTGTCTCTCCGTCGGCTACGCCGACGAATAGCCTCTATGAAGGGGTTGGCCCAATTTCCTGATTACAAAGCCCAAATTATGGCCAAAGTTATCTGGCAGAAGTATCAACCAAAGAAGAATCCAATGTTTTTGATTCATACCTAGATTTATGTAATCAATTTCATAGAGTAGGGTTAAAAAAACCCGGACTCACACTTATATTCAGAGTGGGGTTATCCAATGTCAAACAATGAACTCATAGCCGCTTTGAATAAAGCACTCGCTTGGGAACTACGAGCGATTGCAATGTACGCACACTACGCCGCCTATGTTTCCGGAATTCATAGACTACATCTTGCAACACACTTCAATACTGAAGTTAACGAATCTGTGACTCATGCTGCAACGGTTCGGTCTGCGATTGTCAAACTCAACGGTGAAGCTATAACAGAACGAGACTCCACACCTATAGTACACACCTCGAATTATCAACATATGTTGCAAGAAGCATATGATACAGA
>Ga0208763_1000095_pt1 | contig 19872 bp, 18 predicted proteins | sample ETNtaG_20_FD_185756 | JGI IMG/M metagenome (GOLD analysis project Ga0208763, IMG submission 185756) | Marine microbial and viral communities from oxygen minimum zone, Eastern Pacific Ocean - ETNP201306PF45B (SPAdes) (version 2) | ecosystem: Environmental > Aquatic > Marine > Oceanic ... | reverse complement strand
GGCCCAACCTTCGGCCCCAGGTGCTTACCCAACGCCAATATACGAACATTTGTTAAACACAAAAGGTGGTATGAAAGCGAAAGGTCTGGCGGAAGAAGTTCGAAATGACAAAAAAGCACAAAGGTATCTAAAAGATGCCCTAACTAACATAATAAAGGACCTAAAATAATGATAGACGCAATATCAAAACTAGTAGAGTCAGGAGCAATTTCAGAAGACGTACAAAAAAGTATATCTGAGGCTTGGGATTCTAAAGTTAAAGAAAATAGAGAGAGTGTGTCTGCAGAATTAAGAGAAGAATTTGCTAAAAGATACGAGCACGACAAGGCTAATATGGTTGAAGCAATTGATACAATGATGACTGAGAAGTTATCTGGAGAGATCTCTAAATTCATAGAAGACAGAAAAGCACTTGCACAAGAAAAACTATCCTACAAAGAAAACGTAGGCAAACATTCTGCAAAATTAGAGAGTTTTATACTATCTAAATTGTCAGAAGAGTTAAAAGAACTACACAGCGACAGAAAAGGTGTTCATGAAAACTTTACAAAATTGGAAGAGTTTGTAGTAAACGCTCTTGCAAAAGAAATTAAAGAGTTCCATGAAGACAAAAAAGGCGTTGTGGAAACGAAAGTCAAATTAGTAGCCGAGGCTAAAAAGCAAATGGCGAAAATGAAAGAGGCTTTCATTAAAAAATCTGCTAAAGTTGTAGAAAATGCAGTAGTGAAAAAATTGGGTGAAGAATTAACTCAATTAAAAGAAGATATCACTAAAGCAAGAAACGTCAACTTTGGTAAAAAAATATTCGAAGCATTTGCGTCGGAGTACCAGAATTCTTACTTAAATGAGAAGTCTGAGACTGCGAAATTGTTGAAAGTTGTTGATGAAACAGCTCTAAAACTTGCTGATGCTGAGAAGGCTGTCGAAGAAAAACAAGCGGTGATTGAGTCGAAAGACGCTGAGTCCAAAAGACAAGCAGACTTGATGGAACGTAAGGAAAAGATGGCTGAGATGCTCAAACCATTGGGCAAAAACAAGAGTGAAGTTATGGCTCAACTGTTAGAATCCGTTCAAACAGATAAGTTACAGGCTTCATTCGACAAGTATCTGCCTCACGTGATGGCTGACAAACCAGTAGTATCTGAGAAAAAAGTTATTTCAGAATCGGCTGGTGACAGACAACAAAGAGAAGATGCTGATATTAACAGTATCCGTAAATTAGCGGGTATTTAAACTAAACAATAAGGGGAAAGATACAAATGTCAGAAATATTTGAATCTAAATGGAGCGAAACTAAACAAGCTCTAACTGAAGGTTTAGAAGGCAACAAGAAAAAGACAATGGACGTTGTGTTAGAAAACACAAAAAGATATTTGTCTGAACAGGCTACTGCTGGTGCTACATCGGCTGGTAACGTTGCTACTCTAAACAGAGTGATCCTTCCAGTAATCAGACGGGTTATGCCGACTGTAATCGCTAACGAAATCGTTGGTGTACAGCCGATGACTGGTCCGGTTGGACAGATCCACACACTAAGAATAAGATATGCGGACACATCTGCTAACGATAACGTTATCGCTGGTGAAGAAGCATTATCTCCTTTCAAAATTGCGAGAGCATACTCTGGTAACAACACTGAGTCTTCACCAAAAGCGGCATCAACTGCGGCTAAAGAAGGTACAGCGGGTAACAGATTATCAATCCAGATTTTGAAACAACCTGTTGAAGCCAAGTCAAGAAAACTATCTGCAAGATGGACTTTTGAAGCGGCTCAAGATGCACAAGCACAACAAGGTATCGATGTAGAAGCAGAAATCATGGCGGCATTAGCTCAAGAGATTACTGCTGAGATCGACCAAGAAATCATTGGCTCATTAAGAACATTGGCTGGTTCAGACGATGAAACTTTTGACCAATCTGCTGTATCTGGTACTGCAACGTTCGTGGGTGATGAACACGCGGCGTTATCTGTACTAATCAACAGAGTAGCAAACTTGATTGCGGCAAGAACAAGAAGAGGTGCTGGTAACTACGCAGTTTGTAGTCCACAAGCATTAACAATTCTTCAATCTGCAACAACATCGGCATTTGCTAGATCAACTGAAGGTTCTTTCGAAGCACCTACTAACACTAAATTTGTTGGTACGTTAAATGCTTCTATGAGAGTATACGTTGACTCATATGCGGCTGACGATACATCAGTATTAGTTGGTTACAAAGGTTCAAGTGAAGCAGACGCTCCGGCGTTCTACTGCCCATACATACCTTTAATGTCATCAGGTGTTGTACTTGATCCATCAACTTTCGAACCAGTTGTTGGTTTCTTAACAAGATACGGTTACGTTGAATTAACGAACACTGCATCTTCATTAGGAAACGCGGCAGACTACGTTGGAAGAGTTGGTATTTCAAACGTAAAATTCAAGTAATCTTAGATTACGAATTTCATTCAAAAGGGCGGCTTTTATTAGTCGCCCTTTTTTTGTGGCTTAAATATCGTAGATGCAGAAGATATTTTCAAATGGTTGCAGTTTCTTAACACCGAGACCCAAAGATGGTGTACACACATTCGTAAGTGATATAATTTCTAAAAAACTTAACAGCGAATTAACGAATCTTGCCATGGGAGGCAGGGGAAATAACAGAATAAGTTTCTCAACAAAGGTATGGTTCGAACAAAATAGTAAAGAAAACACGTTTGCTATCATAGGTTGGTCCAGCAGTCATAGAAATGATTATGTTACTAACGATGGTTGGAAGAAAGGACGTGTACCTCAAACAGATCTTACCTGGAGAACCTGGAAAACATTGGACAATGTAACTTTTATAAGACAAAAACAGGGTTGGGACATTGAAAATCATGCCACAATGAATTTTTTAGATAATATTTTTGACTTACAAAATTATTTTGAACGTAATAAAATTCCATATGTCATGTACAATGCTCTACCAAACAATTTAAATGTAGATGTTCACGACTTCAATGTTATAAAAAATAGTTTGAACATGAAAAGATTCTTCAAACCAGAGATTAGTCATTACGAATATGTGCTTGACCGAAAGTTAATTGTCAGTCCTAACGATCCTCATCCAAGTTTAGAAGGTCATCAGCAATGGGCAGATATGTTGTTTGAATTTGCAAAATCTAATAATTTATTTGAAATTAACTGACGCTATAATTATTTTTTTCCATACGCATACGATTCAAAGACCAAATAAGGTAGTTTTATTCATAAATTAGACTTCTAAATATTTGACAGGTTCACACATGAACCTACAATCAAGGGAGGTCCAACATGGATTATCTTAGTAAAATAAAAGGATGGGCAAAAGGAATTGCTGATGTAGGTGTTTCACTTATCGCATTAGGAATTGTTTTAGAAATCCTTTTTAACGGACAAGGTATTCCGTTCTGGCCAAATGTTTCTGTAATAGGAAACGTCCAGGGCGTACTGCAAGGCTTTTCAGATCAAGGTCTGATAGGTTTGGTAGCAGTTTGGATTCTATATCACATCTACAACAGAAAATAATATAGATCACAAAACAATACTGTAAGCCATTAGGGTGGTGTAACTAGACAAAAACTTTTACATCACCCTATTTTTTTGGTTTTAAATACAGTATATGACAAGAATAATAATTGCCGGAGACAGTTGGGGAGCTCATAGTTACGAAAGGAACTATGTACACAAAGACCTAAAAGGATTCAAATGGAAACCATCCAAAAAATATGTGCTGTACCCAGGTCCCGGAGACTTTTTATCTAAATTAACTGATTACGAGGTTGTTACTATTGCTGACCACGGAGTATCCAATACAGAAGCACTTGATAATCTTGACAAACTTGATTGTACTAATGACATTGTTGTTTTTTATAAAACAGGACTGTTGAGAGAAGTGTATAAAGCATACTTAGAAAACAACAATACACACAATACCAAAGATTGTAAAGCGGATTTTGAACATTACTCAGAAACATTTTACAAAAGGTGCTCAACAATAAAAGCGAAACATTTTTGTTTAATAGGAGGATGCTCTGAAATACAAATGGACCAGGCAAAAAAATATAATATTAATGTTTTGGAACAAAGTGTTACAAAGTGGTTAATGCCCAAAACAGATTTTACAGATAATATTTTTGATCCAACAGTATATTGGTTAGAATATCAGTATAAATGTGATTATTTTAAAAAAGCAGTAGTACAATCATACGATAAAATACAATTTTGGAACATACATACAAAAGAATTTTGTAAAAAACACCCAACAGTACAATCAAATAAAAAAATTGCTAATAGAATTTACGAATACGTTACGGATAAATTAGATTGATTTGCAACATTAGTTTGCTGGATCACAACACCTTGTTTATGGCTATCATTCCATTTAAATCTTGCTCTGGCACAAGAATTACATATTAAATTTTCTTTTGCCTTTGAATATTGTTTATCAAATATTAATTTATGAGCATTTCTGAGATTGGCCCATACACCTTCTATTCCAATTTCAAATACATTTCCGTAATTTGTTTTGCCGTCGACATCGTCACAACATAACACAGCACTTCCGTCAACTAATACTTCTAGTCTTCTAAATATTTTTCCAAAATCCATTGCACATCCTTGAACAAAATTCTTTTCGTTTATTGCAAACTCTTTGTGTTCAACCCATTTGCCGTCACCGTCACCTAAACGATTGTTAAGCCAATTGGTTTTAACCTTTACAATACCTAAAGTATATCTTTGAAAATCATTTCTTAATTTACTTTTCATAGCATTATCTATTGTTTGATGATCTCTATGCTTCAATCCAATTCGCATAAGTTTAGATACTTCGGGATAATCTTTTTTTACTTTTAATAATCTTTGTTTTGTTACTTCCCAATTTACGCCCATTTGTTCTCTTATTTCTTTATCATTAAAACCTATAATTGATATGTTTAATTTTTTAATTAAATGTTTGTATTTGTCTATAATTTTACAATTTTTTTCTGTGAATGAAATACCATTTGTTGTTATTATTACTTGAATTTTATTTTTATCTGCTATCTCACAAATCATTTCTAAATCTTTACATACCAAAGGATCGGAATATCTCCATGGTTGTATGTGTGCGGTCCACGGTGCAACATTATATTTTTTAAGCAGTCCGGCAAAGTCGTTCATTAACAATTCTATTTGTTCGTGTGACATTTTTTTAGATGTGTAATTTTTATCTTCACCCAACCAAGAATATGGACAACAAAAACATTTTGCGTTGCATAAGTTTACAGGTTCAAATGCTATTTCAGTAGGTATTGGTAAATGAGGATACATATTAGTCTAAAAAATATTCTTTTGTCTTATATCTTTGTTTAATAAAAAAGTTTAATGTAATTCTGTTTGACTCTTCTGTGCTGTTGTAACTGTGCCAAGTTTGATTGTCTTGTCCGCAAAAATTAAAAGTTGAATTTGGTTTCCATTCTACTTCTTTCACAAAAGCATCCTTTGAATTTTCGGTGTATAATTTTGTGCCAGCATTTGTTTCTGGCGTAACATATGTTACCGATGACCAGATCTTTGCTCCTGTTTCATAATGAATTTTGAACTCATATGGTTTGGGAGGAGTTACGCCAATGTAAGAATGAATAACGTGGTCTCCCCACCATCTATATTTTGGATAAACTTCGACAAGTTGTTTAACATTATCTAACAACTTACGACTGATTTCATATATTTGATCATACCAATTTATGTTATGTTTTTTAAAATCTCTTGGCAAAACATAAAACAATTTGTCGGTTTTTATGTTTAGTAGTTGTTGACAGTCTTCTTGTAGTATTTTAAATTGAGATTCTTCTATGTGGTTTTCAATTATCTGATGCGGCCACGGATCATTAATCAATGGTGTATCTATGCTTTTCGTGAAATAACTTTCTAACATATTAATATTTATTGGTAAATATCAGTGTATTAACAAGAGCCAACATAGGTTGGACTTATGCGGAACCAACCGCGTAGACCTAGAACGTCAAGGAGGAAACAAAATGGGAAGACCAATTTTACCAAGTAAATTCGGATCAGGTGCAGGTAAACTAGAAGTAACTGGTGCATTTTCGAATAATACAACACAACCAGATGGTTCAGGTGCTGAGGCAGTATCTACTGCTACTGGCAATTACATCGTATCTCAAAGAGGAAGTAACAGATTTAAAGTAAACTTTCTTTCTGCTGATGGTTCAACCAGGAACGAAGAAGTGCTTACATTGAAAGCAGTAGCACCGAATTCACTAACAAATGGTGAGTTCTGTGTGCAAGTAATCTTAGATGATTCAACTGTTGCATACGTAAGTAGATTTTTCAACAACACAGTGCATTGTACTACTGTTGCTGGAGCTCATCACTCTGTCACATATTCATTAGGTGCAGAGGGCGACGATGAAGCAGGTGGTTCTGGAGAAGGTGAAAAAGCATCTAAGAACACTGGTTCAATTGACGTAATCTAATCGATTTACGTATATTACGAGCTTATTAGGGGGAGTTTATTACTCCCCTTAATCTTTTATAAATAATAGTAAATGGCAAAAACAGTTAGAACTTCAGGTGATTATACAATCAAAACAGGAGCGGGTTCAAGCGGCTCAAATGCTATTTTTCTCGATTCACAAAGAACAGTAGTTGAAGGAAATTTAGAAGTCAAGGGCACACAAACTAGTGTTGACTCAACATCATTAAAAGTTGAAGACAATTTTATAATAGTAGCAAGAAATAATTCAGGGCCGGCAGATATTGATGCTGGTATCATGGTAGAAAGAGGTGCGGCAAACAACGCGGCTTTCTATTGGAACGAAGGTGATGATGTTTTCAAAGCAGTAACCACTGCCACAACAGCAGGATCAAACAATGCAATAGCAGATACGGCTTTGGCAAAAGTGAGAGTAGGCGAGCCGTCAAATTCATCAGATGCGGCTACAAAAAATTATGTGGATGCTCAAGTGTCCGGCGGTGGATTTAACATATCTTTCAGAGGTGATGATTCAACAGTGGTTGCAGTTGCATCAGGTAACGCAGTTGATATTGCTGGAGGTGATAATATTAGAACAGTAGCGTCAGAACCAGATACAGTAACAGTACATTTAGGCACAACTTTAACAAATATATCATCAATATCATCAGCATCTTCAAATGCTAATTTAACGTTAGCATCAAACGGAACCGGAGATGTTGTAATTAATGATACACTAACGTTTTCAGCGGCGGCAAGTACACCAGCGGCTACGGCAATTACCAAAATTTACAACAAAACAGCGGCAGGAGGAGGTACAGGATTGTACTTCGTCAACTCTGCGATTAAATCAGGAACGGAAGACGAACTGATAAGTAAGAGTAAGGCGACTGCATTAGCAATAGCACTAGGATAAAACAATGGCGATAACACAAAGAGTATGTAATTCAAGTTTAGTAGCATCATCGTATGCCTTCAAAGCGACTCAAGGAGTTGCAGTTACAACAATTCATTTATGTAATATCACATCAACAGATGCAACTATTAATATCTATCTTTTAAAGAGTGATGGATCAACAACAGTTCCTACAGAAAACAATAAACTTTACAATACTTTGACTATAAAAGCCACTGACACGTACATTGTTGACACTGAAAAATTGATTTTAGATACTGGTGATGCAATTTGGATTGAGACACCAGACTCAGCAGGAAGTATAGTAGCCACTATCTCAACAATAGGATTATAATATCATGGGTAGATTTGTTAAAAACCCAGTAGCATCAGGAAGCTCGGTATCATCTCAACTAGTGACAGGAACAACATCAAGTAGACCTGCAAGTGCTTCGGCTGGTGAATTAAGATTTAACACAACGTTAAATATGTTAGAATTTTATAACGGCGGAGCCTGGGTACAACTACGTGGTGGTACTAACGGTAAAGCAACAATCACAGTTGACACTGCTACTTTAGATGGATCAACAACCAATTATTCAATGTCAATAACTCCTGAACACGAAAGAAATGTTTTAGTTTTTATCGAAGGAGTTTTCCAGAAACACAGCACATATTCAGTTTCAGGATCTACAATTACTGTATCAGTTACTGGTGCAGATGCCGGCAAAGTATTGACTATGTTGCACGGATTTGATATAGTTTAAGAAATTTCTCCAAAGTGTCGCCAAGTTCCAGGTGCACCAGATTTAACACATACCCAACCTAAAGGCTTTCCGGGTTCAGGTTCTGAATTCCAAACAATGTCTCCACGTTCATGACTGCCATTTACAGGTTCATCATTTAAATATTGATGTGTTTGTCCTTGATATCTTATTGGTCCGGCAACATCTAAATCTTGTTTCGGAGTTTTAACTTTTATTCCAATTTTATTATCGTGTGAAACAAATAAAGTTGGTTCTCTATTTGTACCAATACTAAATCTATCTGAAGTGTTTGTACCAACAAAAGGTGTTGAACCCACAACATCTATAACAACTTCCAGTCCATCCTTAGCCACGCCAAATGTTCCTCCAGGTTCCAAAGTATTAACTCCTACTTTGCCTCCTTCTACTATTAATGTATCCGAAACATTTAAAGTTTTAAGAACTCCGACTTCTACTAGTTTTGAGAATTTTACGGAATTTCCTAGTCTATCTTTCCATAAAACTTCATTGCCATCTATCCTAACACTTTTAGTAAGATCTATATCAGTTGCTACTGCTCCTTGATAATAAAGTGTATCACAATTGATTTGTCCCTTAACATAAAGATCTTTTTCAACAGTAATTTTTTCGTCATTGATTGATAATTTTGTGCTGTTTGCTTCGTCTTTTATACCTGTTGACGAAAATGTTGTTATCGTTCCGCCATCTATCTTATCACCAGATACCTCGTTATCAAACAGATCATTGTTTCTTGTTTTCAAACGGTCCAGTGTTTCTGTAAGTTTTTTCTCTGTCCAATCAACTCTTGTTTGTAGGCTGTAATTTTCGCTAGATTGTCGGTCAAGTAGAGGTTTAACCGTCTTTTTAACCTGTTCTTCTATTATTTCTCTTATGCTTGATTCTAACGACATTTTGAATATTTATAGCAGTGTTAATATGGTCATAACAAAAATAAATACCTATAGGTTATGGCAATACAAAGAATACCAGGTGAATTATTACAGACGAATCTGACGCGGAGTGGCGTAGATCTTGCGTTTGAAACGAACCTTTTGTACCTAGATGTAACAAATATGAGGGTAGGGATAGGTACGTCCTCTCCGGGTGCATACAAATTAGATGTATCGGGTGATGTTAGAATCACCGGGGACCTATCAGTAGTGGGTACAACTACCACTATCGACTCTAATAATTTAACTGTAGAAGACAATATTTTAACATTGAACTCCGGTTCAAGCCAAGCAACATCTTCAGGAATACTAATCAATAGAGGATCATCAAATCCTGCTGTATTATATTGGGATGAAGCAAACGACAAATTTAAAGTAGTAACAACAACATCAGATGGGTCAACGACATCAGTCATAACTGACTCAGCATATGCCAAAATGGCAGGTGCAGATCCATCTGCCGCTGACGACTTTGTGACCAAAAGATATTTTGAGGCAAATGCCGCTGGCGGATCAGTTGTTGGAACAAGTGTCACTCTTGGCACTCCTACTGATTCAAGTTTTGGTGATGGCTCACTGACAACACTAGGGTCTGCATCTTCTGTAACCGACGCCCTAGACGATCTAAACGAAACAATGGAAAACATAAGAAATAACACTTATGTAAAATCCGTTAATTTCACTGCCGACGTAACAACTGGATCTGCCGGTCTAGTTGTGACCTTAACCATAACCACAGTTGGCGGTGGAGCAAATAGATACGACATCACCTGGGGGGACGGCGATACGACTTCTGCTACGACAGATTCAACGCCGTCTCATACCTATTCAACCAATAGTGGTTCACCGTTTGACGTAACAGTCAAAGCATACAACAGTTCAGCAACTAGCAACAGTGCAGGGTCTTTTGCGACAAAGACTAGAACTGATTTCATTACTATCTTTACTGCACAACCGGTACCAAATTTCTTTATATACGCGGCTTCGTCAGGAGGATCACCGATTACTCAAGCGGATACAGGTGCAACAGTATATTTGAAAAACGAAACAACAAATACTTCAATGGCTTCTGTCACGTACGAAGTTGATTGGGGAGATACAACCACATCAACCATCGCTAGTGATTCAGCGGCAGGAGGTGTAGGTGCGGCAAGACTCTCGCACACTTATAATAATAGTGCAACTGATGACGGATCTACAATTGGTACAGGCACAGGTGACACGAGATACACAATAAAATTAAAATTATTAACACACACCACGGCTGACCCATCAGTAATACCTGCCAACACAACTAAAACCTTTGATGTGTACTCAACACATACAGCGGCCTACTCTGTGGCAGACTCAACAATCAGAGGTATCAATGAAGAATCAACATCAGGATTCCCTGTAACATTTACAAACAACACAGCGACCAATCCAGGCGCTCAATCAACTTTCACTGGCAACGTATACAGTTGGAATTTTGGAGAAGGTGCAGGAAATCAAAATGTTAATGTTGGATCAAACGCAAGTGGTGACACGAACAGAACTATTTCAAACACATTTAATTTGTCTACATCTCAACAAAATGCCAAAACAACTGTAACATTTACCACTTCATTAAGTCTAGCAAATGGTCATAGCACATCTCCGTTTGCGGCAAACATGAATATTATAGTAGAGCCAGATTTGAGAGCAAACATTGCCGCAACTGCAAATATTGTGTCTACAGGTTCTGGAGACAATCAATACACAGTTTACGATTTTACTGACCTAGATGGTGCCAACAGAGCATTGACAACATTTACAAACACATCACAACACGCAGAAAATTATTTTTATGATTTCAAAGATGATTCATCAGACACACTATCAATAGTTGAGGATGGATCAACAGCAGGAACGATAGGTGCAACCTTATCTAAAAACTGGGCAGGAGTATCAGCAGGTTCATACACAACAAGATTTAGAGCATCTGGTACACCAGACACAATATTCCAGGATGATGATGAGACACTTACAATCACAATGAAATCAACACCGAGTGCACCAGCAAATTTAAGCACAAAAAGTTTGTCATTAAGTGATTCAGCACAAGGAACGTCACCTAAACTTACAGCAGGTTTCACTGATAACACAGGATCATTCAGTACATTAGCCGCAGGAACATCATTAAGTTCGTCAACTGCAAGAAGATATACGTCAGGAACAATCGACACAAACACTGTCAGTAATTTTTACAACGGTGCGGCTGGTACATTGAAAGCAGTTGTCAACGCAAGTGATGACGGAACAAAAACTTTTACAGCAACAGAAAACGAAACTGGAACATTTACTTCATTGGTCGTAAGTTCAAACGTAGATTATGACACTGTTGATTCATCATATCCACAGAGATTTTATTTGGTTGCTTCAGCAAAAATTACAAAAGCATTGACAGGATATTCGGTTGGATTGAATGCTCAAAGACTAGAACATTCAACAACAGGTAACACTGGTCTAGTACACGTATTAAGAGATGATGTAACAGCATCTCCAACAGCAGTAATAGGAACAGTTGCTGAAGGAACAGCAGGATCTAAAAGATATATTTCAGGAATACCTTATTACAATTCAGGTTCGCCATCAGTAACTATTACAGGATCAACTGTGGCAAACTTCACAGGACAAGCATACAGAGATACAAGTTCACCTGTAGAAGTTGATCCAGGAAACGAATCGGAAGGATCTGGAGATGTTATTAGCAATACAAACTTTACGTATGCACAGGTAGATGGTTCAACTACAATGTTGGATTCAAGTATTCCAAAAACAGACGTTGGAGTTTCAAGTGCTTACACATTAGGAGTCCTTACAGTTCCATTATATACTGGTTCAAGAACTTCAGTTGGACAAATAAAAATGAGAGCAAGTAACTGTAATGGTACAAGTTCTTACAGCACATCTTCAACAAATATTGCCTTGTGGACAGCAACACCAACTGGGTTGAACAATGAGCAAGGTGGTATTGCAGTTTCTGATTCATTAGGTGCCACATACGACGATGATGCTTTGAGAATATATGACTTTGCAAGTGATACGACAGACACTCCATCTTATAATGGATCAACAAATTTTTACACAAACGATTTATTCACAGGTGCAAAAACTGTGGCAGGTACAAGAGAAGCAATAACAAGATTTGGAAGTATAACTCACAATGTAGTTGACTACTCTTCAGGATATCTACCTGTAGGTCCAGACCTAAACACAGGAAGATCCGGTGCACAGTATTACACTTTTGCATTTAGAAGATCAACAGTATCACAATTTTCAATAACATTATCAGGAAAAGTATCGGGTGCCTTTATAGCATTACCGGGTTCAGGAACTGACACATCATCAGGAGCAAACGGTTGGCTGGATTGTTCTACACAGTACAACGGTGCTGGACAACCTGGATCAGGTTCAGGTGGTAATGGTTCGGATGGTGTAGCAAAAACTGGTGGAGACAGGATCATTGACGGAACAACATATTCATCACAAACATTTGATATAACACTTGGTACAGAAAGTATGTCCAACACAACTGGAAATGTTTGTCTTGTAAGATTTAAATTAGAATCAGGAGATAGTATAACAGCACTATCTATAGGAACAGTATAATGGCAATAACTGACGCAAAAAAACTTGATTATCTTTGGAAGAAAATTGGTTATGGTGCGACCAAAACAGACACCAATGCCAACAAGGCGGCACCCAACGAAGCCATTGCATCTCCTTTATTATTAAGAGGTGATAAGGTTTGGAACCAAGCGAGTAGTATTCCAGGAACACAACCAGGATCTACATCGGGAGTGGTTACGGTATATCCAACATCAGCACCTGATGAAACAACCGCTGACGGAACAGCAACAGCAAATAGAACCTGGAAGACAGGATTAACTGATTGGATACCACCAGAGTTTGGTGCAACGTATGGTGTGAAAGTTTATATTCATACATCAGGTGATGCCGGTAATGCCGCAGGATCGGGAACAAGAGTTTTCCCGGGTGGTTCGGGTAACAACGACGAATTCTTTTTTGACTATCAATCTGGTGTGTTACACTTTATTGGTACAAACTTACCCAACGGTGTAAACTTTTCAGGCAAGTCAGTTTACATTTGCGGAGCAAGATACACAGGTGAACAAGGAATACAAAACGTGTCAGGCGGTGGCGGTGGATCATCAATGGGTAACTTCACGTTCTCAGGTTCTACTATAAATCAAGATACAACCAATGCAGACTTTACGTTAGACACAGCGGGTACAGGTAACTTTGTTTTTGATACAACAAGCAGTATAAAACTACCTTCAGGTACAACAGCACAAAGACCAACAGCGGCCGCTGGTATCATTAGATTTAATACCACTACAGGAAAATATGAGGTGTCGGAAGATGGATCTACTTTTTCATCTTTAAGAACGGAACACACATCACAGGAAGTGAAAAAAGATGTTTTCACAGGTGATGGTTCAACAAGAGTTTTCACTTCTGCCAACGTTGCTACAGATTCTAAAAATTTAATTGTCTATATAGACGGAGTTATGCAGGAACCTACCGAAAACTATACCACTGATGGATCAACATCATCTATAACAATCAGCGAAGCACCACACTCTGGAGCGAGAATAGTCGTGATGTCTGGTTTTGCTGAAGCACAAACCTAAACTACAATAAATCCTGTTGGTTGATAAACCAAATCAAAAGTTTTATATTCACCTGTTAAAGAATTGATAGTAGAAATGTGAGGATGAATTTCCCATTCGAATTCTGGTTGCCTCACAATGAATTCATACAAGTCTTGTCCTGATTCAAAAAGTATTTTTACACCCGAAATATGAAACTTATCTTCAATTTTATGTTCCTTCTTTAAAATTAATTTACATACTCTTTCCAATTTTTCCCTAAAATGATTCATTTCTTGAACAATATCCGGTCTTTCTTGGAGCGTTTCTACAGATCTATTCCTGGCAACTTGCGGCCACCTTAAAGTAACAATGTATTTGAAAAATGTTTCTTTACTTTGTGTTTTCTTCTGCATACTTTTTAAATTCCTTATAGTCCATTACTGACACATTTGGCAAATGATCAAACAATTTTATTTTATTTGCGTTTGGTTTCCTGCAATAATATATTTGTATGTGAGGATTGTTTGCCGCGACACGTATTAATAATTCTCTTTCGTTTAAATCCTCGATATTATAACCAAATAAAAATACTTTATCGTATTCGCACCATATACTGCATAACAATGACAACAGTTGTGTCGAACAACTATCGATATCTATGTGTAATTTTTGTTCATCAGGGAAACTGGGTAGATAATCAACGTTGTTAAAGAACAAATATTTTTTATACAATGTTAACGGTGTTAATATTATACTATTTTTTAAGTTAATATTGTTTATCATACGTTGTAATTCTGATTCATTATTTGTAATAGAAAACTTGGTGTTTAATGGTTTGTTTATATCTCCACTAGCCACGATATCTCCCAACTTATTACACCATTTATAGTCGTAATCAATGGATATGTTTCCCACTAGAGTTATGTGCGTATATTTCTGCATTTTATTGTATTTACTGCGATATTTCCACTGGTTCCAATAAATAACTCATATAATATATATTGTAACTTTCGAAAGTTTAAGGAGAAAATAACATGGCAATAGGACGTATATCAGGACAGATGCTTAAATCAAACCTGTCAAGATCAGGTACTGATTTAACATTTGAAACAAATCTATTAGCATTAGACGTATCGAATTCAAGAGTAGGGGTTGGAACAGCGAGTCCTGCCGTGAAATTTCACGTTTCGTCAACAGATGCAATTAGGGTACCATCAGGTACAACAGCACAGAGACCTGGTTCACCAGCAAACGGTGACATCAGATACAACAGCACAACATCACAGATAGAAGGATACAGCAATGGTGAATTTAGATCCATGGTTGGATCTGGACTTGCTTCAATTGAAGAAGACACTTCACCACAATTAGGTGGAAACTTGGATGTTAAAGGTTTCGATATTGTATCTGCAAGGTCAAACGAAAACATTAACATTACTCCAAACGGTACTGGTTCAGTAGTAATATCTAAAGCAGATATTAACTCAGGAACATTTGACGGTACAGTTGGAGGTACTACGCCAGCGGCAGGTACATTTACTACGTTAACAGCGAACGGTAATACTGTACTTGGAGATGCTAACGGTGACAGCACAACTTTAAATGGTGGATCATTAGTATTAGGTAACAACGTAACAGTTACTGGTACTTTTACAAACCTAGGTACTGTTACAACAGTTGACATCAACGGTGGTACAGCAGACGGTGTAACAATTGGTGGTGCATCGGCGGCGCCGGCGACAGTAACAAACTTGACTGCAAGTGGTGAGATCAACATCGACGGTAACGGTGGCGGTAACGACAACATCGACAACGTGATCATTGGTGCCAACACAGCGGCGGCAGGTACATTTACAACATTAGCAGTAAACAGTAACGCAACAATCTCAGGAAACTTAACAGTTAACGGTACTACAACAACAATTGATAGTGCAACATTAACTATTGAAGATCCGATGATTCAATTAGCGAAGAATAACTCAGGTGGAGCGGCTAACACGTTTGACCAAGGTTTATTCATGAACAGAGGTTCATCTGATAACGTATCATTCCTTTGGGATGAATCAGCAGATGAATTTGTTGCGGCAGTAACGGCTTCAGAGGATGGAACAACTTCAGGAGACGTAACAATTGACAGTTATGCTGGATTAAGAGTTGGTGTTTTAAAAGGATCAGAACTACAAACTGGTACAATTAAAGCGGCAGACGGAACAGCAAGTTCAACAATAGCAAACTCAACAGGTGTACACACAATAGCATCAGCGGTTTTAACAACTGCAGATATTAATGGTGGTACAGCAGACAACGTGACTATTGGTGGATCAACTCCGGCGGCTGGATCATTCACAACAATTAACTCATCAGGTAACGTTGTTTTTGGTGATGCAACAGGTGACTCTGTAACAATTACAGGTAACTCAATTGTATTATCAAACACGCCAACTGTAACAGGTACATTTGCGGACTTAGGTACTGTAACAACTGTAGACATTAACGGTGGTACAATTGATGGTGCGGCAATCGGTGGAGCATCTGCTTCAACTGGTGCTTTCACAACAATTGATGCTTCACAAGGTATTGACATTACTGCTGACTCTCAAGCATTGAGAATTGGTGCAGGTAATGACTTATCAATATCGCATGATGGTACAAATACAGGAATCACTAACGCAACTGGTAACTTAACAATTACTACTGCGGCAAGTTCAAGTGTTGTAATTAACGAAGGATCAGCAGACGTAGACTTCAGAGTAGAATCAAATGGTAATACTCATGCTATATTTGTTGATGCAGGTAACGACAGAGTTGGTATTGCAACATCATCACCATCTTTTGTTTTAGATGCTTCAGGTTCAACTGATGCAATCAAACTACCTTCAGGTACAACAGCACAAAGACCAACAGCGGCGGCTGGTATCATAAGATATAACTCACAAACTTCAAAATATGAGGCTTGTAACGATGGTTCAACTTACGTTGAGTTAGCGATAGCAGGTGACACACCTTCTATTTCTAAAGTGTCAACAACAGGAGACGGATCAACTACAACATTTACTGGTTTCTTTAGCTCGGCTCCAGAAACAGTTAACAACGTCCTAGTGTTTATTGATAACGTTTTCCAAGAACCAACTGAAAACTACACAGTATCTTCAACTAACATAACATTTACTTCTGCTCCTCACTCAGGTGCAAGAATATTTGCTATGACTGGTTTTGATAATACTGCGTTAGCATCAAGTGGTGTTGCGAGAACACAAACATCATCAGTATCTTTTGAATCAAGTGCAACAAACATTATGACTTTCAATGCAAGTTCATACAGATCAGCAGAATTAATGATTACAATTAATGATGCTAACAACACTGAATACGCAACTATGAAAGCAATGGTAGTTCACAATGGTACAACTGCATTCGGAAACGTTTACAGTATTGTTAACACTGGATCAACAGATCTAGCAACAATAACATTTAACCATGATGGTTCAAACACTGTTGAAGTAAAAGCGACTAGTACAGGTGGCGCACAAACGGCACTAGTACAGTACTCTTTACAAGCAGTATAATACTAATTAAATTTAAAGGCCCTGTAGAAATATGGGGCCTTTTTTTTACGGCTAAATTAAAGTATAACACAAATTATCCAAAATATTGGTAAATAGTACTGTTAAACAAAGAAGTTTAACATTAACATTAACAACAATCATGTGGGAGACATGGAACCATGACAGCAAAAAACTTTAGAGTTAATAACGGTTTAGAAACGGGTGACGTAACTATAACAGCATCTTCAAATGCAGTTACAGGTGTAAGTTCAATTACATTGGACAACGCAAACGCACCAGGTGCCAACGCCGTATTGGCTAATAAAAAATATGTTGATGATCAATTGACTGCTAAGGCTAGCATCATTTCTGGATCAAACAACGTAACTGTTGGTGGAACTTCTGTAACACTAGACATTGGTGGAACTGACGAACTTACTGTAACTTCAGGTCACGTAAGAATAGCAGGAAACTTAACTGTTGACGGAACAGAAACAATCACTAACACAAACACACTTTCAGTGGAAGATAACATTATCGAATGTAACAGAAACGTTTCTTCTAATGCTGGTATGCCTAACTTTACAGGCTTAAAAGCAAACAGAGGTGGAACATCTTCGGCTACAGAACAAGACTTGTTTTGGGTTTGGGATGAAACATTCGCAGATGACGGAACAACTACTCACGGTAACGCGGGTGGTGCCTGGACTGCATTTAGATCTGCAAACGAACTAAATGACAAATCACTAGTTGATATAAGAGCAAACATTGTACACGCACAAGCGACTTCGGCGTCATACGCGGACGTTGCCGAGCGTTTCGAAGCAGACGCTCCTATGTCAGAAGGTGCAGTTGTATCACTAGGCGGTGCGGCAGAGATCACAGAAGTAAACGGTGAATTATCTGACACTGTATTTGGTGTTATTTCTACACAACCAGCATTCATGATGAACTCAGACGCAGGTAACAGCGAATCTCATCCATTTGTTGCAATGACAGGTAGAACTCCAGTTAGAGTTATCGGTCAAGTAAACAAAGGTGACAGATTAGTTAGTTCAACTGTAAAAGGTACTGCAAGAGCAATCACAGGTGCTGACAGCATTAATCCATTCCACGTTATTGGTAGAGCTTTAGAGGCAAAAACTGATGACGGTATTGGACTTGTAAATGCAGTTGTAAGAACAAACAACTAATTTTAAGCAAAATACTATAATTTTAAGGGCGGCTTTTTAGTCGCCCTTTTTTTATGCCCGTATAAATACTATTACTGCTGTCAGCCGGCAATGTAAACGAGGCTGTGTATGGCGTTTGCTATACTAACATTATTATAAAGGAGTACCTAATATGGCCATAGGTCGTATATCAGGGTCGGTACTAAAGTCCAATCTAACTAGGAATGGCGTCGACCTTGCATTTGAAACAAACCTGTTATACCTCGATGTAACAAACTCGCGAGTAGGTATTGGTACTTCAGAACCAGCAACAACATTTCACGTAAACGGAACAATTAGAGGATCAGGCATTAACGTCAATAATGCTTACACTCTTCCTACATCTGATGGTTCGGCAGGACAGCAACTTACAACAGATGGTTCTGGAACTGTTACTTGGGCGGACAAAGATGGTTCAGCAGACATTTCTATAACAGGAAATGAAATAAAAACTACCACATCGAATTCAAGTTTAGAATTATCGGCCAACGGTTCAGGGCAAGTTGAAATGCAAAGTAATGTGCTTGTTAAAGGTGGCACACCGTTTGTAAAAATACAAAGAACAGACAACGCCAACGTCCCTGGCATAGATTTCATAGGACAGGCAGGTGTTTCGGGATCGAAGATACTATTCGATGGTACAGATGGCACAGCAAACGAATTGATATTCCAGACGTTCACAGTGGCAGGTGGCTTAACAGAAGTGTTCAGAGCACAACAAGCCGGAGCAAAAGTAACAGGTACTTTGAATGTCGACGATGGCATCAGCATCACAGACAACACAATTAAAACAAATTCTTCAAATGCCAATCTAGAATTAAGTGCAAATGGTTCAGGAAAAGTAAGCATAAGCGGAATATTATATCCAACATCAGACGGAAATGCTAATCAAGTTTTAGGAACTGACGGTTCTGGTACTTTAAGTTTCGTAAGCAATAGTCCAGAAATAGAAATTTCAGACGATACTACAATACAGATATTAAACAAAACAGGAATAAGAACTACCGCAACAACATTCGATTCATACACAACAGGAAGTTTTGATTCTTGCTTGTATTATGTTGTGTCGAGAGATGAAGTAAATGGTCAGATTGCAACACAGAAAGTATTGACAGTTCACAACAACACAACACCTTTTGTTTCAACATCGAGTGTTACAAGATCAGATTCAACAGCAGGACAATCATTTGATGCCGCAATATCAACAGGAACACTGAGCCTACAAGCAACAGGTAACGCAAACGTTAACAGTTTGTCTGCATACAAAATAAGTTTAGGTGATAACAGTTCGGCCGCTACAAGTGGTAACACCAAAGTTATTATAAATGCAGATGTTGACAGTGCAATTGAAAATTTAGATACTTTTACACACGCATCTCACAGA
>Ga0208763_1000092_pt1 | contig 20179 bp, 16 predicted proteins | sample ETNtaG_20_FD_185756 | JGI IMG/M metagenome (GOLD analysis project Ga0208763, IMG submission 185756) | Marine microbial and viral communities from oxygen minimum zone, Eastern Pacific Ocean - ETNP201306PF45B (SPAdes) (version 2) | ecosystem: Environmental > Aquatic > Marine > Oceanic ... | reverse complement strand
AATGTGAACCTACCAGACATCAATCGTTGGGTTAAACGGATTGCCTCTTCCTGGTCAAGGTCTTCTGGTGCTAGATCAATCAGACCTTTGATATCCCCCATACCTAGTAATCTAGAGATAAATCGATCAGACTCAAATTTCTCTAAGTCGCCTACTCTTTCACCCTCACCAACAAATACTATTGGAGCACCTGTAACAGAGACTGCGCTTAATGCTCCACCACCTCGAGCAGTACCATCTAATTTGGTGACGATTGTACCGGTCACTCCAACGAGGTCATGGAAGGTTTGAGCGACCGGACCTGCTGCTTGTCCTACTTGAGCATCGATGACTAGGAATCTTTCAGTAGCGTTGGCGATTTCTGCAATTTTAACTAATTCATCTCTTAATTCATCGTCCAGACTGTCTCGTCCAGCCGTATCAATAATTAGGACGTCAGCAGTTCCAACGGCTTTGATTCCATTTCGAACAATTTTCGCTGCGTCTTTTTCATCCGGTTCCCCATAGACTTCGACTGGTGAATCTTCCAGCAACTGTTGCAATTGTGCATACGCCCCTGGTCGGTGAACATCTGCTTCGATCACTGCTACCTTGACACCATGTTTGCGCCTCCACCACTCAGCAACTTTGGCAGTAGTTGTGGTCTTTCCTTGACCATAGAGACCGACCATCAATACTGTTTCATTGTGAGGCTTAATTTCTCTAGCCGGGCCTAGTAAACGAACTAGTTCCGTGTAAATCAAATTCATTGCGTGAGTTTCTAGTTTAACACCAGGACGAGGCTCTTCTTCCATCAGTCTTCTTTCAATCCGTTCAGTCAATTCTTTTGCCTGTCTTACATTAAAATCTGCTTCTAAAAGTGCTCGCCTTAATGCTTTAGTCAATTCCTTAACAGTCTCTTCATCGACTTGGCGTTTACCTTTGAGTAAACCTACAGAACCGAGGATTCTACGCTTCAGACCCTCGAGTGCCATCATGCTCGGGTCGGAAGCGTGTGGTTTGAACATTGTCAGAGATAAATGCTCAATTTCAATCTTGAATTAGATGGTTAATGTGCTAAATAATGACAAATTTGCTATATCAAAGGGTTCAACTGAAAGCAGAGTTGACGTCGCGTAATCATGGCAGAGCCTCCAATCGAGATGTGGGAGATGCAGCTTGCATTTGCCATTGGGCTATTGGGTGTATATGCTGGTTGGAGAGGCACAATAGCTAGGATGACAGGTTTCTACGATCTTTCCGGAGCATTCAAATCATTACTATTTGGATTGGTAGCAGGCGTTCTCATCGCCTCTTTAATCGATTCACTAATACTCGAGCCAATACGTCTTGAAAGTGTAAACATTATCTCGGTTTCAATAATTGCTCTCTTCATTGGTATGGCAGAATCTGCATTTGCCTTATTCCTTCTTGGAAGGCCTAGAACAGTAGGTTTGAGAGCAAGCGCACCTTATGGCTGGACTCTTGGCCTTGGTTTTGGAGCCATGCGTTCGGCTCACCTAAACGTCAGACTTTTCGACCCGAATGTTTGGCAGGGGACTACAGGTTTTGAAGCAATAAATATCGTATTTGCTTGCATTGTAACTTTGACGATATGTATTGGTCATGCATCTATTGCTAGTTGGCAAGGTTCGAAAATAATCCAACACGAAAGAGCTCGTACCTTTTTCACTAGTTCAATAGCAAGAACAGCATTAATTGTAACAACAGTCCTTTCAATATTCAATCCATTTGTTATATTCTTAATCATTCCAATGGTAATTTGGTCTTGGTTCCCTGCTCATTCAACATGGCTTCCCTCGGGTATGACTCCAGCCGCTGCTCAGGCCTACCGTAGAACACTACGTAGCTCAGGAAGGCATGAGCGTGCGGCTGCTGAAAGAATCCGTGGCAAGAGAGTAATTAATGAAGAATGAGATTTTATTTCGCTACCCCTCACTTCGTGCCATGATGAATAATTATTGTCAAATGCAGAAGTCAGGATTATAGGAGCACCGCTAGGGGGAGTCTCTCAGAATGCGAGTCATAATCGCTGGAGCCGGCGAAGTCGGCAGAGGTGTAGCCGCCGCTTTGCGGGAGGAAAGAAGGCAGGTTGCACTAATCGATCCCGATCCTGAGGCGATTAATGAATCTCAGTCACTCGATTGTCTTCTGGTCACTGGAAACGCTCTTTCCAGAGATTCATTGTTACGAGCTGGAATTAATGATGCAGAGATTATGGTTCTTTGTACAAATAATGACGAAGTGAATCTCCTAGGTTGTGCCTTTGCAAAAAGAGTCTACAGTGAACAGGTCGGAGACAGAGCCACACGTGGATTGACAACAATCGCAAAAATACGTGACCCAACATTACTAGACAAAAATAGAGGAGCAGGTCCACTTGAAAGGTGGACTCGGGCTGACCACATCGTTTGTGCCTCGGATGATATTGTCAAGCAATTAGCCGCAGGTCTCCTCGCCCCTTCTGTGGAAGAAATTCTACCTCTGGGAGATAATGCTTGGATTGCTGTGGCCGAAGTTATGCCTAATTCGGCGTTGATTGGAAAAACTACGGGTGAAGTAGCTGATTGGATCGTAAATATTCCATCTGTCTATGCCATTAAATCAGCAGATGGAAAGGGTGTGCTAGTGACTGGAAATGAAGTCATACAAGAAAACGACTTGCTATGTTTCGTAGCCCGCTCTACTGAAGAATTTATGACGATAACAACAGGTGCTGGATTACAAGATCCCGAATGGCCTGAAGACCCTAATATCGCTATTTTTGGGGCGACACAATTCGGCACCTCGCTAGCCTCTCACTACCTAGGTGAAGGTGCCGAGGTAGTCGTCATTGAGCCTGATTTGGATGCTGCTAACGAATTGGTAGGTTCTAGAATAGGAAATAGTAAGAGGCTGGACGTTATCCACGGAGACCCTCAAGATGGAGATTTGTTAAGAGAACTAAGTATTGCATCTCATGATGCTGCAATTGCCGCTTTAGCCGATGATAATCTAAACATTGCAATTGCAATGCGAGCTAAAGACAAGGGAGTTCCTAGAACTGGATTGATTCTGAAAGATAGGGCACTTGTTGAAGCGGTACAAAGGATAGGGTTGACACGCCCAGTTAGTCGAAGACATGTAACAGTAATTTCGATAATGAAATCAATCCATATGAATGTCCCTGGGACTTACCAGGTAATCCCATCTTTGCCTGGAATAATCTCTATTTCAGCATCCCTTAGTGCAAAGGCAGAGATAGTTGGAAGAAGTATATCTGATGCAGAATCAAAGTTAGGTTGTCGCATTGTTATGGTTGAAAATGAAGATGATGAGGGACTGATTCACATTCTTAATCCGTCTGCGGTTGAATCATTACAAGTAGGGGATAAAGTACTACTTTTCCTAAGATTAGATGATCTAAAGAAAGTAGAGAAGGCTCTGGGGAGTTGAGCCATGCGCTGGGATGTCATCGGCCTCGTTATAGGCTGGACTCTACGGATTTTTGCAATTCCTTTGGCCGTGGTAGGTGCTTATTCTCTATACGTCGATGGATGGGAATACGCCCTCCAAACTTACGCTATCGCGCTTGTTATTGCATTTGGAGCAAGTCAATGGTTATTCGCCAAAGCGTCAAGTTATGATGTCGGAAGTCGCGTTAGAGACAGAGAGGCCTTTGCTGCTGTAGCACTGGGCTGGCCGCCTGTTGTATTGCTGGGTGCTATCCCTTTCTGGCTAGGAGGTATGTTTTACGGCCCCATCGAGTTCATGGAAGGTGATGCCAGCTTTATGCAAATGATGAGTGGTGCTCTACATTCTTGGTTCGAATCCATGTCTGGGTTCACAACCACTGGTGCCTCGTTGATTGACACATCAACCAGCCCAGTATGTTCTGGGGAATTTGATGGGGATTGTGTCGCCAGCCAAACGAAGAGTTTGCTACTATGGAGGTCATTATCGCAATGGATTGGTGGAATGGGGGTAATTATGCTCGGTTTACTCATCTTTTCTAAGGCTCTAGGCGGTGGAATGGCTCTAGCTAGGGCAGAATTAACCGGTCCAACGGTATCCAATCTTAGTACCACTCTAGAGGGTACAGCTCGAAAGTTGTGGGCGATTTACATTATTCTAACCATTCTTGAGGGTTTGATACTTTACCAATTTACAGAAATGGGATCATTTGATGCATTAAATTACGCATTGACAACAATGCCATCTGGAGGCTTTGCAACAAGCGATATGGGAGTAATGGCTTATTCCAATACTGAAATTTACAGCGCTGGGCAAGGTGCTTTGATAGAATCCATCATCATGGTCTTTATGTTACTCACTTGCATAAATTTCAGTCTACTATACTTCGCGATTTTAGGAAGGTGGGGTGAAGTCTGGAAGGACGAGGAACTGCGTACATATTTACTAATTCTATTCGTTGCTTGGCTTGCGATGGCCTTCAACTTAAGCAGGGCTACCGACTATTCTCTTGCAGAATCTATTCGTCATTCACTGTTTCAATCAATATCGATTTCAAGTACAGGATACTCGAGTGCAAACTTCTCTGAGTGGCCAGTATTCAGCCAATTCGTCCTACTGTTATTGATGATCATTGGAGCTAGTGCAGGTTCCACAGGGGGCGGTCTCAAGGTCCTTAGAATACGAATCGCATTCGAGTTGGCTAAGAGGGAAGTTATACGAATAATTCAGCCAAAGAAGGTCATTGCGATTCGCTTTAATGAAAACGTAGTCGATGAAAGTCGCATCTGGATTATTCTAGGAATGGTCAGCTCTTGGATGGTATTGGTTACCGCTTCTATGCTGACAATCTCTTTCTTAGAACCCAATTTATCTCTAACTGATGTTTCTTCAGTATCAATTTCATTGTTAGGAAATACAGGACCAGCCCTGGGTTCTTTCGGACCGGCTGATGCTGCTTCAACTTGGGCCGATCTTAGCCCCTTGTCGATGTTCGCCTCTACCATTTTGATGTGGCTCGGACGTCTTGAACTTCTCACCGTACTAGTTCTTCTACATCCAAGAACATGGGCTGGTTCTAACTGATAGAGGTGTGCTTTGCTATGATAACCTTACAGGACGTTGAGAATGCTCAAGAAAAGTGGGGCCAAGGTATTGTAGACATATCTACAGAATATGCCAAAGGCGGAGACTTTGAAAAAAGAGCCGAATTACACATTAATTCGCTTTATGATTACAAAGATGGTAGCGTATTATTCAAACCTACATTTGCAAGCGAGGTGCAATTTCGTTCAACATTTGAATCCGCCTTATCTTACTTTGTGGGAGAAAATGGTGTATGCCCTGAAGATTCAGGTTTTGCAATCAAAGGCTGGACTAATGTAAGGTTCCAGAATGATAACGTCATTATTCGTGATTCAACTGCATTTGCGATGGGTAATTACTTCTTTACAAATCCCAAAGGTGAAGAGGTCAAGGTTGAGTATTCATTTGGATATACAAAGGATAGCGAGGGTAATTTACGAATTTGCCTTCATCATTCATCCGTGCCTAGTTCATAATGAATCAAAGGGTACCCTCAGATGACCCGTTCCTTCAGAGGGTAACGAATGAGTCACATTGAAGTTTGCTACCCCTATCCGGATTCATGACACAATGGGAGTATAGAATTGTTGAAGATTCAGATGCAGCCTATAGCCAGATTGCTAAAATGTTGAATGATTTAGGCAGTCAGGGTTGGGAATTAGTTTCAGTGAGAGGTAAAAAGCCGGGAAAACTCAAGGTTTTCTACTTCAAAAGACCCCTTTGAAACCCATTGAACTCATGCCGGGAATATGTTAATTGTTTGAAACATCTAGGAGTAGTCATTGCAACACCATTGATTCTTTGCTAGTTAAAAAAAGGAGTATTGTATATGTGGGAAGAGTTAGAGATTATTTTGGTTATAGTTTCCATATTAAGTATCCCCCATGGATTATATTTATTGTTGAAAGATGCCGCAAAAGATGAAGAAAAACCCGATTAGTTGTCAGATTAGATTATCAAAAACGTAAGCATTATCAATAATTCTCATATTGTGATTTTGTGTCCTTAGGCGCTGTTGGGGTCAAAATCATCCCTGTTATCTTACTCTTGTTAGCTGGTGTACCCGCTTACACGGCACAAGTGGTACCTGGTGTGGAAATAGACTGCCAAGACAATCCAGTGCACTTAGATTCGTCTCCAACTCACCCCACCAGATCAACTTCATTCGAATGTGAAGTAGAGAATACATCTAGTGCTCCAGAAGAAATAGAAATTCAGTATAGTTTTGATCAATTGGCAGTAAGTGGTCCATCAACAATCTTGATTGGCGCTGGAGGTACAAACAATATCACAGTTCAAGCTAGAGCACCGGTCCACATGGAAGCGGGTGAATATGATGTATCCGTCAATGCAGTAGTCAGAAAGGTCGCTGGCGTTTCTGCAGGCTTTTTAGCACAATCTGACTCTGACAACCATATAATCACAGTGGATTCTTACACTGATTGTAGTATTTACGATACACCTGAAGAGGTTAAGATTGGTGCAGATAGAACGATGGGTTTTGATTTCACTTTAGAGTGTAGCAGCAATGTAGATGCTTCGTTGGATATCAATTTCATTATGATTGAAGTAGGAAAAGTAAGTTCCAATAATTCTGGAGCGGTGCATTGGCCAGATGGTTTTGAGGACAAAAGTCCAGAGTGTGTTCTAGAGGCTAAGGTTGGTTATACATTACACGATTGCAGCTTTGTAGCTACATCCACTTCTCTGTCACTTTCATCTCTTGATGTATGCTTGGGGGTTCAAACAGAGGCTGAAGAACTGCCAAATTTCTGTTCGTCAAATATGATTAACATCGAGAAGAGTTTACTGGGTGTAGGAGCTTCAGGACCGTTTGGAATATTGATTACAATTATTTTGACAGTATGTATCGTATCGGTGTCTTACCTATTTTGGAAAAGGAGATCTTCTGAGTATGATGCCTTAGAATGATTGTCCTCATTAACAAAAATACAATTTTGCTTTCTTAGAAAGAATCTAAAGAAAATTGCGTCGATTCATCAGTTTCTTGTTTTGATTGATTTGTTACTTCTTCTACTTGCTGTACTGGCTCTGGGATTTCTTCCCATTCTTCGCTTGGTAACGATTCATCGAATGCAGCGAGAATCTTCTTTGCCTCCCTTCTTGATTTAGGAATCCCGTGCAAAGATAGGTGGTCTTCGCCACTCAATCCCAAATTCATAGCCAAAGAAAAGTCCTCTGGATTTCCTCCAAGCGATTCATCGTGAACTGCAAGGAGATTGGGCCAGAGGTCTTCTCTAACAGCCGCTTTACTAGCTCCTGACTGTTCTGCCAGAGATGCTACAACACCAGATGTTCTCCATGCTTCCCCCCCTCTCCTTAGGAAGTTAGGATAAGTTAGGAAGGGGTCGGAAGCGGAATCCTCTCTTTTGGCAGATACTGCAGCTTGAGATGATAGAGAAGAACCCCAATACCACGAACGATATGCTCTATTGGTAAACTTGGTCGCCAAGGCACGATCAGCAAGCACCATCGCTTGGGAAATTCCAGCCAATTCTCTGGTATCGAAAACCGATTGATTATTCCAGACAAACCATGCTAACATCTCATCAGGGTCTTTATCCGAATTCATTAGCAATTGATTGGCAATTCGTCCGTTATTTGCTGAATAAACTTCTCGAAGCGCTCTGAACACATCGATTTGTGAGTCTCTCTCTGCAACCTCGGCTAATGCTCTAACATCCTCTAGAGCGATATGCTCTCCGCCTATTGCAGCCGCCGCTTGCAAATCTCTAACTAATGCTCGTAAATCTCCCGGATTGTTTTCAATAAGCGCCTCTACTGCTTCAGGATCCATGGATAGTTCTTCACCATCCAAGACTCTATGTGCAATTCTCCTCATGTGTACCTTACCGACTCGTTTGAATTGGATATTTTCTGCCAATCGCATTACTCTGTCTCTATTACGACGCCATTGCCTTCCTGAACCCCACAATCTCATTGCATCGTTGCAAGTCAGTATCACAGGTTGTTCGGTAATCTTGAGCAAATTCAAAAGTTCTGCCTTACCACCCGAATCTCCCTTAATAGTCGCTTTTTCTTCCTCTTCCGGTGAGAGGATTTTGTCGATTTTATTTTCAGAGATTTGAGCGAACCCGCCAGATAAGTGGTCTACTTCATCGAGCAAAACTACTGTTTTCTCGCCAACATTTCCACCAGCAGAAAATGCTGATAGTGAGATATGCTGACTTCCTCGGGTGGCTGCTCTACGAATGGCGGCAGCATTTCTTTCCTCGGAGGCATTCAATTCTATAATCGACCAGCCTCGTTCTTTCGCGACTGCCTTAGCAAGAGTAGTCTTCCCAACTCCTGGTGGTCCAACTAGGAGTAATCCACGTTTATCTGGAATTTTTCCTGATGACCATCTATCCAACCATTGAGCTATCATACGAAGTTGGGAATCATTACCTTCCATCTGAGACATGCTGCTTGGACGATATTTCTCCGTCCAGTCCTCAATGGCCCCGGCTACGCTCACGTACCTATCCTATCTTGGAGCCTCTTGAAGATTGGTGGCCATATTCTACTGGAACTGCCATTCATTCAGAACAATTCTTGCATGGTTCCGTTAGTCATTCGTGCTAGAATCTCATCGACAAAGGCTCGTACCTGTAATTGGTCATCTCGCCTTCTAATGGTCACGCTTCCGTCTTCGAGTGAAGTGTGATCAACGGTTAATGCCCAAGGGACACCTATCTCATCAGCGCGTGCATACCTTCGACCAATCGATTTACTCGAGTCCATCTCGGACCTAGAATGAGGGAGTGCATTAATCGCTGAAGTAATCTCTCTTGCTAATTCCGGCATACCGTCTTTGTCGAATAATGGCAGTACAACACAATCCACATTGGAAATACCTTCGGAGAGTCTGAGGAATGTGTAAGCCTCTCCTTCCTTTTCGGCTTCTTCGTAGGCGTGGTCAAGAACATGCCAAATAATTCGATCAATACCAAAAGCAGGTTCAATTACATGAGGGGTGAACCATTCTCCACTAACGTTAACGGTCTCAATTCTTCTTTCCACCATGGTTTCATCAATACTCACTGAATTACCATTAGCTAATTTCAATTCAAAGGGTAAAGAATCTGGTAATTCGATAAGTGCTTCAAGAGCAGAAACCACAGCACCTGCCTCACCTCTGAAGGTTGGGCCAATTACTGCTCCATTGGGGACTAATCTGTCCAGTGTTTGTGTTCTAGGCTGATCAAATTGCCTCCAAGCCCTAAGTGACTTGGTATTGGAATGAGCCTCGTGACTCTCTAAATCGTGGCAAGTTCGGTTAGCGATTCCGACACACTCTATCCAACCGTGTTCCCCATGTATTTCACAATCCCAGCAATCTTCTGCATAGTGTGCCATTTCGGTGCTAGCATGTTGTCGGAATCGCATTTTCGCAGGGTTAATTCCCACCTCTACCAAGAAATCCCAGGTCCTAGCCAAAAACCAGGCAACGGTTGGATGGCGTATTATTCCAGCATCTAGGGCAGCCCCGAAACTCATTCGCGACTCGCCAGCGTGAGGGCCATCTGGGTCAGGAACTAGGCTAATTATCTCCGTTCTACGATTTAAGTCGGCTATTGGAGGATTTTCAGGATCGATGAAATACTCTAACTCTGCCATGTTAAATTCTCTTAGGCGAATCATTCCTTGTCTAGGGCTAATTTCGTTTCTGTATCCCTTACCTGTTTGAATGGCTCCAAAGGGTAATTTCTGTCTGAAATGGCGGTATAATGCCGGGTATAGCATGAACATACCTTGAGCGGTTTCAGGGCGCATGTATGCAGTCCTTCCAGCGCTCATTGCGCCTATTTTTGTTGAAAACATCAGGTTCATTGGTTGGGCGGAAGTCCACACAGATTCACTACATGATGGGCATTCTATTCCAGTTGATAGTAACTTATCGATTTCATCCGAATTCAAGGAATCTGCATTAGGGTGTAGATGCTCGACTAGATGGTCAGCACGAAAAACAGAACCACAACCTTTGCATTCTGTCATCAAATCATTGAATTCACCAACGTGGCCACTAGCCACTAAAACTGCCTCAGGGGTTATGGTGGGTGAATCGATTTCCACAATGTCGCCATGACTTAACCAGTGGTCTACCCACTTTTGGGTCAATCTTCTTCTTATCGAAGCTCCAACTGGCCCATAGTCGATTAGACCTGAAACTCCACCATATATGTCGAATGCTGGGAGTACTACTCCCCGACGCCTAAGCATGGCAGACATTCTCTCTAAGCGACCCTCGTCAGCCATATCCAACAGTTCGGCGACTAGCCCATCATCTTTCAAGCCATTCTCCGATAGTTGTAATTAGTGTCAAAATGCAATGTCGGATGGAAAATTCGAAATTTACAAAATTACCTATGTTTTCAATGATTTAGGCTATTCCAGTACACAGTACTGTATGATTTTCCCAACGAAGTATTCATGTAGGGAATTAAGCCCCTGTGTAGACATAGTGTGAGGGGAACTAATGCCTAAAATTGAGTATGTAGAGGATTCATGGGATACCGAGCAGTTGCTCGATAGCCTTTCTCCACCCGTACGCAACTGGTTCAAAGATAAATTTCCCGATTTCACTGACCCCCAGAAACTTGCAATTCCACGTATTTTGAAGGGAGAACATCTGTTACTTTGTTCACCAACAGGTTCTGGAAAAACCCTAACCGCATTTCTTTCAATTATTGATGATCTAGTCCGCAGATCGTTAGACGGAAGTTTAGACAAATCTGTTCAATGTGTGTACATATCACCAATCAAAGCATTGGCAAATGACATACAGAAAAATTTGATTGGTCCTTTGACTGAAATCAGAGAGAGATATCTTCCAGGAAGAGCGAAGGAAATCAAAGTTGGTCTAAGAACAGGAGACACTCCTCAAAAAGAAAGAGAAAAGATGTTGAGGTCACCACCTCACATTCTCATTACTACTCCTGAATCACTTGGTCTTGCTCTAGCTTCTAAGCGATTTAGACCTCTGTTAAACGACTTGAAATGGATGGTTATTGATGAGATGCATTCATTGGTACCCACTAAGAGAGGGACACATCTTGCATTGAGTTTAGCGTTGATGGATAGTGTAATTGATTCCGATGTGCAACGTATTGGCATATCAGCAACCATGGAACCGTTGGAAGCTGTTGCGGAGTTCTTGGTCGCTTCTGATTCTAGAGAAAGCGATACAGAGCCTCAACATGTTGCGATAGCGAAGGTATCTGGTTCAAGAAAATTGGATCTTGACATCATACTACCAACACCTCGATTTTCTTCACTTCCTATCAAGGAAGTACTCGATCATAATGTAGAACGCATCAAAGAAATAGTTGAGGCTCATACTACTACACTTGTTTTTGTAAATACTAGGCAAATGACTGAAACTACTGTTCAGAAATTGAAAATTCTAGGCACAGCGGGTGTAGAGGGTCATCACGGTTCTATGGATAAAGCGATTCGCTTAGATGTCGAACAACGACTAAAGAATGGACATCTAAGATGTGTAGTTTCCTCCTCGTCTTTAGAAATGGGAATTGACATTGGTTCAGTTGATTGTGTTGTTCAGGTAGGCAGCCCTGGTTCTATAGCAACTGCACTGCAAAGAATAGGCCGAGCGGGTCACCAAGTGGGAGGTCTTCCAAGAGCTAGGTTCCTACCAACTTCTCCACAAGATTTACTGGAAGTTGTAGCGTTGCAAAATGGAATTTTACGTGGTTCAATGGACCTACTAAAATTCCCCGAAAATTCTCTTGATGTTTTAGCTCAATTTATGATTGGACTTACTATAATCCAAGAATGGGATATAGATGATGCATACGAGTTAGTCACTGCTGCGTGGCCATATAGAGCACTTCCATATGATGATTATATCGAAGTATTGGACCTCCTAGAGGAAGAACGTAGAGTTTGGGTGGATTGGGAAGATAATCGCTTTGGTAAGCGAGGATATGCTCAGATGATCTATTACACAAACATTGGAACAATCGCTCCTGACAATAACTATCTCGTATTTACTTCAGATGGGACACTTGTTGGTCAATTATCTAGTGGATTCGTCGCTAGTTTGAGAAATGGCGACGTATTCCTTCTAGGTGGGTCAACTTACCGAGTTTCTAGTGTTCAAGGGACTAGAGTAAACGTGACATCGGCTACAGGTTATCGTCCAACAATTCCTTCATGGGCAGGTGAAGCAAATTCGCGTACCAACGAGTTAAGTTACGAGGTTTTGGATGTACTAGACCGGGCATCCCATATGGTACGGATGGGTCGTGATGTAAGGCCTCTTTTGATGGACGTTTATGGCTTGAATAAGCCAATAGCAAATGCTTTAGGAAATTATCTTGATGAGCACTGTGCTACTACATTCCAAGTTCCGAGTAGAGATCGAATTATCGTAGAACAAGTAGCAGCTCCTCTTCCAACATACATCGTCACAACTTGCAGAGGTAGAGCGTTTAATCTAGCACTTGGATATTTATTTGCTGGAATTGCTGTAAGAGACAACGTTCTAGTCAATGAAATATCATTTGATGAAAATGGGTTTATGATAAAATTAAGTCATGAGGTTGAAATTTCAAAAATTCCAGATTTATTCAGGGATGATTCTAGTAGAGAAGTTCTGCAAAGATATATGTTAGATTCGCAATTATTTGCAAAACGGTTCCGTGAAGTTTCAAGCCGCAGTATGCTTAATCCGCGTAGGATTGGGGCTGATGAAGTAAGTCCGAAACAATTCCAAACTCGAGCGGAACAGATCTTGCGTGCGCATCGTCAAATGGAAGATTCAGTAGTAATTAGAGAAGCTATGAATGAAATTATGAATTTCGATTTAGAGATGAAGGAATTGTCTGATTTCATCGCTAGAATGGACAGTGAAAATGTACGAATTGTACATCGTAAAGTGAAGATGCCTTCTCCACTTGGAATGACATTATTCATGTCTTCTTTCGAAGATTTGCTCAGTCTAAGAACTCGGGCCTATCTCATCAAAGATATAGATCCAGAGATCTTGCGAAGATTGCTGGGCGCTAGGTCACTTGCTACCGACTTAGATCGTGAAAGACTAGCTCAGTATTACCAAGATAAGGTCGCAGTTCCTGACTCTCCCTCTGGGTTATTGAGACTTATGGATATGGGAGGCGGGCTGGAAAAATCACTAACACACCCGCTTTATTCTGAGAAGTTGAAAGATGTCGAATTCGAACAACTTAGAGAATGGGTTTACGAATTGGCAGAGCGAGGTTTGGTTACCAAGGTCCGGAATACCGGGTTAGAACAAATCGATGACAAGTGGTTCTCAGAAAGAATGGCTGGAGTACACGGAACTCTTGGGTGCCTAGCAGCTTCTGGGGCTGATGAAATGGATGACCTCAGGGCTCTCTATACAGGTGGCCTGACCTTTGATATGGGAGTTGATTACAAGGATGGAAAACCAGCAACTTGGAAAGAAACTTATCTGTCTGATCCAATGGATTGTCTAAGGTTGAAATTATTGGATATGTTGGGCTCAGAAGGCCCTCGAACTTTAGACAAACTCGCCAGTAGATTGCCATTCCCGCGTGGTCAAGTAGAATCGGTTTTACAGGAATTAGAAATGCGTAATTTAGTATCTATTGGATTCTTTACTCAAACCGAAGATGGAGAATACATCCTCCGCGTAGATGAGTATAGAATCACCGGAGGTCAAGTCGAAGTTGTAGACTATCGAACTCTGCAAACTTTAATTTTACACAAATCATTTACTCAATATGATGAGCCTTCTGATGCGATTAGAAATCTGATTTTAGTTCAAAGAAGAGATGAGATGTTACATCGTGTTAGAGATTACAGATTCCGAGATTGGAAAGATATCAAGCACGATCCCGATGTTGTCAACGGGCGTTTGTTACACAATCGAGTGGGTTACACAATGGACGACCAGTTGCCATTAGTGCTTGGTCTAAGGGGTGACCCTTGGATTGGGCCACTTGAGGAGGAGTTACTGGAGAAGATACCCAAGGAAGGTATGAGTCGAATGGAATTATTCGATGGTTACCCTAAGGGTAAGGAAAATGCTCACATTCAAAGGTCATTGAAGAGTGCTCTATCAAATTTAGAGAGGCAGTTAATTATTGGGAAAAAATACATTGAGCTGCCTAATAGAAAACGCTCCCTTGCAGTATTCCATAGAATCTATGATAGGGTCAAACCGATGAAATTTGATGAGGCGGTTAAAACCCTAATCGAACGAATTGGTCCTGTTAGATTACACACACTGAGATTCTTTGTATCTCGACCAGTCGAGGAGTTGGCTGAAACTCTACGTGACTTAGAAAATGCTGGAAAAATTGCTAGAGTAGTCGCATTACAGCCAGACCCTACTGATTATTATTCCAGTCATGAAGACGCGGAGAAACTACTCTCTCCAATGGCAGAAGATCGGAAAATGAGAATTGTATCTCAATCAGACCCATTCTGTTCACGTTTTATTCAAGAAGTCCGACTAATGCTCAAGCAAGGCTGGTATCACCCTGTCTTCAAAGGTGTAGATCCGGTTGGAAGAATTCTGATGTTCGTGGTTAATGATTACCTTGAAATCAAGGATATCAACATCCCACATTCTTATCTCGATGAATTCAAAACCACATTCGATGAATTGTTGGAAAATTATCGTGATCGGTTAATCGACGTATCGGTAATTCATGCTTTCAACGGAGTCCCAGTTCACGAATGTGATGAAAATGTACAGCAGATTCTCTCAGATCTTGGATTCGAATCTATGGGTGATGGAGAGAGGTACATTAGAGGCGGAGTAGTCGATCCAATGCCTAGGAAGAAGATTAATCGAATTCTCTTCCATCATCATTCTTTACATCAGAAAACCCGTCATGAAAATGAAACTTTAGCTCTAGATCACTTAGACGAATTGAGGGATGACTTTGCCCTCCGAGGTCGTTGTGAAATGTTCAGGGTTGACCTGAAGTCAATGGCGGCAGCTCATCAATTACATCAGGGTACAAATTTGAGAGGGCACCTTGTATGGGCAAAAATGCCTCATTTCCAAAAATTATTGACAATTCGAAATATCCAACCTCCGGAAGAAGACGAGGATATTCTTCAATTTTTCAGAGAGCATCACGATCCTGCGATTTTCATGGAACGGCATGCTATGAAGAGAGGCGAATTTAGAAAACTAATCTCACCTTTAGTTCGTAGCGGACATCTGGTGCAAGATTATCGTGGCGGGTTCAAAGCAGTTGAACCACTTTCTTCATCGGATTTATGGGAAGTCAAACGAGATTTCCTAAGAGATTTGGTGAAAGATTATCCCGTAATTACTCTAAAACAAGTTGAGAGATTGGCTGGATCCCCATTCTCCCCAGAAGAAATATCAGATGTAATGCGAGAATTCGAAGAAGATGGCACACTAATCAAAGGTTTCCTTGTAGATGATATGCATGATGTTTGTTGGGGTAGACATGATTTGCTAGACGGTTCAGATGCCCTAAGTCGAACCCGTGATTTAGTCATCCCTCCCTCAGATCCATTGATTCATTATTATGGCAGTCTATTGAGGGAAAGATTTGGTTATGGTTCGGCGTACCTTGTTTTCCATCGAGAAGAACCGATTGCGGCTTTCAAGGCAAATACAAGAGAGGGGGTAATTCGCGTCACAGACTTTGTAGGTGATTCCGATTTGGAAAAAGAAGCCTTGAGGGTAATGAAAGAATTTGCCTGGGAACATGATATGCCATTGAAAGGGAAACTCTACGAAAGGTTACGAAGTCGATGAGGAATCTGAATTCCCTCGTAGTTTCTTTGGTAATAATTGCATTATATTTTTGTGTAATTCAGGTAGAAGGTCGAACAGAGCAATTGCCATCAAAAACATCGCGAATAGGCTAGCGGCCTTAGCAGCATAACTATGAGAAAAGTCAAACATGTTCAAACCTAATAACTCCCAATTGCGATAATTATCTGTTAACCAAACTATTCCTGCATTCCTGAATGTGTTAAGGATGTGAATAGTCGGCACAGAAATCAACAACCCTCGAATCCTTCTATTCCAAGGCACTGTTTGAAGTGCTACAATTGCTCCTACAAAAATGATCATTGATTGTAGTCCTGAACAACTCAAAATGAATCCGATGTTTACTTCTTCACCTGTTGAATGGTACATTGGGATGAAGAATCCCCCATCTCCAAGTGGTTGAGTTAGAAGTAGCATACTTCCATCCCATTCACTTAATGGAACTTCACCTCCATCACGAAGGTCAACCATGACTTCACCCATTGTGTAAGACCCAAGTCCAACAAACTCTAACATCCACTCTGCACTATGGGCTGTCATCATTACAAATGCGATATTCAAATACGGTACACAATATACAACTTGATACGGAATCATCGACCATGCTACCATTCCTCTGAACCATACTAGTGATTGATTAGTCTCAAATGACGTTTCTGATTTCCCTACGGTTTCAAACCATGCTAAGAATAATCCGCCTGGTAATGCTCCAGCGGTCATAATTACCAAAACAGGGTCACCAAGTTTGACGTAGTAATCTGAAAGAAGATAGAGGAACAAACCCAGTAAAATCCAACCTAATCCCGCAATTTTCGCCGACCAATTATAATTAGATCTTGCAAATGATATCGCCAAAAGCAGCATCCCAATGGTTCCAATTAGTAACCTAAGCGCCTCACTCGAAGTCCCTAATGAATCGGCTAATGCCGCCAAACCCGCGCCAATAGGCTCTTCCATTGGATTGACTGTGGCCATCAACTCGTAAATATGATGCCCTCTTCGGTCTCCTCGAGGAATTAACATGGCGTTTGATTTTGATTCATTCGCAGGAGATTATCTTGATGATTTGAAAAGAACCTTATCCGAGGTTTCAAAATCCCAAATTGAATCACTTTGGATCGAGATAAACACAGTATCAGGAAATGGTGGGACAATACATATGATTGGGAATGGTGGAAGCGCCGCTACCCCATCTCACAGTGCCGGAGATTGGTCTAAAGAACTTGGAATACCAACCATTGCTCACACGGATAACATATCCTCGTTTACAGCTTGGGCCAACGATACTGATTATGCCAACGTTTTCGCGGGCCAATTGTCTACTTTTGCAAAATCTGGAGATTTAGTTATCGCGTATTCAGGCTCAGGTAATTCACCTAATGTTCTAAACGGTATTTTGGCCGCCAAAAAAGCGGGTTGCCGAACTGCAGCAATTACTGGAGATTACAATGGTGGTAACGGTGGTAAGTTAGCAGAAATGGTCGATGTAGCAATCGTAGTTCCCACTACCTCTATGGAGAGAATTGAAGATATGCAATTAATCATCAATCACATTGTAAAAGAAGCCACAAAAGCCAGACATGGAAAGTGATACTATGTTGGCACCTCACCGCGAATCTGCGGAATTGACAGATACTTTGGAATTAATTGACTTGCCAACCGGCAATAATTGGGATGGTAGAATCGCTTATCTTGACCGAGATGGTGTAATCAACGTAGGCAGTGAGCATTACGTTAATTCTCCATCAGAAGTTGAATTGTTACCAGGTGCTGGCTTAGCAATTGGTAAATTGAGAAGAGCGGGGTATAGAGTAGTAGTGGTCACCAACCAATCACCAATCGGCAGAGGTCATTGGGACTCAGAAAATCTAGATGAGATTCATGCCGAAATCAGGACTAGATTACTCTCTGAGGATTCAGATGCTCATCTTGATTTAATTTTGTTTTCACCTTATGCGCCATGGGATGGGGCTTGGGCAAGAAAGCCCAATCCTGGAATGTTAGAGGCAGGTCGACAACTCATTGATGCCGCCTCAATAAATTCGGATTTCCAAGGCCTAAAGTTACGTTTTGATAATGAATGGGAAGAAAGACCTGATGAGTCAACCTCATTCATGGTTGGTGACAGAGGGGTCGATATGGCTGCGGCGGAGAACTTCGGAGTCAGAGGGATTCGGTGCGACCCTGAAATAGGAATCTCAGGCGTTGTTGATTCCATACTGGGGGGTACCGCGTGAGCGGTACCCATACGAAAAGTGTCATCCGAATCGGATTGGATGACACAGACCATATCGATTATGCTTGTACTACGGAACATTTTCAACGCTTACTAAGTCAAATGGTAGAATCTATAGATGGGTTTCAGATTACTGAAAGAAGATTGGTTAGGCTCTGGCCTTTCGCCCCAGAACGAACTAGAGGCAATGCGGCACTCTCAGCAATCTGCACAGTGGACTCTAACACTTTAGATTCCGTAGACAGGATTTGTGTAGAGTTTATTGAAGAATTAAATCAAGAAATACAAAGCCAATACCCGGAATCCGGCCAAAAACCATCTCCTTGTTTGTTATTGGCTTTGGAAGATTATCCTGAGCAAATGTATTGGGATGCGGTAAGGTCAGAGGTATCTCTAAGCACACGTTTGGCCAATATTCCAAACTCAACAAAAATTTACTCTATAGATGAAAAACCAAATGGAATCATAGGTGCTTCTTCTGCCATAGCTTGGAAACCTAACAATCACAGCACTTGGGAATTGATTGCATGGAGATTCAAAGATAAAATTCGGTCAACCAGGAAAGTATCAATTGATGCGGTTAATTCTATGTCCGAAAAGTACCCTAGTACCTTTGCAAATAGAGATCCTACTACTGGCAGGGGCATGATAATGCCTAGAACCAATTGTCCTGTTTTGTATGGTATTAGAGCAGAATCGTTATCTGAATTGAAATCTGCACATCTGTATTTACAGGACCGAGATGACGTGGAAAATAGTGTATCCTGGGCAATTCATAGGACGAATCAAATTTCGGATGATCATTTGCTAGGATTTGAAAGTGGAATTGTATTGACTAACCCATTAGAGGTCCAAGGAGGTCATTCTTCAGTTAGAATTTGGACAGGAGATAAATCTGCAATACTCGTTGCTTTCTCAGAAAGTGGCGAAGTAAATTCCACGTTACGTAGATTGAAAGTAGGTGACGTGGTTGATTGGTTAGGGCTAATTTCTCCCTCATCTGAAATACATCTAGAGAGATTAAGAGTGCAAATACCCGCTCCAAGAATAGGAAATAGGCCACAATGTTGCGGGAAAACGATGAGGAGTGTCGGTCTTGGTCAAGGTCTGCGATGTAAGGCATGTGGTAAACTAACAAACAAAGTTTGGGATACAGTATCTACCTCCTTTAGCACAGAACATCAAGGATGGGTTGAACCTACTCCATCCAACAGGAGACATTTGGCAAAACCTTTGGATAAAGGGCTTCCAATTAGACAGAATAATCAAGACTAAGTGTTGTGTGGTTAAGGTATGGCAGATGCCCAAGATATTCTCTCTGTGTTGTTGTCAATTTCTGCCGGCTTATTGATATGGGTTTTACTAAGAATACGACAAAAACGTCGCCATAAGACGATAATGGAGTCGGAAGATTATTCCGGTAATGCTAGAAATCCTCATAGTCTAAAAGAACCAGACGCTAAAGCATTGGCTGAACTAGATAAATTATTGACTGAAAGATTTGATTCAGAAGAATGATCAAACAATGGAAAAACCAGATTCACTCAGTACCAATCTAGTGTGTTGCTCATCATCGATTAGTTTTCGATAATTCCTAATGCCTTCGTCCCTCAATAACCATACTTGCCTCAATCCTGACAGTTGAGAACCCCGACTCTTCCATTTTTCTTCATCAGCCGATGGTGATTCATATGCCTTTGAAGTCAAGATTAACCTAGTATTTTTTGTTATTGAAAGTAAATTACGTATCGCCTGTAAATCTGCTGCGGGTGCTCGGCCTGAAGATGGGCACCAATCATCAACCACAATCAAATCCGAATCGTCTAATCTATCGATTAGGGGTTTCAAAGCGTTGACCCTAGTAAGCAAATTTGTGCCAAACTCTAGGACAAAAAATCTGTCTAATTGAGGCTCATTAAGTCCAGCCAAAATCTCCTGAGACCTTTTGGGGTCTAACGAATATCTACCTAACCAAACTACGCGAGAATTGGTCTGTAATACATCTACTGCAAGGCTTAGACAGAGGCTAGTGCCTCCTATTCCCTCCTCCACTGAAACGTGGACCGGACCGGAATCTAGGTCGAACATTATTCAGG
>Ga0208763_1000091_pt1 | contig 20278 bp, 19 predicted proteins | sample ETNtaG_20_FD_185756 | JGI IMG/M metagenome (GOLD analysis project Ga0208763, IMG submission 185756) | Marine microbial and viral communities from oxygen minimum zone, Eastern Pacific Ocean - ETNP201306PF45B (SPAdes) (version 2) | ecosystem: Environmental > Aquatic > Marine > Oceanic ... | reverse complement strand
GTTGCAGAATTTTTTACACATAACGATACAGGATGGTTTTCTGTAGATTGGTATGTAGGCAGAAGATGTAATTTTGATTGCACTTATTGTCCAACATATCTACACGACAATTATTCAAAGCACGTAACGTATGATAATATGAAAAAATTTGTAGACATCATTACAGAAAAACACGGAACAAATGTATATTGGAGTTTATCAGGAGGAGAGCCTACAGTAAATCCAGATTTTATGAAAATTTGTCATTACATAAAACACGAAGTAGGCTGTAAACATATAAGTTTAACAACAAACGGAAGTAGAAAATATGAATACTTCGAAAAATTATTTGAAAATTTAGACAATATTACTTTAAGTTTGCATTTAGAATATGTAGGCAAAAGAGTAGACGAATATATCGAAAAAGCAACCAAACTGTATCACTGGGCAGAAGAACAAACAGCAAAAGGCAATGAAAAAAGTATCATAACAAGATTTATGGTATGGCCTAAGCATTTCGATACTATACTGAAAATGGAAGAAGCATTTAAAAAAGCAAATGTAAGAAATATCGAATATAGAGTGATCAGATATCCTCACGGAAACAACGAAAGAAAAGAAAATGGTGAACTTACATATTCAAATGACAAAGAATTTGAAAAATTAAAAGCACTGCAAGACAAATTATATAGCGAAGAAGAAAAAGAAATTATTAAAACAAGATTTAGTAAAGAAAACAAAAAGAAATTAAAATTTTTATACAAAGAAAATGATAAAATCATTGAAAAACGTTATCACTACAACCAATTGAACTTTGAAAGAATGAATAACTTTAAAGGTTGGATGTGTTATGGTGGAGCAAAAGCAATTAAAATTGATCCAAGTGGAGACATATACATTGGTAACTGTCACGTGGGAGGTAGTTATGGAAACTTATACAAACCAGAGACTATTAAGTTACCTAGCGATCCAGTAGTATGTCCAAAAAATAGATGCACAGATAACACAGATCTAAAAGTACCAAAAATTAAGGACAAAAGTTATCTACATCTAGTAAAAGATCTAGTAAAGGAACATAGAAATGACAAAAGATAAAAACGGTGTTGCTTGTCAACTGTTATGGTATAGTTTGGGAATGAGTCCTTCTGGATCAGCAAGACCGTGCGGAAGAAGTACAGGTAGTCCCGGAGCAACAAGGCAAGGAAAATTACCTAACTTAAAAAAATGCAATATAGAAGATGCTTGGAATAGTGAATATTTTAAAAGTATTAGACGTGATATGCTTAATGGTGTGAAACATTCCAATTGCCAAAAATGTTACAAACAAGAAAGTTTGGGAGGATGGAGTAAACGGCAAGAACACAACGATTTTAAAAAGTTTGATATTGAAAAAGCAAGAGCTCAAACCAATGAAGATGGTAGTGTAGACTTTGCTCCTAAACATATTGATGTAAGAGTAGGTAACATATGTAACTTAAAATGTATTCATTGTTGGACAGGTAATAGTTCTAAATGGTACGAAGATAAAATTATGTTAGACAAATACGAAAACACAATAAATTACGGAATAGATAACAAATGGATATCAGAGCAAGGAAACATTTGGAGTTATATAAGAGAAAATATAGACAGTCTTATAAAATTATCTTTTTTAGGTGGAGAACCTTTTGCAAGTAAAGAACACAACGATTTACTAGATTGGATGCACGATAATGAAAAGTTTCATATTGAACTATTCTATGTTACAAATGCAACACTTTTAAATCCAAAAAGGATTGATAAATTAAAAAAATTCAAAAGAGTTACATTGGGTATAAGTCTAGATGCAATACAAGATGTTGCGGAGTTCATAAGATTTCCAACAAAATGGAATGTGTTTGAAAAAAATATAGATTACTTGCATTCATTGACTGATAGATCAGGAGGCATAGAATCAACAGGATTAATAGAACCATACTTTAATTGGACAGCATACAACACAAACATATACCATTTGCCTGAAACATACAATTATTGTGTAGAAAGATGGCCAAACATTAAGTTTGAATTGCGTGATTGGGTTGAAACGCCTAAACATATGAGCATACAAAATCTGCCTGACGAATTTAAGAAGAAAGTTATCGATAAGTGGAAAGCAGTTGAAATACACAATAAAAGATTTTATATGAATCTAATGATAAAGAAAAGCACTTGGCAAGAGTATGGAAGCACATTACAAAATTATTTAAATGATCTAGATACATCTAGAGGAACACAATGGAAAAAAGCATTACCGGAGATAGCAGAGTTATGGCAATAGACGATTATAAAAAGAACATAGAAGCAAACAAAGATGCTCCAGATAGTTGGTGTGTATTACCTTGGACTCACGTTAGTGTAAAAGGTAACGGAGCATTTAGAGTATGTTGCCACAGTAACTCTAGTGAAAGTAGAGGAATGTTACAAGATTCAAAAGGAGAAAATTTACACGTTAGCAAAGCATCTTGGCAGGAAGTTGTTAACAGTGATAGAATGAAAAGTGTTAGAAAAGATATGTTAAACGGTAAATGGCCAGAGGCTTGTTTAAGATGTGAAAGAGAATTTAAAAGTGGAATGAAGTCAAGAAACATTTATGAAAGATCTATGATTGCTGAATTAACATCAGCCGAAGAATATCCTAGTTACACAAAAGCCAAAGCACTAACAAAAGATGATGGTTCTATTGATAACAAAGATTTTCCTGTATCGTTTTTAGATATACGTTTTGGAAATTTATGTAATCTTAAATGTGTTATGTGTTCTCCTACAGATAGTAATCAATGGTATGATGATTACAATAAAATTTGGGGTTATAAATCATTTATGGACAGCCATCAAAAAATTGAATTAGTAAAAAATAAAAAAGGAAAATTACAACCATCAAGTAACATTTATGAATGGAGTGATGATCCACATATTTGGAATCAAATTTACAAACACATAGACCAGTTTAGAAGAATCTACATAGTAGGTGGAGAGCCTCTAATGATAGATGCACACTATGATTTCTTACAAAAATGTATTGATCACGGAGTAGCCGGAAAACTTATGTTAGAGTATAACAGCAACATAACAAACGTTCCACAGAGAGCGTGGAATATCTGGAAACATTTTAAACTTGTTTTAATGGGAATTAGTATTGATGGTATTGGCGATACCAATAATCTAATTAGATTTCCATCAAAATGGTGGAAGATTGAAGAAAATCTTAAAAAGTTTATTTCAGCAGAAGGAACATATCAGTTGCATATAACAAGTTCTATCAGCAATCTTAATATATGGCACCTACCTGATTTTATAGAGTACTTTGTAAAATCAAATTACACGAGACTAGGTCCGTGGGAAGATCAACCGTTAATGACACCACATCCTGTACATAGACCGTCTTACTTAAACATTAATATTTTGCCCGATAGTTTTAAAGAAAAAATTAAAAAACGTTTTGCAGAATACAAAGAAAGATGGAAAAATGAAAATTGGGAAGAATTATATGGTCCAAGCAAAGGTGCTACGTGGAAACAAAAATATAATCATGCAATTATAATATTAGATAGATTCGAAAACTTTATGTACAAAGTAAAATATGAAGAAAAAGCATTAACAAAATGGCGTAGCAATATGGTTCATTTCATGGATAAGTTAGATGATATACGTAAAACAGACTGGAAAAAAACTTGTCCTGAACTATACGACAACGTAAAAGAGTGGTACGATTTACCAAAAGGATTATTTTAATGAAAAAAGTATTTGCTCCAAAGTGTTTACGAGGCAGACCTTACTATGTTACTCATGACAAGTTTGTAAGACCTTGCTGTTACTTTGTTGATCATGGCTGGGAGCCGAATGCTCCAAAAGATGAAAGTCCTAAAGGAGAAAAGTTATGGCCTATACATGATGTGAAATGGTTACGTGATCCAAAAACTAATTTGAAAAATTACAAACATATTGATGATGTTTTTAAAACAAAACTATATAGAGATTTTTACGATAGTCTTTTAGATGCTGTCGACACAGGACATATAGACAATCTTCCTAAAAGATGTATTAATAAATGTTATACAAATAATCCCCAGTCGTTGTCATCACAAGACAAAACCAATATTACTGGTAAAGATATTACACCAAGATCTTGGGATTTACGTAATCCTTACAACAATGATCAGTTTGTAGGCAGTCGTAAAATACAATTAGATTTGACTCACAGATGTAGATTAGGTTGTCCTACTTGTATGAGATTTATATTAGATGGTCCTAACAAAGGCGAAAGAAGACAAGTTGTTAATGACGAGTTTACAGTAGAAGATATATCAAAGATTGTAGGTGATGGAACAAAATACAGAAGTTATAATTTTTGTGGATCTATTGGTGATGCAATTTATACTCCACAATTTATGGAAATAGTAAAATACATTATAGACAATAGTAAAGATCCAAATTTGAGTATAGTAATACACACAAACGGATCAGGCAAGAAAGCAGAGTGGTGGAAAGAGTTATATAGTTTATTGAGACCAAGACACGATCAAGTAATTTTTGGTGTAGACGGTTTAGAAGATACAGCACCTCTTTACAGAAAATTTATCAACTTTAATGAATCTTTTGAAGCAATGAAAATGGGTGCGGAATTTGGATTTAAAAATAACCAATGGCAATACATAGTATTTAAATTTAATCAACATCAAGTATATGAAGCAGAAGCACTGGCCAAAAAAACAGGAATTGATTTTTTAGTTGTAAAAAGTGATAGATTTAAAAAAGATGATCCTCATATGCCAGACAAAAAATGGTTACCTGAAGATTTTGTAAAAAGGATGGAACTGTAATGAAAGATTATAAAAGCAATCCTAAATTTTGTATGTTACCTTTTATGACTTTAAACACAAGGCCCAATGGACAAGTTAAACCTTGCAGTCAAGTTATGGGCATGGTGCCTCTTAAAAAGGACAGAACTGCAGAAAATTTAATGCAACCAGGCGGAGAGTACTGGAATCTCACAAAAGACCAAATTAAAGATATTTGGAATAGTGATTTTATGCGTGATTTTAGAAAGAAAAAAATTAATGGAGAATATATTAAATTTTGCGAAACCTGTTATCAAGAAGATGCCATGGGAGCTCACAGCAAACGTTCAGCAACTATTGATCAATACTATGAAGAAAACAAATATCTAGTAGAAGAAGCAGATAAGAATGACGGATATATGAAAACATTACCAACGTGGTGGGAATTGAGATTAAGCAGTATTTGTAATCAAGCCTGTAGAATGTGTATTCCTCAAACTAGCAGTAAAATGAGAGAAGAGTTCGCGAAGTATACTCCTGATTTACCTGATGCATATAGGTCTCAAACAAACACTGCACTAAAGGCCTTTTCAAAATTTGGATACTTGGGTGATAACGATTTCTTTAAAGATCAATTATGGGAATCATTGCCAGATATAAGATATATTGAAATACACGGTGGTGAACCAACAGTTGATAAACAACTTTGGACGTTATTGACAAAAATAGTCGAGTCAGGCCACAACGAACATATTCATATTCACGTACACACTAATATTCATAGTTTAAAAGAAAGACACATAGAGCTCTGGGATAAATTTAAAAGTGGTTGGTTAGGAGTTTCTATTGATGCCTTTGCCGAAGAAAACGATTATATCAGATACGGTAGCAGATGGGATTTGATAGAAAAAAATTTATTACTTACAAAAAAACTGGGCAACCATTGGAATCAATGGATATCAAGCAGTGTTATGGTATTCAACAGTTGCACTATGCATAGGCTAATAAATTGGTTTGACGATTATGTCAGAAAGCACGAGTTACCTAATCTAAGATGGAGAATGGATCCTGTTACAAATCCTAATCTAATGAGAATAGAACACGTGCCTATGTCGTTAAGACAAAATGCCATTGAAGAATTAAAACCGATAGTAGGAAAACTTCACGACAAAGAATCTAACAATAACGTAGAAGTATTGATACAAACTTTACAAAGTAAAGAAAAACCTACAGAAGGATCATACGAAGAACTGCTAGAATACACAAAAGTATTAGATGTTAAAAGAAAACAAGATGTGCTCAAAGTGTTCCCACATTTAGAGGAGGTTTTTAATGCCTAGTTGGCAAAAACTTAAAGACGTTAAAAAGTTTGAAATAGAACTATCTAGCCATTGCAACGCCAGATGTCCTTTATGCATTAGGCAAGTCACGGGTACAGATAAGGAACGTGCCGGGTTCCACAAAGGACATATAACATTAGAGCAAATCAAAAAACTAGTGAATCAACTACCAGATCCAAAACAGGTTGTATTTTATTTTGGAGGTGTTGGGGGTGATCCAATGATGAATCCTGAAGTTGTGGATATTTTTAGATATTGTGTTGAACGTGTAAGAGGCGTTTATATGGATACAAACGCAAGTTTAAGATCAAAGGATGTTTGGCACGAGTTAGGAGTAATAACGAAGTTGAACGAAAACTCATCTGTTACATTTTCTATAGATGGTCTACAAGACACAAATCATATCTATAGGATTCAAACAGATTGGAATAAAATTATGCACAATGCAAAAACATATATTTCCGCAGGAGGTATTGCAGAATGGAAATACATTATATTCAAACACAATGAGCACCAAATTAATGAAGCAGAAAAATTAGCGAATGAAATGGGTTTTACAAGATTTATAAAAGAGCCTTCAGTAAGACATTATTTTGATAATGTTGGTGAATTGTCTCCAGAACCGCCAAGCATTACTAAAAAAGAAAATATTAGACACCATGCTTTAAGAGATGCAAAAAAAATAAATTGTAAAGTTTTGGAAAAAAATATGATGTACATAACACATGACTTTAAGTTATTACCTTGTTGTTATGTTCATTCTTGGGAACTTGTTAATCAAGCAGAAAGTTATTTAGACAATTTTAAAAACAATTTAAATGAAGTATCTCTTGCAGATGTTATGAATGATAATTTTTTCAAAGATAAATTAATGAATGATTGGGACGATTGCGGTCCTACTGTCTGTGCTGTTAATTGCAATCAAAAACAGTATTGGAACAAAGAATCAAAAGTTGAGGAATTACAATGAGTAAGTTAGTGGCAACGAAATACAAGCATAACAAACTTAAAACAATGATGATAGATTGGTACATCGGTAAGAGATGTAACTTTGCTTGTTCTTATTGTGCTGACTTTATACACGACAACTATTCTAAACACGTGCCTTTTGAAAAGATGAAAATTTTTGTAGATAAGATTGTTGCAAGGTATGGAACAAACATTCACTGGAGTTTAACAGGTGGTGAACCAACACTCAATCCGGACTTTATGCAATTACTAGAATACTTGCAAGACAAAAAATATCAAATATCTGTGTGTACGAACGGCAGTAGAACTATTGAATATATGTACAAGATGTATGAACTAGTAGACAACATCACATATAGTCTACACTTTGAACATATCACACCTAAGATAAAAGACTTTACCGAAAAAGCATTACAGTTAGAAACATTTAGAAGAGAATGGAACGACAATATTCCTAAAGATAAAGAAGGGTGGGATATAGGACAAGTACAACCCAAACAATTTATTGCACGTTTTATGGTGTTGCCAGGATTCAACAAAGAGATTGCAGACATGACTGCACATTTCAAAGAGTTTGGAATACAAAAAATTGAACACAGAGTTATACGTCCTCAAAAAGATATGTTTGTTGCAGAGAGTAAAGTTAAAACAGACAAAGGCAATTACAAATGGAAAACCAAACCTAGTGTTAAAGATGTGGACGCAGGAACTAAAGTTGCTCCGGATGTTACAAACAGAGATGATATAACGGAACTATATAAAAGAGAAGAACGTTGGTACAGCGAAGACGACAGAGATGTACTACAAAAAATGTATGAAAACGTAAGTGAGGAAAGAAAATGGTTGTTAGGCTTTGTGGAAGGCGAAGACGGATCTGTGAGAGAAGAATCATATCACTACAACAGTTTGAACTACGAATACAAAACAAGTTTCAAAGGATGGACCTGTTATGCAGGAGTTACACTGCTGAAAGTTGCACCAAACGGAGATATCTTTATAGCAAATTGTTTTCAAGGTGGTCCATTGGCAAACATTTACACAATGGACGACTCTGTGCAATTACCCACTGAACCTGTGGTATGTAAAAAGTTCAGATGCACAGATCCTATGGATTTGAGACAACCAAAGTATTTAGAAGAAAAATATAAAGGATTGGTAATATAATGAGAGATAGTGTAAAAAGACAGTATACAAGAGAATGGATACAATATGATAGACCGCAAACTATGTACGATAAGTCTATTCAAAAATACATTACTGAACTCTTAAGTTCGGGAGATAATTTTGCAAAAGATCCTGCCAAACTTATGGAAGACTTTAAAAAAGATATGCATACTTGGATAACATCTTCTAAATTAAATGAAGTATCGGGACTAGATGATTTCAAAGATAGAGATATTGTAATTGGAGTAACAGGTTATTTAGATGACCTGCACCTTATGAAAAACTGTGTTGTACTAAAAAACGAATACAAGTACCACTGGAGATTGTTTGGAGATAGCAAATTTAGAAAACTCGATGAACTAGTACAAGGTGATAATTTAATATTGAGTATGCCCTTTCCGTTTTACGGTGATGTACACCCTGATATGAATAAAATTATAGAAGTGTGTAATGAAAAACAAGTAAATGTACATATTGATTCTGCTTGGTATGGCTGTTGTAAAGATATTAAATTCTCTTATAGCGAGCCATGTATAAAAAGTGCGGCTTTTAGTTTAAGTAAAGGATTAGGGTTACCAGGAAACAGAATTGGTATTAGGTACTGCAAAGAACGTTGGAGCGGACCAGTATCAATAATGAACGATTTTAATATGAATAATGAATCATTGGTTTGGCTAGGTGTAAAATTTATTAGCAAGTTTGGTTCGGACTACTGGTGGAACAAGTATGGAGATGTGTATGAAAAGGTTTGTAAAGATTTTAATTTGAAACCTACAAAAGCAATACACTTGGCCCTAGATAATGATAAACCTGTCGGAGTAAGACCATTAATGAGGTGTTTAAAAAATGAGTAAACCATATTGCATAATTCCGTTCCATGGTATAAACATCAGAAGTGATGGATCGTTTAGAACTTGTTGTAGTTCTATTCAGCAAGATATCAAAGACGATAAAAATAAACCTATACAAATTACTGATGAAAACGGAATAGAAAAAGCATTTAATTCTCCGGAGTTAAAAAAATTAAGATTAGATTTATTAAATGATAATCGTGAAGGGTTTCAAAAACATTGTGGACATTGTATACATCAGCAAAGTATTGGAGTAAGATCGGTTAGGATACGTCATAATATGTTTTATGAAGATGACAAAATAAAAGTAGAAACAGATGGTACAGTACCAGTAGAACAATTAAAGCATATAGACACAAGAATGGATACTAAATGTGATCAGGCTTGTATAATGTGTGGTCCTTTTTCAAGTTCGATGTGGGAAAAAGAATACAGGAGTTCAAAAAAAGATTGGAGTAATACCGAAATGGATTTTGAAATAGCATCTTTAGATAGCCATCCTACAAAGAGAATACAACCAAAAACTATAACAGACATAATCGATAAATTAGAAAATTTTGATCAGTTAGAGTTTAGAGGTGGAGAACCTTTGGTTGATAAAAAAGTTTTAGATGTATTAGATTATTGTATCGAAAAAGATATTGCAAAAAATATACATCTTAGTTTAGTTACAAACACACAGAATTTAACAAAAGAAGTTGTTGATAAATTAGTACAATTTAAAGGTGGAAGAATTAGATGTAGTGTTGACTCTATTGGTAAGAAAAATGAATACCATAGATATCATAGCAATTGGCCAAAGATAGAAGAAGGATTGAAACAAATTACACGTTTAAGTTCGTCAACGACCCCAAAACCTACTGATGAAATTTTCAAAGACAAATGGATCATAGTTGTATTACCGACAATAACAGTTTATAATTGTTTACAATGGATAGAATATTGGCAATTCTTTGATGCATTTTTTAATGAATATGATATTAGGGCAGTATTATCTTGTAATAGTGTTAAAAATAGACCATCTATGTATCACACACTAATTGATCAGGAAGTCAGATTAAAATATGTTGAAGAATTTAAAGAGATTAAGGACAGTTTATCAATGCTAGATTGGAATGATAGTTACGGTGAGTGGAATAGAATTAATTTTGATAAGTTATGCCGTACCTTAAGTGAGCCAACTCTAAAAAATAAAGAAAAACATCTAGAAGAATTTAAAAAATGGACACAAAGAATTGAAAAAAACAGATCACAAAAACTATATGACTACTACCCTGAACTTAAAGGAATAATTGATGTCTAAATTAAAATGGAGTGAATACGATTTTACGAAAATACCTTTTAAAGATATTGTAAAGGTAGGACAACGTAATCTTTTATACAGAGATATATTCACTGTGAGTTGGTTGTTGGGCAGATTTTGTAATTACAGATGTTCGTATTGTTGGCCATATGCAAGATCCGATAAAAAAGATCACAGACCAACAGAATTGTGTTTAAAAACTATAGACGAAATAAAACGTCAGGCAAGACAAAACGGATTCAACAGTTTTCACTTTAGTTTGTCGGGAGGAGAACCAACATTCCATCCTGGATATCTAGATATTTTAAAATATCTTGCCGATGATGTGTCCAACACAAATTATACATCTATACACATGACAAGTAACTGTTCTAGACCTATCAAGTGGTTTCAAACGTATGTTGATTATGCCAAACCTTTTCACAGGGCATCTATCACTGCAAGTCTGCATACTGAACACGTGAACACACCACAAAAAATGCAGGACCTTGCTGACAAATTAGTATTGTGTCAAGAACACGATGTACAAGTTACAATTAATATGGTTATGGTTCCTGATAAATTCGATGAATATTATAAAAATGCATTGTTTTTTCACGAACAAGGAATTAATGTAACATTAAAACCTCAGTCAGATCCAACTGCAAGTAAAGTTGTTGAAGGTTACACAAAAGAAATGTTGGATAAGTTATACAATGGAATGCCACAACGAGCATACACAGATGTTAAAAACAAATTTGTTATTAGACCCAAGCCTGAATTTAAACTGCCGGACACAGCAGTAAAAAATGTAGAAAAAGTGCCAGCACATTTCCAAGTAGAATTTGAAGATAATAAAGGTAAGAAATGGTATATGGATCAAGCAGAAAGATTTAATGCATTTAATTTTAATAAGTTTGAAGGGTGGAAATGCAATTCAGGATATCAAGGAATTATTATTAGAGAACCAGATGGTAGTATAAAAAGAAGTTATAGTTGTCATGACACACCACTAGGTAACATTGAAACTGGTTTTAAATTGTTTTCTGAACCACAAGTTTGTGTAACAAAAACTTGCGTATCCAGTGCAGACAGTAAAATACCAAAAAGGAAAGTAAATGGAATTTAAGTACGATACATTACCTGATTTTATAAGTTGGAAAGTTAATGGAGTTCCGTATGCCAAACCCATGGACTTTATCAGCAAAGGCATAAAGGTTGAAAAGTTTGATTATACATTTACAAAACCTGAACACACAACACCTTGTAAAAGTTTTAGAGAAGAATGTATTGAAGCGGCAAAACTTTTACCCGATACTATGTTAGCAATTCCTGTGAGTGGAAGTGACAGCGAGATAATTGCTAGAGCGGCCAAATTAGCAGGAAAAGATGCTGTGATATATTATGAGGATTATGGATATCCCAAACAAGAAGAATATAAAAAGATCAGTAAAAAGATAGCCAACGAACTAGGATACAAATGGGTGTGCCATACCGCAACCTATCTAGATACTTTGGAAAGAATGTTATATTGGACTGAAGTGACAGGATGGTACAGCAGAGGATTTTATATTAACAATGGATTGTTAGATAAGATACCAGATGATCAATTTATTATTATCGGAGGAGGAGAATTAGAAAAAGATAGTGCTGTGGCCAAATACTGTGCCGAAAAATATATTGGTCCAGATTGGGATAGCACAGGATTAATTGTACATTTTTTTGGAGATATTGCGTGGAGAATATATGCAGAAGAAAGAAAAAAGAAAGGCCAGTATTATTTTTTCAGCAGTACTTGGAATTTAAATAAAAGTATGTTTACTCATCCATTGTTAAATTATGGAAAAAATAATACAGGTGTGTGTAGCACAATGGAAATGAAATTTGCTGAATGGCCAGAATTATTATATAGAGAAAAGACAGACAATTATGGAAATGCATCAAAAAATTTACAAATGTATGATCCAAATAAAGAATGGAATGATCGTAGATTTACTATTATAAATCAAAGACTAGAAAAAAAATATCCTAAAAAACTTTGGCCCAAAGACAGAGAAGGATTTTTTGCAACAATAGGTATAAAACAATTCAATGACTGATATTTCTTTTAACTCGTACACAGGAACATTTCAGGATGTCAAAAACATATGGAACGAAAAATTGTGGCCTAATCGTAAAAGCACAATCAAAGAAATGAGTTCGATGCAATATTTGGATGGAATTGATATGGCCATTTATGAAAAGTACAAGCCGACTTTCTTTATAGTAAAACATAAAGATACTATTGTCGGTGTCAATAGTGGACACAGAACTAAAGATAGATTGTATAGATCAAGAGGAATATGGGTTGATCCTGAATTTAGAAGGTATGGTGTTGCACAAATATTATTTGATATGACAGAGAAACAAGCAAAAAAAGAAAAATGTGATGCAGTATGGAGTATGCCAAGAAAAAGTGCTTTGCCGGCCTATGAAAAATTTGGATTTGTAAAGCAGGGAGATTTTTTTGACGAGGGAGTAGAGTTTGGACCAAATTGTTGGGTATTAAAAAGACTATGATAGAAATAGAATACAAAAATTGGAACATAAAGTATAGAGGTAATTTTCCTTGTTCAACGGAACAATTTGTATCGGACATAGAGCAAGGCAAAAAACCACAGGGTGTTTATGGTGCAATCTGTTCAAGAGATGACGAAATGTTTTTGGTTACTGATCATTTTGGATCTTATCCAATTTGGTATAAAAGCCAACAAGAAAATTTCCTGATATCAGTAAATCAACAAGCAAGTTTTTATTTTTATGATTTACCAAAACAAAACCTATCACGCAATGAACAGTTCTTCTTTGAACGAGATATGCTTGGTGGTTTCACTGTCAGCAATAGAACACAATATAATGATATCAAACGTGTGCAACCTGATTGTATTGTGCATATTAAAAATGGTGTTGACTCAATCAAACAATTTCAATCTTTAATGAATGATAAAATTACTACAGAAAATTTTGTTGAATTACGTGATAATTTTGAAAAATATATTATTGATAAGTGTAGCGACAAGAATGTTTTATTTTTAAGTGGCGGGAAAGATAGTGCAACGTTGGCTCATATAATTAAAAAATTAAATTTGCAGGATAAGTTTAAATTTATTAGTTTATGGTCCGCTAAATCAAAAACAAATGAAAAAGAAGCAGTAACAAGGATAGCCGAAGCAATAGGCATAGAAGTCCAATTTGTTCAAATAGAATACAGTGGAAAAATATTTGATCAAAAAACAAATGAACAACTATTTGACTTCTGGATTGAAAATTCTTATTCAGCAAAAAAGAAAGCAATACAAATATTAGGATTGCAAGATCATCTGTGTTGGAGCGGTGAAGTGGGTGTTGGCAATATGCAAAGTAGATTTGTACTACAATACTTCGCACAAAAAGGTTACAACATCGAAGATATGGCAAAGTTTCACGTCAACATATGTGGAAGTTATAGAAGATTGTGTTCGGTCACATCAGAACCTTTAGCATATATGAATCCTGTGTCGCCAGACATTTACCAAGAGTGTGTTGATTATTTTAAGAATCAATTGGAAACCTTTGAAGAACATCCAGACAGGATTAATAGATTGTTGTTCTGTCGATTAAAGGACGAGTCGTGTTTTAGGTTATATCCATACAGCCAAGACAGAGAAATAGAATGGATACATCCTTACATAGAGTATAACTTCATTAACACTTGCATTAATTTGCCAAGTAGTGTAAAATTTTATAATAACAAAGACAAAAACATTTATAGGGCATCTTGGCCTGAAATGACTAATATACCATGGGAGTATGCAAAAAGTGGACTTGGAATACCAGCACATAGCAAATATAACACCGATTAAAAATATTGTTATTTGTAAAAACAAAGAAAGTACAGAATATTTTTTAGAAAATGTTTATCAGCATTTCATTGATTGCATAGTTGTAAGTGCAGATAAAACGTATCCTTTGAATCCTTCTCTTAATAGTAAAGTGTTTGATGCATTAGAAAATGATAATACACTTAATTTAATTGTTATAAATGCAGATAGTATTAATAATCTAAATATTAAAACACAAAAAATACTATTGCTTGATGATATATTTTTATCAGCCTGGAGACCTCTACCGTATAGATTAAAAATTACACCACAAGAAACTGCATTATTAATTTCTTCCTTCTGTAAACAAACTCCACAAATAAAAGGAGAGACAAATGTTACAGAAATATTCAATAAACAAAAACCCAGCAGGGTTGATGATGAACAATCTAATTGGATAAAAGGATTATTTGTTTAATTACTTTTCTTTAAGTCTTTTAATTACTGCCGAATAATTTTCAGTAGTCAAAGGCATATTTAAAACACACTGAATAGATTCATCAGTGAAACTGAATACAGTGTGCAACTTCCTGGTGTTTAAAAGATAAGGTCTTCCAATCTCCATATGCAGTCTTTGATCACCTAATAAAAATACAAGATCTTTTGATTGACAGTTGTTCAACATTGTGATAACTCTATAGCAACCGGCATCTAAAATTTTTGCATCTCTGTGTGGCGGAAAGTAACCACCTCTCTTTAATTTTATTAAATGACTTCTACCCAATGTGTCAAACAAATCAAGCAAAGGATGTAGTGCTGTAAGTTTTTCTGCTACTGATGTTTTTACATTGAAGTCTTGTTCTTTATACTTTGTGTTATGTTCTGCGTTGTGTTCTCTTAAACTGTCTAAATTTATTCCTGCAAGTTCTCCATCTAGGCTAGTTAGTGGTAATGCTTGTCGACCAAAGTCAACAACTTTTCTTGGATGATATTTTTTCCAATCATCTTTGTATTGTTCTAATTCTGTATTGAGTTTTTTGACGTCTATTGTGAAGTCTAGGGGAACAACGTCCCCTAAACTTGCTAAATGTAGATATAAACAATTATCTATATCCATTATTTTGCTTTTGATTCAACATATACAGCAGTTGACCATTGCATTTTTTCTGATGCAAAATCTACTAATGCTTTAAGTGAATCTTTCGTAACGTAACTGTAAAGTCGATCAAGAATAGTGTGAGCGTCCTTTCCAAAGTACATAGGGTATTGTCCTAATTTACTTTCAAGATATTCTCTGCTCTCCTGGTTATTCATCATCTCTTTGAAGGCTTTTGTTACTTCTTCTGTGTTTGCTCCTTTGTGCATATACAAACCTTTTTGCATACCTTCTCTCCAAACAGTAGCGAGTACATATGCGTCATATACATCGCCGCTAGGTTCTTTGCCGAAAGTATCCGTATAAAGTTTTGTCAGACTAGGAGTGTCAGGCCAGTTAGGATCTTCAATAAATCCTTCTGGTGTGAAAAGTCCGTGATTGAAGAGTCTAATTGCTTTGCCCTCTTCGACCATCGGTGCGGTGTTTTTGATATGTCTCGAAACTGGTTCTCTGATATAGTTGAACTCGCCTCTTAACCATGCCTGTTTGGCATCACCGGCACTCATTTTTCTGATAAAATTGATATTATCCCATCCTTTTAAGATGGCCCAAGCAAGTGTTTCAGGCACACAACCTGAACAGTCAGCAAGACTAAGATTGTTGTTTTGCCAATCATAATCTTTTTTGATTGTTGTTGTGATGTTGTACGGTTGGATCAAAACTGGGTTCCAATCATAGAAACTCCATTTCACATCCTCGATTAACCATGCGTCTGCGTTACCTCCGTGTGCAAGGACAATAGTTTTCTTATCACCTTTATACTTGTCATTAAAAGTCATAAGACCAAGATTACCTTTAGCACCTTTGATATGCTCAACGATGATTCTCTCGCCGAGATATTTTTCAAGTTCAGCGGCAATTGTTTGCCCCCAAATACTTGTACCTGTCCCTTGCGGACTTGGAATTATCAATTTATAATCGGCCATAGCACTGCTTATTGTAATTAGTGATGCAACCACCATGGCGGAAAACATATTGATGATTTTCTTCATGCTGTTTCTCCTTATTTGTTGTTATTAATATACCTAATCCCATAATAAATTGCAAGAAAAATCAGCAAAATTAATCCAATAAAAATTGGACGTTCTGCTAACATACTCACATTATACAATCCAACAGTCTGGTAAGTCAATGATTCAATCTTGTCAAACAAGATAAAACCAAGCAACATAGCAGGTCTGTTGATTGACAGCATTTTGGAAAGTAGGCCAACCACTGCACAAAAAATTAAGATTAGTATGTCGTTGTATGTATGGCTTACTTGATAACACGACCAAAAAATCAATATCGTGATTATGAATGCATACAACCTTGTTGGTAATTTTAAAATGTAAGTTATAGGTCTAGCCAATAACAAACAGAATATCCCAACAAGCACCGTGCCACCTAAAAATCCAATGGCAAGATTCTGGTAAAATTTAGTGTCCGACTGAAGTTCAACGGAACCAAGATTAAAATTCAAAAGGTAAAAAATTGTCAGTATGATTGCGGCAAATGGTGTGCCTGGAATACCAAACACAACTGTTGGGACAAAACTGGCCGCACAAACACTATTATTTGCTCCTTCGGGTCCTATCACACCTTTGATATTTCCGTCGCCAAACTTTTCGTCTTTATGTGATGCTTTTGTTTGGGCATATGCCAGCCAGTCTGCTACAACTCCGTGGATGCCAGGTAAGGCTCCAACAATGGCACCAATGGCTCCACCCTTAAAACTTATGAACCAATTTTTCAATGTGGCACGAATTCCTTGTTTAACCTGTGAAAAATTTCCTTGAATTTTTTGTAACTTGTTTTTGCCTATAGCCATGTCAAATAATTCCGGCATAGCAAACAGACCTGCGGCCATTATCATCACGTTTATACCATCCTGCAGGTATGTCCAACCAAATGTTAGCCTAGGTGCATTGTTTTCATCTATTCCTATGTAACCCAGTACCAACCCTATTGCCAGTCCTACAAATCCAAGCAAAATTTTATTACGGGTCAAAAATATCACACAGGCGAAAGCAAGTAAATTCAATGCCAATAGTTCTGGTATACCAAAAACAAGTAGAAGTTTTGAATACACAGGCATAAACAAAAAAACAAGTCCACCCCAGAACAATCCATTCAATGTGCTTGATGTGAAAGCCGCAGATAAGGCATATGTTGCCTTGCCTTGTTTGGCCAAGGGATAACCGTCAAGCACTGTGGCGGCGCTTGAACTAGATCCAGGAATGCCCAGTAGTATGGAACTCCACGTATCTCCAGTGGCACAGGCCGCCACGCAACTTGTATAGAATATTACTGCGAGGTAGGGATCGTTGTAAAAATAGGGAATGAAAGCAAAACTGGTTAGTAATGCTGTGCTAGGTCCTGCGGTAGGAATGATGCCAAGCATCAGGCCCCATAATACTCCTAAAAGTAAAATAAAAATAATTTCCATGTCTCGTTTCGTTAAACGGCTTGGAAAGTAGGCCAAACACTGTTAATCTTAATTATTAATTTTTTGAGACTGCCTCGAGTCTTCTGGCTGTCTTATCTGTCTTTATTCCTGTCAACTGTAAAGTTATCCTAGGACTATAACTTGCGTTGGCGGTGCAGTGAGGTACATTGTACCAATCAAAACTGTGTACGTCACCCGCTTTCCAATTCGCATAGTTATACGTTCCATATGTATAATATTGTCCTGGCTCCCAATCTGTCAACATTATTTGTATCCTGATAATTTTATCTTGTTCAACTCCTGGATATATTTGATCCAATGTGTCGATATGTTTATTAAACACTTGTCCTGTTTTTTGTATGTGCAATCTAAAGTTAGGTTTTTCTAATCCAAACGATTCAGCAACCTCTTTAAGATTTGGAATTTGGTCGAAATCATCATTGATATCAACCAAGGGCATTTTTGGATCCGCTCCTGCAGATATCAAATCATTTTCTTCTGCTTCAATATGTTGTGGAGTTTGGTTTGTTCGACCGCAAGTGTTTTTCCTATTTTCCCAAGTCATTGGTCTACTTGCGATGCCATCAATTTCAACTTGCCAAGTGTTTTCAATTCTACCATGGTAGAAAAAATAATCACCCGGCAAGTCTAATTTTGTATCGTCGAAATGATAACTGCTTCTGGATTTTCCGTACTGCCAGTTACTGTTCATGTTATGCAGATTTTATACTGTCTAACAATCCATTGCCAAATACAGAGTTGTATTTGTTGTATAAAGGCTGAGTAGTTTTCATAAACTTTTCTTTTTCAGCGTTTTTCATTACAACAGTTTCAATTCCGTCTTCTTTGGCCTGTGCTTGAACCTTTTCTATATCTTTCAATGATTCTTGTCTCTCAATTTTTGCCGCCGATAATGCCGCGTTAGCAAAAACTTTTTGAGTCTGCTCATCCATTGAACTCCATAGTTTTGTGTTTGTAACGATTGAAGTTAAAAACAAACTATGTTCAGTGTGGTTGATAACATTTGCTGATTTGTTATGACCTAATGCATAGAATCTTGGATACGTAGTTTCACCTGCATCAACTTCGTTGTTGTCAAATGCTTTGGCAAAATCATCAATCAACATAGACACTGGTGTTGACCCTAAAGTCTTGAACGTGTCTTGTGCAACTGGACTCTTGCTACATCTAATTTTAAGATTGTAGAAATCTTTCAAGTTTTCGATTGCATTTTTGCTTGGTATTATTCTGTAACCACCTGAGTATGTAAATGCAAGTCCTTTAACTTGACTTACTTTTGACATACCTGCTAAAAGATCTAAACCAATTTTTCCATCTAGCACTCTTTCTGCATGGTCATGATTGTCAAACAAGAATGGCATACTTAAAGCATACATCTGGTTATTGATTTGACCAAGTGTGTTAACGTAAACAGTTGCCATGTCAATTTTTCCGTCATTGACAAGTTTTACAACTTTTTCTCTGTCCGATGTGTGATTTGTTAAAATGTTACCAGATCTTTCGTTATATTCTGATAGACTGATTACATCAATTTGATATCTACCATTTGTTTCTGATGATACCTCATTTTGAAAGTTTTTAGCCGCCTTGATGAATAAATCATATGGTTCGTGTGCTAAAACCCAAGTTAGTTTTTTTTGCATATTTTCTCCTATTTCCAAATAATCATCTGGAAAGTAGGCCAGATGTAATATCAGTTTATAATAGTATTTATGGCAGTCTAAATTAATATTCATTAAAATATTGCTTTAAATAACAATATAGTGTAAAATAACGTATGTTTGGATTACTTAAAAAAGAAAAAAAGTTGAAGGAAAAGAGTTTCGTAACAAAAATATACGAAAGTGAAATTTCTTACGATAAAGATAAAGTTCTCAAATTGCTAGATGTAAACAGATCTACAATGGATAATGTTGGTTATATGAAAACGACATATTTCAAAGAACAAAATATTTTATTGTACAAGGAATTTAAATTTTTGCTTAACAGTTGTCAAACGTTTTATGCACAATTGGCCAAAGCAAATGGTTACTCATCATGGAATATTATATCATCATGGTTTCAGAGATATGACAAGGGTAATTTCCATGACACTCATATACACTTTCCAATAGAGAATCATTGGAACTGTGTTTTCTATCTTGATTGTAACAGAAAATCATCTAATATGATTATTTTAGAGCCGGGTTATCCTTATGCAAATACAAATCAACGTTTTGCTATAAAACCCAAAGACGGAGGCTGTGTTGCATTTCCTGGACACATACCCCACTTTGTAGAACCAAACCCAAGCGACAATAGATTAATACTATCAACAAACCTAGAGTTTATAAAAGGAGGAAAAGATGTTTAGTTGGATAAAAAAGATAATTGATAAAATCAAATCCGAAATAGCATACAGAAAAAGAATCAAGGAACTTAAGAAAAAAGATCCATTTATATACAAATAA